>JACLAC010012323.1_pt1 | contig 25088 bp, 22 predicted proteins | sample 8027881 | NCBI WGS metagenome assembly JACLAC01 (sample SAMN15725517, study PRJNA655200) | protist metagenome | isolation source: fluorescence activated cell sorting (FACS) single amplified genomes of... | place: Spain: Blaines Bay Microbial Observatory, Mediterranean Sea | collected 2016-01-19 | reverse complement strand
TTTGCAAGAATTGGACAGGAGTAGAGGGAGATTCCAATTTGAAAAGGGCGTTCTTGAGGGCTTCGCGGTTCTTACCTGCCTGTGGACCACCCACAAATTGTGGTGAAGCAAGCGTGGGCCCATGACAAACCAACCAATCCGTGTGGCGTTGGAGGTAATGAAGCAGTAGGGAGCAGTCGCTGAATCCAATCAACCATTTGGGTTTGTCGTGCCAGGAAGCCGGTTGAAGCAATGGCAGTACTCGAGCAACTCCGTAGCCCCCTCGAATGCAGAAGACTGCTCGAACTTTCTCATCTTCAAGTTGTTGCTGAAATTCTGCAGCTCGATCTTGATCAGTACCTGCCAGATGCAAGTGAGAACGGGTAAGTTTAGGAGTGTAGGTCACTTGGAGGCCCCAATCTTCCTCTAGGATTTGAAAGGCTCGCTCTGCTAAGCGTGGCTGCTCCAACCTCAATTGTGAAGATGGTGCCACAACCGCGACGGCATCTCCTCGCTGAAGCGGGGGTGGACGTATCATCTCATGTTTTGTTTGTACCGCGAGCCATCACCAGTTTCCCAGAGCGGACCATTTCCTTGAGCCCCATAGTGTTGAAGAGTTTTTCCATAGCATCGATTTTCGAGGAAGATCCCGTTGACTCCACAATTAAAGATTGGTCTGTGATATCGACAATCTTGGCCCTAAACACATCAACAATCTGTAAGACCTCGGACCGCTTCTCTGGGCCAACCAATAATTTAAAGATGGCTAGTTCGCGTTCTACAGATTGCTTGGGATCGTGATGACTAGCTTGAACAACATCCACTAACTTGTTTAACTGTCGTAGAATCTGATCTAGTGTTTCAGGATCACCCTGAACAACAACCGTGATTCGAGAAAATTGATGATCTACAGCTGGTGAAACAACCAAAGAGTCTATGTTATAGCCTCTTCTCGCAAAAGTTTGCGAGAGGCGCATCAAGACACCTGGTTTGTTATTGACGTAGATACTAATCGTAAATTCTTCCATGTATTTTCTTCAAAGAAAGGCTGCGTTCAATCTGGAATTTTTGATCTCTAACATGATTCCAGTACACATAACGCGAATTCCGAATGCCTCTCAGGTACTTCCTACAGGCTTCTCGAGTTTGCGGTCTTTAGGCTTCTCAATGAGCATGTCCTTCACGGCAGCTCCTGCCGGAATCATTGGGAAGACATTGTCTTCTTTTACAACCTCAGCGTGTATAATGCAGGGCCCACCATTGTATGCAAGTGCCTTCTTCAAAACCTTGGTCACATCCCCGGCACGTCGAATTCTAAAACCTTTCACACCGTAGGACTCACCAAGTTTAACAAAATCTGGGTTTCCGTCGAGTTCGCATCCGCTTAGTCGCTGGTCAAAGAAAAGCTCCTGCCACTGACGAATCATTCCCAAGTGACGATTATCAATTATTAAAATTTTAATCGGAACTCTCTGGAGCGCAGCTGTGGACAGTTCTGCCAGCGTCATTTGGAAGCCACCATCTCCCACTACAGCTACTACTAGATCGTTTGGACACCCCAACTGAGCGCCAATCGCTGCTGGGAATCCGTATCCCATTGTCCCAGCACCTCCACTGGAGAGCCATTGACGTTCACGTGAACTCTTGCAAAACTGAGCCGCCCACATCTGGTGCTGGCCAACATCAGTACTGATTATACCTCTGGATTCAGAGAGCCGATCCAGCTCATCCAGAACATATTGTGCTCTTAATCCACCCCGCTTTGGATACTTAAGTGGATACTTCTTTTTCCAAGAAGCGACCGATTTCAACCAAGAATCTGAATCTAATTTGCGGACATGCTTAATCAACTCCTGCAATACCAAGCGAGCATCTCCATTGATAGATACATCAGGCTGAATGATTTTTCCGAATTCAGCGGGATCAATATCAATGTGAATCTTGCTAGCAGTTGGGCAGAATTCACTTACTTTCCCAGTAATGCGGTCATCCCAGCGGGCACCGATGGCCATAATCATATCACAGCCAACAACCGCTTTGTTTGCGTAAGCGGTTCCATGCATGCCGAGCATACCGACAGATAAATCATGGGTTTCTGGGAAGGCACCTTTACCTAACAAAGTCGTTGTCACAGGTGCTTGAAGCTTTTCAGCCAATTCAAGAACTTCCTTAGCTGCACCAGCACCAACGGCCCCAGCCCCCACGTATAGTAGTGGACACCTGGATTCCATGATGATATGTGCAGCTCGAACAATATCGTCTGCATTGCCTTTCATTGAGACTTCGTACCCGGGGAGATCAATATTTTCTGGAAAACTTGATACGCATTCTGCTGAGACAACATCTTTTGGTAAATCAATCAATACTGGACCAGGTCTGCCTGTAGTTGCCAAGTGGAAGGCTTCCTGCACGATTTTCGGAAGTTCATTTACATCCTTCACTAAATAGCTGTGCTTCACAACAGGAATAGTCACACCGAAGATGTCAGCTTCCTGGAAAGCATCCTTGCCCAAGTTTGGTGTAATCGTCTGCCCTGTCAACACGACAAGCGGGATGGAATCCATCTGTGCAGTCAATAATCCTGTCACGGTATTGGTCGCCCCAGGGCCTGAAGTAACGAGCACTACCCCCGGCTTTCCCGTAGCTCGAGCATAGCCGTCAGCCATATGGGTCCCCCCCTGTTCGTGGCGCACCAAGACAAGTTCAAGCTCGGGAGCATCCAGTAAAGCATCAAAAATTGGCATACATGCTCCACCTGGATAGCCGAATATGTATTTGACACCCTCTCTCTTCAGAGCCTCTACAACAACTTGGGCACCATTCATCCTAATCTCCTCTAATTTAATAATTGCAAATTGACAGTTTCAAATTACTGAACCCCTTGTAGGAGCACAAGCCAAAAGCCTACATTTATAAATTTATAGGTTTTATAAAGCTGCCAAACGAATTTCATGACATTATCTACAGAAATTTTCTAACTTGAGCTAGTCGTCTCAAGAATTTACTGCCAACTTTTATATTATTTATGAATCTTATATTTTTTGAATATACAATTTTTTGTGAATAATTCTGTCTCAACAGATCAAATCTACCCAACTTATTTATTTCAAGAGTTCTTTTCTCACACTTGAGACCATGATAACCTTCCATTTCACAAAATTACAGTTACTGAAATCCCACACAAACATTTGCAATGGAATCAACTCTTGCTGAAAAACTACTGAGAGAAGTCAGTCTCAGCATAACTCGCCAAAGGTTGGCCGTCCTTGAACTCTTTCTAAAGGAAGAACATCCGATGACACCTCATGAGGTGCGGGAAATACTCGATGATCAAGAGCGCGTAGACCAGGTGACCATTTATCGAGTGCTTGAAGCACTGGTTAGAACACGAATACTGACTCAAGTTCCTTCCACAGACCGGAATAGCTACTACTGCCTTGCAGAACGGTTACATGGTCTTCATGCCCATCTCTACTGTAACTTATGTCATCGAATGCTCTGTGTAGAATCACCTGTGTCTGCAGGGACAACTGAACGGGGAAAAGAACTACACGTTGTATTAAGCGGAACCTGTACCCGATGTGATGAGGAAGTTCCTGACTCTACCATCTGAATTCGTAAAAAGTCTAAGATGCAGGAGAACAAGTTGATCTCTCCCCGGTTGATTTAGATATCCATTCAACTTGAGCATTGTCTCCCAGAACATCAATTTTCTCTGATTTTAAGGCCCTTGCCATTCCCCAAAACAGCTCTCTTACTCGGAATATTAATGAAAACTGACCAGAACCAGGTGTGGGGTAGCAACCTACAAAGCAGCCCAGCCGAAGAAAATGTGCTGTTTTGTGCTGGCCGTGATGTTCAGCCTTTGCCAATGGCAGATCTAGCTTTGCTGCCTTACGATCTATGGACTAATCGGGCCCATGCGATCATGTGGTTTGAAGAAGGAATAATACCCAAAGACATTTTGACAAAGATTCTTGGAGGACTGAACCAGCTCGAGGAGCAATTTCTGAAAGGAAATTTTGAGTTAGATCCAAAGCTAGAGGATGTGCATATCAACGTGGAGGCATTCTTGACCAAGCAGCAAGGAGTGAAAGTTGGCGGGTGGATGCATATCGGAAGAAGTCGCAATGATCAGGCAGCATGTGACACACGGCTTTACCTTCGCGATGCACTTCTACGACAGGCTAGAAATCTAGAAAAGTTGATTCAAACTCTTTTGACACAGGCTGCAGAACATACCGAAACGGTGATGCCTGGGTTAACACATTATCAACCTGGAATGTTGACTTCATGGGGCCACTGGCTCTGTTCTCATGCACAAGCACTGTTGCGAGACCTGGAAAGAGTCAAATTTTTACTAGTCCCAATCAATCGAAACCCATTGGGAGCAGCTGCTTCTTTTGGTACCTCCTGGTGTCCAAATCGAACACGTACCACTGAATTGATGGCCTTCTCTGAACCAGAACTCAACACACTCGACTGTATCAGTGCTCGTGGTGAATTGGAAAGTCAGGTTTCCCAGGGTTACTCGGCAATGATGAATCATCTTAGTCTACTAGCCCAAGACCTGATCTTTCTGAGTCATCCCTACATCAGTATGCTGCGTCTGCCCGACGCATTCGTAACAGGCTCCTCCATCATGCCACAGAAGAAAAATCCTGATTTTGCAGAAGTCATCAAGGGTAAGACAGCCCTTGCTCACGGACTCCTTCAATCTTTGTTAGGAGTACCCAAGGGGATGGTCAGTGGCTACAACCGAGATAGCCAGGTTTGTAAGTATCTCGTGATGGATGTTATCAGAGAATGTGAGCCAGCACCCAACATTCTCTCAGGAGTGATGTCTGAATTAGAAGTCCGTAAAGAGGTGATGCGGAATCGCTGTAATGAGGGATTCATGAACGCCGTCGATCTAGCTGACTCCCTCTCAAGGAATGAGGGCATCCCATTTCGAAAGTGCTACCATCTGCTAGCAAAGGCTGTCCGACTTTCTTTGCCCAGTGAATCCATCACAAAAGATGCGATTCAGTCTGCTCTGAATGATGAGAGCTTGGCGATTACTTTTTCTGATGAGGACTTTGCTGCACTACAAAGTCCACTGACCGTATTAGCCCAGCGAGACCATCTCGGAAGCCCAGCCCCTGAAAGAGTGCATGAGCAGATAGAATTGATGCAATCCAGATTAGTAGAAGATTTGGTGGCAGTCAGGCTAGTGATGACCAATTGTGAAGAAGCTCAAACCATCTGCAAGAATTATCAGGCCTGAATTATCTCCGATAAAATTCAATTAAGTTCTCCACTACGTATTCCTGCATATCAAGGGTCAATCCCGGATAAATCGGTAGGGCTAGCACTTCCTGCGCAGCACTGTCGGATTCAGGCAGGCTTCCAGGTCGATAACCAAGATCTGCAAAACATTCCTGTCGATGAAAAGGTACGGGATAGTAAATTTCGGTGGCTACTCCTCTCTCCTGAAGAAATTTTTTGAGATCTCTCCTCCGCTGCACGCGCACAGTGTACTGGTTGTAAATATGGTGATTTAGGAGATTATCATCCTTATAGACAGCAGCAGGACAAACTACTTCTTCCAATTGCGCACTGCCAAGCAACTGATTATAGTGCGCAGCATTTTGACGACGTTGCTCATGCCAAATTTCGAGACGTTGTAGTTTAATTCGCAGTACACAGGCCTGAATCGGATCCATTCTGAAATTTCCACCGATCACCTTGTGATAATATTTCGGTTCTGCACCATGGACGCGCTTGATACGGAGTTGATGGTGTAATTCAGCATCGTTCGTAGTCACCATTCCACCGTCACCAACTCCCCCAAGGTTTTTGGAAGGGAAAAAGGACATGCAACCCACGTCACTCATTTCTCCTGCTCTTCGCGCTTCACCATTCAATCGATACTCTGCTCCAATGGCTTGGGCAGCATCTTCGACAACAGCTATTCCAAATTGCTTGGCAACCGCAAGAATAGCCTGCATATCTGCGCACTGTCCAAAAAGATGAACCGGGATCACAGCCTTAACCTGCGCTAGTTCCTCTTCGGTATAATTCTCTAACTTTTCTTCAAGATGGTTTGGACAGAGATTGAAGGTTGTCGGATCAATTTCAAGAAAAACAGGTTCTGCATTCAGACGCGACACTACACCTGCAGTTGCAAAAAAAGAAAAATCTGGGACCAGTACTTTATCTCCTTGACCAATATTGAGCGACATCAGAGCAAGCAGCAAAGCGTCTGTTCCCGAAGAAACACCTAAAGCATATTTGCAACCGCTGTATTCGGCCACAGCTTCTTCAAACCGCTCCAACTCAGGCCCCATGATGTAGCGAGTTGAGTCAATAACATCTGTGACTGCGGCAATTATTTCATCGCGTAAGCCCTCATGCTGAGGACGTAGATCAAGAAGAGGAATTTGCATCAATGCTCTTTGTGTATTGGGTGGACTTTTCACTGAAGTGTATAAGGAAGTTGTGGGATATGCTTGCAGAAAAAATTTCAGCGGCGGCGGAAGAAACTCAAATTCAATAAATAGCTATGACACTCGAATTTGAAGTTTCATGAAGTCTTAGTTGGCTGATTTTCTTTCTTGAGATTCAATCACTTGAATGAATCCCAGATAGCGTTGAGTTCCTTTACGTTGAACTGGGCTGCCCTGTACCCGCAACTGTATACGGCCTCCATTAGGAAGCAGATAACAATGGTTCAGGGTAAAGACTTACCCTTCTCAATAGCTTGTTGCCATTGACTACGAACCTTCTCTTGTTCATTCTCTGGCACATGTTCCAAATAAGCCTGAAAAAAATTCGTTGGGCCTGTTGAAGGATGGATTTACAGAAGAGTGAAGAGTTGAGCAGAAGATTTGCCCTTCTTCCCATTGCCAATCACCCAAACGTGCCGTTTGCTGGGCCTGTAATAATCGATACTCACGTTCCTGAAGCTTCTGGAGCTCCTCCTGACGTTGAAGTGTCACGTTTTCAAGGACAACCTGACACCCTTCAATTCTACCGTCTTCTATCGGAGCAAGGGCAAAGCCATGTGCGACCACAATTTGCTCATCACGTAACTTCCATTATTCTCGCTGAGCTCCAGAATTTTGAAGAACTCGCACAAAGAAGTGACGGAAATTTTCTTGAGGATACCTGTGGAGGAAAAGCTACATCGGCATTCTTTCAGAATATAAATCTGGGTTTGCTTGTGCAAGCAGCTTGGTGGTTCAGTTCAAGAATTCGTGACGACTCGTTAAGAATAAGGCACGGAAGAGGTGAATTACGAAAGAGAGCTTGTTAACGTGAACGAGATTCTTCCAGAGAATAGCGGATTTCCGGCAGTTCTTCATTCTGCACTCGTAACTCTTCCTGATGAATCCTCAGTTCCTGGAGTAACTCCTGTGGGGTTGGTACTTCCCTTTGTTGCTCAGAAAATTGCAGTAAAGTCTGATCTTCAGATTCCTGCCAATTTTTCTGCAAAAGTGAGTCGTTCCACTTTCGCATCTTATCCATTCTCTGCCTCAAGCGGGCGTTATCCAGCTTCAATTGTTCAATCTCCAACAGCGACTCTTGCCTGCCCTTTATTTCATCCATTCTATACTCCGAATTGAAAGACAACAACTAGTCTGGCAAGCGTTTAAAATAATTCAACTTTGAAGATTCAAAAATTTAAATTTATTAAAAATATCAATTAGTTCTCCAGAGCATTCCCAGTTTAGTACTATAGCCAACAGATCGAGCAGCAACTTTTCCTGTGGGATCGATAACGTAGTATGTTGGGAAAGCTCCAATATGATAATTTGCTGTCATCTCCTGATCGCCAAAAAGAACGGGATACCTAAGTTGATGTCTCTGCAAAAACACATCAACCTCTTCCAAACTTTGATAGGAGAGGGCAACCAACCAGATCAACAATTCTCCCTTTTCCTGCTGTGACTGCAGACCTTCCAAATTTCCGATACTGAAATGGCAAACCGTACACCACGGAGCAAAGAAATAGAGCAGAACCGTCTTTCCTTTTGCATCAGACAAACTGTATGTTTGTCCATCTCTGGCAAAAAGCCGAAATTGTGGGGCTAGTTCTTTCTCAGGTACAAGTTCAAGGGCCTGCCAAGTAGTCACTCCCCAAAAGATCAAGCCTGCCAATAGCAACGTTCGTAACCAACCGGCCATTCGGCCAGCCCAGGTTAACCAGCTTTTTTTGAGTTTCATCCCAACCCAAACCTTATGCAGTTAGTCACCAACCCGAAAATTCGTAATTTAGCTATTATTGCACATGTTGACCATGGCAAAACCACACTTGTCGATCAAATGTTTCGTCAAAGCGGATTGTTCCGTGAAAACCAAGAAATCCGTGACCGCCTAATGGACTCCATGGAACTGGAAAAGGAACGTGGAATCACCATTTCTGCCAAAAACTGCTCTATTGAATGGAAAGGCACCAAAATCAACATTCTTGATACCCCAGGACACGCAGATTTTGGAGGAGAAGTTGAACGCGCTCTGACAATGGTTGATGGGGCAATTTTGCTGGTCGATGCTTCTGAAGGCCCTCTGCCTCAAACCCGCTTTGTCTTGAAAAAAGCTCTCGAAAATCGAACACAAGTATTAGTTGTCATTAATAAAATTGATCGACAAGATGCCCGCCCAGATGAAGTTCTGAATGAAGTCTATGATTTATTTATTGATTTAGAAGCCGATGATGGGCAAATTGACTTCCCAGTATTTTATGCCGTTGGACGCGAAGGTATTGCAAAAATCTCTTTGGACGCTGATTCAAATACCCTTGAACCTTTGTTAGATGGAGTCGTGGATCACATACCTGCTCCACGTTTCAAGGAAGACGCGCCTTTTCAGATGTTGGTCGCTGATCTGGGTTATTCCGAATTTTTGGGACGCCTCGCTGTAGGTCGGGTAATGAATGGGCAGGTACAACGTAATGAACCACTTGTCTGCCTCGGTGAGGAAGGTACCAAGGCCCTCCGGGCCACGAAGTTGCAGGTATATCGTGGAACTAGTATGGCAGAAGTCGGCGAAATTGAGGCCGGAGATATTCTGATTCTTGCTGGAGTGGAAGACGTTCATATTGGCGACACGATCTGTCATGCAGATAGCCCCAAAGCTCTCCCGCGGCTAAGGATTGACGAGCCCACAGTATCAATGAGATTCTTCACAAACACCTCTCCACTTTCTGGGCAAGAAGGAAAGTTTGTTCAGTCTACAAAACTTCGAGAAAGATTACTTCGGGAAACTCTGAGGAATGTTTCCTTACAAATAGAAGACACTGATGATGCGGAATGCTTCCTGGTGAAAGGGCGAGGCGAACTGCAAATGTCGATTTTGATCGAAACCATGCGCAGGGAGGGGTTCGAGCTTTCCGTAGGCCGCCCAGAAGTCATCTGTCGACGTGAAGGGGCTCAACTACTGGAACCCATCGAAGAAGTCTACATTGATTGTGACGAAGATTTTCTTGGCATTGTTTCTGAAAAATTGTCGCTCCGCAAAGGGAGAATGGTAAATCTGGTCAATCATGGTACAGGTCGAATTCGTGCTCAGTTTCAAGTCCCCTCTCGGGGACTGATCGGATATCGGAATGAATTTCTAACTGATACTCGCGGCACTGGTATTCTCAACTCTATGCTCCTTGGCTATGAGCCCCATCGTGGAGCTTTACCAACTCGCCTGACAGGGTCTCTAGTTGCAGATCGCAGTGGAAAATCAGTGGCATATGCGCTATTTAACTTGGAACCTAGGGGCCGACTTTTTATCGGACCGGGTATCGAAGTTTATGAAGGGGTAATCATTGGGGAACACAATAGAAATAGCGATTTGAACGTTAACCCCTGTAAAGAGAAAAAACTGACCAATGTCCGTGCATCTGGGAAAGACGAAAACACTGTCTTGACTCCTGTTTTGCCGCTTACGCTGGAACAAGCTATTGAATTTATTGTCGATGACGAAGTTGTGGAAGTGACCCCTAAAAGTATTCGTCCTCGCAAAGCCATTCTCAACAATTCATCTCGTCAAATTGCTGCTAAACGCATTACCCCCTGACGAATTTGTTCGACTTTCTTTTGTAATCTCTTACATTGCCACCGATGAGTGTTTGCTCATCGGAGCTCTAACAATTGTAGCTGGCCCATCAATTTTTTCTCTGTGCTCTCCAATTTTGTCAGAGAATAGTTTCAGGCAACCTAAGACTGGAATCAGTCAAATCTGGCGCTGCTCTCCCTCAATCCCATGGCATTCCATGAGAACTACGCTGGTATGGCTTCGCAACGATCTTCGACTACATGATCACCTGCCCTTGCAATGTGCTCTCGAGAAGTCCGACCGACTACTGCTGATCTACTGCCTGCCAGATTCCTGGTTTCAACCTACCACTTACGGTTTTCCAAAGATCAGTAACGTTCGCTTAGAGTTCCTGTTCCAAAGCCTGGCCGATTTAAGAAAGCATGCCCAGGAACGAGGCGGAGAATTGATCTTTCGACAGGGCAATCCACCCAAGGTTATTGCAGAGTTAGCAGAGCACTATCAGGTTGACGGCGTCTTCGCCCACCGTGAACATGCACCTGAAGAAAAACGTGAAGAAGACAAGCTCCGTGAGACACTGAAGGTCCCTTTACGACTCTATGACGGGAATAGTTTGCTGAAAGAAACTGAACTGCCTTTTTCTTTGGTTGACCTCCCAAAAGTTTTCAGTAATTTCCGCAAACAGGTAGAAAAAGAAGTCCAAATCAGTCGTCCCATTGCAGTCCCAAAAATTCTTCCTGCACAACCACAAAACTGCCTACCAGGTATCATTCCAAACCTTGAAGACATGGGTTTTGAGCCTTTAATTCGGGATATTCGTAGTGTCTACAGATTTGTAGGAGGAGAGACTGCGGCATTGTCCCGCGTTCAACACTACTTATGGAAATCACATGCAATCAAGACCTATAAAAAGACACGCAATGGGATGCTGAAACCAGATGACTCCGCAAAACTTTCACCCTGGCTGGCTTTGGGTTGTCTATCTCCAAAGCATGTTTACCAAGAGGTCCGTCGATACGAAAATGATGTGATTGCTAACGATTCAACGTACTGGCTGATTTTCGAAATCTGGTGGCGAGAATTTTTCCGCTGGATCACAAGGCTGCATGGCGAGAACTTGTTCCGGTCTGGCGGTATACGCAACCAATCACCAAAAGTAGCTAATTGGGATAAATGTCTAGATGCTTGGTGCCAAGGACAAACGGGAGTACCTTTTGTGGATGCGCATATGAGGAAGCTCAACGCTACTGGATACATGTCCAATCGAGGCAGACAAAACGTAGCTAGTTTTCTTGTTCGAGACCTACGACAGGATTGGCGCTTGGGTGCTGCCTATTTCGAAAGTCGCTTGATTGACTATGACGTTCACAGCAATTGGGGAAACTGGAACTATGTCGCCGGGGTTGGTAACGATCCAAGAGAAGATCGTTACTTTAATTTGGTAACCCAAACACTCCGGTATGATCCAAATGGAGAATTCATTATTCGTTGGGTCCCTGAATTGCGTGACGTACCACCAAAAGAAATTCCACATATAGTGCAATTCACCCGGCAGCAAAGAGAGAAGTATCGGTTGGGTGCTTACCCAGAGCCCATCGTATTTTCTTCAGCTTGGCGTCGTTAAATTGATACCGCAAATTTCTTCGAGCTTGTTGTGAACAAGGCAAATATGAAAAAATAATTGAATTAGTTAAAAGCCTTCTTTTCTACCATATTTCTGACAGCTCACGATGTCTTTGCAGCTTCAACCACAGCCCACACCGCTTGATTGGCCAGGTGCTTTAGAGCACTTGCGCGAGGTGCTACCACGTTGGCAGCATCGCAATCAAAGTCCTATTCTCCAACTCTGCATTCCGCTTGCAGAAGCAGATCCTCTTGAGTGGCTTCAACATCAAGCGGGGGCTACACGTGTTTATTGGTCTGACCGAGATCACCAACTCCAACTGGCCGGATTGGGAGCAGCCTTGCAAATCCAAGGTCCCACCGATGAGGTGCTGGAGAAGATAGCTGGATGGCAAAAGCTTGTTCCTCCCGACACTGCCTTCCTTGGTGGCATACCTTTTCATAGCTCACCCAGGGGGGCTCAGCAGTGTGGCTACTTTCAAAAAGCGGCCTTTGTGTTGCCCTTTCTAATGGTCCAACAAGACTCCAATGGCAGTTTTCTCTGGGTACATCTTGCTCAAGATGTAGAAGGAGCCTCAACAATTCAGCAACTTTTCGACTTAATGGATCGTTTAAAGTTTTCCTCCAAACCACAGCTGTTTGACAGCCGTAGAATCAGTATTATTAAGAGGAATGAAACCCCAAATGAAGCTGACTGGATTCATTCGGTCAAAGCAGCCCTCAGTCAAATTCGAGCCAATGAATGCGAAAAAATCGTCTTGGCTCGCCAATCCCATTTTCAATTGAACACAAGCCCCGATCCATTTGATCTGCTGAATCAACTCCGTCAACAAGCACACCATGCCTACCACTTTGCATGGCAGGATGTCGAAGGACCGGCATTTTTAAGCATCACGCCTGAAAGATTCTTCCGAAGAAAGCGCCAAAATCTAGAAAGTGAAGCGCTGGCAGGCACCCGGCCAAGAGGACAGAACGCATATCATGATGAGCAGTTGACCCACGAGTTATTCCATGACACGAAAGAAGTTCGGGAACATCTTGTTGTTTTGCGCTTCATGGAAGAACGCTTCTCAAAACATTGTCGAGTTGTGGAAAGGCTCTCCCATCTTGAACCCCTCAGACTGAAGCATGTCCAACATTTACTAAGTCGCCTACAAGGGCGATTATTGGATGACGTGACAGATGCTCAGCTTCTTTCATCGCTACATCCAACTCCTGCAGTATGTGGATTGCCTCAAGCAGTTTCCAGAACTCAAATCAACAACTTGGAATCATTTGACCGCGGCTGGTACGCAGGTCCTGTTGGTTATTTCAGCAAACACCAAAGTGAGTTTGCTGTGGGTATTCGTTCCGGAGTATTGGAGGGAGATTCCCTAACAGTGTATACAGGTGCAGGCATTGTTGAGGGTTCTGATCCACAACGTGAATGGCAAGAGTTAGATCACAAACTCCGTAGTTGGGAAGTCCTGCTCGGGAATCCCGCATGAACCCCAATGAGTGTTTGAGTTATTGGTTGATTGAAGAGTTGGTGGCTCAGGGCATCACGCAATTCTGTATCTCACCTGGTTCTCGTTCTACCCCTCTGACAGTTGCTGCTGCTCGAAATCATCAAGCAAACACTCAAATTTTTCTGGATGAGCGGGCAGCCGCATATTTTGCAATGGGCTGGGCTCGTGCTACAGATCAAGCAGCTGTCCTGATTTGCACCTCAGGCACCGCTGGAGCCAACTTCTACCCGGCTATAATCGAAGCCAGTGTGGAACACATACCCTTGTTGGTAATTACTGCAGACCGACCACCTGAATTACAGCTAACCGGGGCAAACCAAACAGTTGATCAAAATCAAATGTTTGGTAGTCATACTCGCTGGTTTTATGATCCGAGTTGTCCTGATCCCACTTTACAAGAGAGTACCGTCAAATCATGGGCTGCTCAAGCAGCCTTGCGCAGTGCCTATCCAGATCCAGGTCCGGTTCATATCAACCTACCTTTCCGTGAACCTTTCCTTTCAGAAGAACATTCCAACCCTCCAAAAGTATCATCACCAAATTTTCAACTAGGTGTTCCACGCCAAAAACTAGCCAAGGATGATTTACAAGCGCTCCGTAAAATCCTTAAGGCAGACCGTGGATTGGTGACCCTTGGAGAACTGCCATTGCGTGCTTATTCGTCGGTTGGGAACTTTGTAGAAAACCTGAACTGGCCAGTCTTTGCCGATACCACTTCTGGATTTCGTTTTGGAAATTTGACTCAGCGAATTAATCTGGCTGACCAACTATTGCTTCAGGATCATTGGCGAAAGGCTGTACCTGAAGTTTGGATCCATCTTGGTAACCAATTCGTCTCAAAACGCTGGCTACAATGGTGGAAAGATTGCCACTTGACCCGTAAGATTGTTGTTACGAATCACGCCGAGAGACAGGATCCGTCCCAACAACCACACTGGCGGCTGCAATTGGACTGGGAGGCACTTGAGGAGATTCTTCCGATCAGAGAAGCAATTCCTACCTCAACTCATTGGCTGGAGCGATGGAAGCTGGGCTCTCAAGCATTGGAAGAGCAGGCAGCACAGTGGTGGGATAAAACTGAGAGGTTCGGAGAAGTATCTATTGTTCGAGAGTTGGTTCGTAAAATTCCAATAGAACATGCCCTTTTTGTAGGAAACAGCCTGCCAATTCGTGAAGTTGATATGCTTTCAGAAAACCGTAATACTCCTTTAAGAGTAACCGCTAATCGTGGAGCAAGCGGCATTGACGGTCAAATTGCAACGGCCTGTGGATGGGCCAAAGGTCATCAGCAACCAACCACAATTCTCTTAGGCGATCTTTCCGCAATACACGATCTAAATTCCCTCCTGTTGATCCGTGAAAGCCCTGTTCCTGTAACCCTAATTATTCTGAACAATGATGGAGGAGGGATTTTCTCAATGCTACCTATCTCCAAGCAGAAAGATGTTTTTGAGCGTTTTTTTGTTACGCCGCATGGTTGTGAGTTTTCTAAAGTTGCGGCGATGTTTGATCTGGATTACTTTCAACCAGAAAACCGGGAACAGATCTACAAAAGTTTTCAAGAGGCATGGCATTCAAACAAGCCTTCTCTGATTGAAGTCAAGACTGATCGTGAACAAACAGCAGCCCAATTTCTGGCTTGGCAAGATCATGTTAAAAAACATGTCTGAGCCTGGAGTTTATCCAACAGTACCTGCTCCAGAGGCACCTGCCCCATTCCCAGCCCATGAAAGAACGACTTCATAAGAACGTAATCCTACTGGGCATGCCTGGTTCTGGAAAAAGTACTCTGGGGAAACTTCTTGCTGAAAAGCTCGGGTGGCACCTAGTAGATACAGATCTGTTGATGGAAGCAACTCATGACCGCCCCCTTCAAGATATCTTTGATTTATTGGGATACGAAGGATTTTGCGTGGAAGAAGAGACAACTCTGCTCCAACTGGATGGAGAACGGCAGATCATCTCTACTGGAGGCAGTGCCGTTTACAGCGAATCTGCAATGTCACATTTGGGGAGTTTGGGGTTGAGAATCTTCTTGAACCTACCATTGGAGGACGTCCTCAGTAGGGTTAACAATTTTGAAAAAAGAGGAATCGTCTGTCGACCTGGGCAGGATCTGGCTGCTCTCTTCAAGGAGAGACACCCCCTCTATTTGCGACATGCTGATCAAGTCATTGAGACTTTGGGAATGTCTATCGAAAAACAGGTCCACCAACTGCAGCAACTTCTAAACTAAAAATTAACCTTCCTAACACGATTGCTTAAAATTTTTGAGTCGCGTGCACTCCCAGCCAATTCAAAACATAATCATCCCCATCATCCCAAACGAGTGAGATTCGATAGTTCAGACCCAGGTTAAATCGCTCATACTGCTTCAGCCAACGCGTGCCTATATTCTGCTGATCCATATCTTGCCCATCGACTCGCTCAAAAGTAGCTCCGAAAATATGCTCCTCGAAAGCATATTCCGCATCCGCGTAAAGTCCCAGAGAGGTTTCAACTTTGGAGTTGAGTGGCGTCTGGAAGAAATCAAGACCCACTTCATAGGATGTGTTCTCATCCTGCTGGCCACCACCCAGTCTTAGCTGGCCACCATCCCCAATACCACTCGGCCCATTGAAAAATTGGATACTTCCTCCGATGAGGTAATCTTCCTGATCAAGAATCATTTTCCCACCAACCATCCCCAATGTTGCTGAAGATTCAGGAAATTTGTACCTGCCAACACTTACAGCTAAATGGGACTTTCCGTCGTCAAACTCTTCGGCTGTTTCCACTAGTAGCATCTCTTCTGTGGAATTTAGATAAATTGATGAGCTTCCCGAAGACATTTTTCCGAAATTTCCAAGACTGATTTGCTTGTATGCTAAAGATAAATTTCGTTGTTCATTAAGTTTAAAATCCACACTTGTTGAAACTAGCCCACCCGTCACATCTACATCATCCACCTTTCCATAAATCACCTCTTCAAGACTCAGAGACATTCTTCCGTTTTCATCTTCAATTTCGCTCAGCGCCCCGTTATTATTCGTTTGCACCGCTAAAGAAGGTACTGCCACACGACTATTTTTCAAATCCAGAACTGGCAAATCTGCCCAAACAACTGTAGCAAAAAATCCAGGGAAAATACTAAGTAAAGCACTAGCAAAAAATCTAGAAGCAAAGCTCATTTTTATTCCTATGATTAGGTGGCGGTTAGATCCAGAGAATTTGTTCTTTATGTCGTATTGGCAGTAAAAGATTTACATTCTAGAAATACCATAGTGTCATTTTCAGAAAAATCCCCTCAAAAGATGATACAATTTCTATCTTTAAGGCATCTAATTAAGTCTGGAATCAGATTGGTGGAGAAATTTCACCTAATTTTATCAAATTTAAACACTCTGCAAATCTTAATCACAATCTAACATCTCACTCGCACTATCAAGAAATCTTCATTTAACTTTCTCGGAGTACTTGGTGAGCACAGACTTCCAATCGAATTTCAATCCTAAGCAGTTTCTTCATCTATGCATTCGTATTGGGGCACCTAAAAAGCTGCAAATCATGTTGTCTTGCATTCAACACGTTGATAGTGAAGGTGAATTGAAATTATCTGTGACTAAGACCGCAACGGAGCTACATTGTTCCCGTGAATATGTCTTGAGAGTACTTTCCCAATTGATTAACCAAGGTATCTCAACAGATCTTGCTCCTGTTACTCGTTCAGACCGTAGAGGCTAGCGTTTCTGGTTGACTGATATGCTGATCACCTCTTCTAATTATCCTTCTTAAACCTTCTTCACTCCATCATCTCTAAAGGATAATTTCCCGCAGAAACAGACCCCTTAAAATATCCGCCTTGAAGTGTGCTCTTTGATGAAGCACATTCGCGTCCGGTTAGCGACCCATCCTGGGAAGCATTGACTTTAGCCTTACGGCCCAACCTCCGCTGAGAGATTTACATGAGAATAGCAAAAAGAATTGGCGCTCTGATGGGTGCAATGCTGATAGGAAGTGTGCTGCAGGCAGCAGATCGGCTGACTCTATACTGTAGCCCACAAATCGAATGGTGTGAGTTAATGGTCAACACCTTTGAAAAGCAGACGGGCATCCGTGTGTCCATGACCCGAAAGAGTTCTGGCGAAACTCTCGCTCAAATTAAAGCAGAAAAGTCCAACCCAAAAGGAGATGTCTGGTGGGGTGGAACTGGTGATCCTCATTTGCAGGCCGCTGAAGAGGGTCTGACTGAGGTCTACAATTCATCAATGAATTCACAACTGCAGGATTGGGCGCTATCTCCTCATAAAGCCACCGGAGGTCGTACAGTCGGGATTTACATGGGTGGGCTTGGATACGGCTACAACACTGAATTGCTAGCCAGTAAAGGACTTCCCGCACCAAAATGTTGGAAAGATCTGTTAAATCCAGCTTTCAAGGATGAAGTGCAGATCGCCAATCCAAACACTTCCGGAACTTCCTACACCACTCTCGCAACTGTGGTGCAACTGTTTGGAGAAGATGGTGGCTTTGACTTCATGAAACAGCTGCATCAGAATGTTAGCCAATACACCAAGTCTGGTTCTGCTCCGATCAGAGCTGCAGCAATTGGTGAAACCACGGTTGGGATTGTCTTCATGCACGATGCGGTGACCCAAGCAGTCAAGGGTATGCCCATTCAGACAGTCGCCCCCTGCGAGGGAACAGGCTACGAAATTGGTTCGATGAGCATCATCAAAGGCGCTCGCAACATGGACAGCGCAAAGAAGTTCTATGATTTTGCGCTCACTGCAGACATTCAGAGCATGGCCGCCAGTGTTGGAGCTTATCAAGTTCCCTCGAACAAGGGTGCTAAAGTACCCAAGGAGGCCCCGGATCTTGATAGCGTAAAGGTTATTGATTACGACCACGCGAAGTACGGTTCAAAGGACGTAAGAACCCGCCTACTATCCAAGTGGGACAACGAAGTCTCGACCCTGCCTCGGTGAGTTCAACCACTCTTAGCCTCTCTCGTCGCATTCAGCTTAGAGAGGCAACTCCATACCTTTTTCGCAAAGCTCTTCTACTCTGGCTTTCCGTCGGTTGGTTCGGTGCTTTGGTACTTCCTTGGTATCAGGCCTATGATGGATTCTGGAGCTTTATCTGGATTGAAGATGGCTGGCCGCTTGATGATGAATACTCCCCGGGGATCCTGCAAATCTTTATGCAGGATCGCTTGTGGCTGCTACCTCTAATGATCTGCATCGGACTACCGATCATTTGCTTCGGTTGGAAACGTGATGACCCTAGGCTTGCCAATTTTCTGATGGGATGTGGGGGTCTTGGCCTGTGTTGGATTCTGTTACAGGGCTTTGTCATTGGGTTGCGTGGTTGGAATAGCGAAGCTTTCCTGCTCTTACTAGGCAGCCCTGGTCCATCACAGGAGGGGATGGGCTATGGGGCTCTGCTGGTTGCCAGTTGCCTGCTTTTCCTCTTTACACAGGGCTGGAGCTTGCGTGGTGGAGTACAAGGTGACGGTTTTGTCACTGGCGCAATCGGTCTGAATGTTTTGCTGGTGCTTCTTTTCATCTTCTATCCTGTCGTCAAAATTTTGTTCAGCGCCCTTCTAAACGAAGAAGGTGCACTTGCACCAATCCTTTTTTTTCAAAAGCTCACGTCCGAGAGAATCTGGCAACTAAATTGTTTCAATACAGGATTAAGCTGTGGAGTAGCTTGGAATTCCCTCTATCTGGCCATATTGGTTGGTATAACGACTACGTTACTTGGGCTAGCTTTCGCACTGCTTGTTACAAGGACTTCCATCCGTGGAAAACAAGCGTATCGAGCAATCACTCTTTTGCCGATAATCACTCCTCCTTTTGTTATTGGTCTGGCAATTATACTCCTATTTGGGCGATCAGGAGTTGTAAGTTCATTTCTAGACTGGGCTTTCGGTATCCCACCTACTCGCTGGATTTATGGCCTGCCTGGAATTTGGTTTGCGCAAACCATGGCCTTCACCCCGATTGCTTTCCTAGTATTGGTTGGTGTCGTTGAAGGCGTTAGTCCATCGATGGAAGAGGCCGCCCAAACTCTTCGTGCCAATCGTTGGCAAACCTTCCAAACGGTTACTTGGCCTCTTATGAGACCGGGCTTGGCTAACGCCTTTCTTTTGGGCTTCATTGAAAGTTTAGCAGATTTTGGCAACCCGCTTGTTTTGGGTGGAAATTTTGAAGTTCTCTCCACCCAGATATTCTTTGCAATTGCTGGAGCACAAGCAGATCAGGGGATGGCGGCCGTATTGGCTCTAGTACTGTTGGGATTCACACTCACGGCCTTTTGGATTCAACGTCGTTGGTTGGGCCAACGTTCCTACGTTAGTGTAACCGGTAAAGGAGATGCAGGAATTCCAGTTCAACTACCCAAACGAGTACGAACAGGAATTACTTTAGTATGTGTCCCCTTTGGATTTCTGAGTCTGACTCTTTATGGAATGATTCTCTTTGGAGGATTCGTAGAAACTTGGGGGTATAAACACAATTTCACCTTCAAACACTACTTAGACGCCTTTGCTGTAAGCTGGTCGGACAAATTTGGCTTGATGTGGGAAGGTACTGCCTGGAATTCATTTTGGACGACTCTACAGATCTCAGCGATTTCCGCACCACTGACTGCTGGGTTGGGGCTACTTACAGCCTGGTTGCTCGTTCGTCAGCGTTTCGCAGGAAAAGACGTTTTCGAATTCATCACGATGCTAAGCTTTGCGATTCCTGGAACGATTATCGGGATCGGCTACATTCTCGCCTTTAACGTACCTCCAATTGAAATAACAGGAACAGGGATTATTCTTATCGTTTGTTTCTTGTTCCGTAACATGCCCACGGGTATTCGAGCTGGTGTTGCTGCAATGGCTCAGTTGGACCCAAGTCTTGATGAAGCATCCCTAACACTTGGTGCACCTTCCAGCACAACCCTCAGAAAAATTCTGCTTCCTCTAATGCGCCCAGCCATGTTGGCAGCCTTGGTCTTTAGCTTTGTAAGGGCAATGACTGCAATTAGTGCCGTGATTTTCCTGGTTAGTGCAGACTATGATATGGCGACGTCTTATATTCTTGGACGTGTTGAAAACGGAGACTACGGCTTGGCTATTGTCTACAGTTCTGTGCTGATTATCGTCATGTTGATTGTCATTGGTGGCATCCAGTGGGTAGTTGGACAACGTCAACTGGGCCGACGAGGTTCGAGCCCAATTTCCTGGAGTGGCAACGGATGAACAATACAGTGCATACTGCGGTCGAATTTCTGAAAGTTACAAAGGCTTTTGGAAACGTCAAAGCAGTTCGTGATGTCAGCTTTCAAATTAAATCCGGAGAGCTGGTTACTTTACTGGGCCCATCCGGTTGTGGGAAGACGACCACCTTGCGTTTGATTGCAGGCTTAGAAATGGCTTCAGGTGGACAGATCATGATCGGGGGTCGTGATGTGACACAGTTGCCGGCAACAGATCGAGATGTGAGCATGGTCTTTCAATCATACGCTTTGTTTCCCCACATGACCGTGCTACAGAACGTGAGTTATGGGCTGACAATGTCCCGTCTCTCCAAAAATTTAGTAGAAGAGCAGGCGTTGAATGGTTTGAAACTCGTTGGACTGACTGGATTTGAAAAACGTCTGCCAAGTGAGCTCTCCGGAGGGCAGCAACAGCGAGTTGCAGTGGCCAGAGCACTCGTTTTAGAGCCTGAAGTTCTGCTTTTCGATGAACCTCTTTCGAATTTAGATGCAAAACTGAGACGGCGAGTACGTGAAGAAATTCGTGATTTACAGCAACAATTGCAACTGACCGTAGTCTATGTGACTCATGATCAAGAAGAAGCCCTAGCAGTCTCTGATCGAATCATAGTGATGCAAGAGGCTGTCATTGCCCAACAAGGTTCCCCAAGGGAACTCTATGAAAGCCCGAAAACCCGATTTGTTGCTGATTTCATTGGAGATGCAAACTTGGTCAATGGACAGTTGGTCTCTAGTGAAGGTGAGATGGGCAAGCTGCAACTGGATGAATTGACGATCCAACTACCTCATTTGAATCTACCCATCGGTGAGGTGACGGTGGCCGTTCGTCCGGAGGCAATCATGCTTGATCCGAGACCAGAAGCGACTGGAATTCCAGGAACTGTTCACAAAGCAGTGTATCTGGGAAGCCACCTTGAATATCAGATCAAGAGCGCAGTAGGTGAGCTTTTTGTAATTGATCCACTTGGGAAAGAATTTATTGCAGAGGGACATCCGGTTCGGCTGCGGATCCGTGAACGTGGGGTCAACCTGGTACATGACTAAACAGATTTGGTTTAATCCATTGGTAGTGTGACTCGATATGCTTTATCGTTAACCGGATCATAGGCAACTGCTGCGCCGCTGGAGACACTCATTCCTGTGATGGCAGAAATTGTCACCTGATGGGTGACCAGTAGAACAGGATCTCCATTAGCTGGGAGACCCTGCAAAAACTTTCTAAGAGAAGCCAAGGTGGCCTCTCGCGGAACAATGCCTTGGAAAAAAGAATTCAGACTAGACAATTCTTGAACTTCTCCCATGTTGACCAGGCGAGCTGTTTCCAGACAACGGCACCACTGGCTGGAGTAGACTCCTTCAAACCTCAAACCCACATTCCGGAAGGCATTGCCAATCTGGCGTGACTGTTCTCGTCCGACTTCACCCAAAATACGCTGTGTGCTGCAATCTCCGAGTTGAAAGTTGCTTGGGTCTCCAAAACCTGGAGCTAAAGCATGGCGAAGCATCAGTACACTGCCAAATGGTTTCTCAGCATATTCCTTCAGGGACATTGCTTGCGCGCCATCAAAGACTACTGTCCAAAGCATCCCCATGAGGAAAAGCAAACTCCATTTCATTGATTCCCTCCAAGAAAGGTTTTGTATTCTAAGTATTCATCTTGATTTGCTCGCTAATTTTGCGACAACTACAATGAACCAATTTCGCATCACTGTATTTATCTTTTACAGTTTTATGCGCATCTCATTTGAAAGCCAAGTAGAGTAAGAACTAAATAGGTAAGCTATCATGGAGGCGATCCACGCAATTGGCATTGATGTGATTTTGCTACTGATCCTAGGGATTGGGCTCGGACAAAATTTATCGATCAAGCTATTGGGAGTTCTGCTTTTGATGTTCTATCTTGTCAACGATGGTTTTGAAACTGCCGGATTTGATATTGCTTTACTGCTAGCTGTGGGGATTGGACTCGCACCTAACTGGGCGTTTAAGATCATCGGCTTCACGTTTCTCTGGTTCTATCTCACTGAGATACAAGCTCCGATTTGGTGGCTCCTCCCCTTAATTCTATTGACGAACATGGTCAACCGCATCATCTTCAACGTTGGTATCAACTGGCAAAGAACCTGACTGAAATACTATCTTGGTTGGCCATTCTGACCTGAAAATAACATATCTTGACGATTGCTTCTATGCCTTACTCAATCTGAAAAGCTAGGTCAATGGACCATCTCTAGGGTTTCTATTCCCAAAGTTGCTTCTAGCTGCTCTTCACACCTAGAATTATCCTTTCTTGAAGCAGAAACTTGTGTATCGAACTCATGAGTTGGATGCTCCAACTGTTTTTGATAAGTTTCCCGTATTTCTTTCCAAGCTCCAAATATTGTTTTGGGTTTCGGTATATCATCAGCAACCAATTGGGCAGTTTTGGCAGATTTTAACAAGGAACTTCAGCAAACATATGGCTTTCTAGATAATAGTATTAAAATGATTGCCCTTTAACTCTGTTCAGAGTGCTTTTCTCTTCCAACACTTTGAGAGAATTATTAAATGCCTGCTCACTTTAGTAAGTCAGGTCACCCACGGCAACTCAGGAAAAATTTCAAAACTCTAATTCCTCCCCATATCTTTCCCCTTCGACTGCTCCGGGCCGCTCAAATTTAGACCACTACAGTAAAGTTAAACTTAAGAAACATAATTTACTTTTGTAACACTTTACCTATATACCCTAAATTTAGAGCCTGATGAATTACCTTGCAGCAGCTATTGATTTCACAACCACCTAAATTCTTGATTCATGCTTAGATTAAAGAGACTTTAAGCTTGCTGAAGTTGCAGAATGGCATTCTGGAGTATCTTCCTGGGTATTTCTGGCATCTATTGATCTCCCCCCACTTAAAGAAGTGAGCAAAGAAAACCAATGTCTAACAATAAATATCCTGAATTCGTTCCGATAGAACCGAATTGGAATCCAAACACCATTACAGTTCAAGCGGGCCGTCCCGCACGAGTCGCTGGCGCTCCCATGAACACGCCCATTACTCTCTCTTCTACCTATGTTCACACTACTGACCTTGGGTACGGTCGAGATGGTAACCAGAGTTGGGGAGCACTTGAGGAAGCTCTCGGTAAACTGGAAGGTGGAATCGCTACCACATTTTCATCCGGGCTCGCAGCCGCAACCGCTATTACTGATCTTATTGTTCCAGGTGGCACTTTGTTGGTACCGACTGGTGCGTACTACGGCGTGAAGAACATTTTCGCGCGCCTTGAGATGCACAAACGCCTAATCGTACGCCTCATTGACGTTGGAAATACTGACGACACAATCGCAGCACTCAAAGGTGCAGACGCAGTATGGATGGAATCCGTCACCAATCCAACCTTAGTCGTTGCTGACATTGCTGCCATCGTCAACGAAGCGAAAAAGCTGAATATCCTCACAATTGTTGATTCCACTTTCGCTACGCCACTTCGTCAACGTCCGCTGGATTTCGGTGCCGATATCGTCCTGCAATCTGTGACAAAATTTCTTGGCGGACATTCTGATCTCCTGCTCGGAGCAGTCATCTGCAAATCAAACGCACACGCTGAGTTCATGGTGAAGCATCGACAAGACTTCGGGGCAATCCCCGGAGGATTGGATGCTTTCCTTGCGTTGCGCGGTCTACAACCCTTGCCGTGCGTCTTGATCGCTCTGAAACCAATGCCCTAGAGCTAGCAAAACGATTGAGAGACCATCCCAAAATCAAGAAAGTCAATTTTCCTGCTTTGCCAGGTGATTCCCAGCATGATAAGGCGACCAGAGTCCTTCCAAACGGTTGTGGTGGGATGCTTTCCTTCGAAATTGATACTACGCCTGAAGGATTAGACCAAATTCTTCAATCGCTCAAAGTCATTAGTCACGCAACAAGTTTGGGGGGAGTAGAGAGCCTCATTGAACGCCGATCTCGTTACGAAGCAGAACGTGAAGCAGAAGTGCCCATGACGCTTTGTCGATTTTCGGTAGGGATTGAAAACGTTGAAGATTTGTGGAGTAATCTTGTGTCTGCAATTTCTGGGGTCCTGGGTTAGCCCAAACTAACTTTCAAATTCCCCTAAATTAATGACTCCTTGATAAAACAATTCCACTGGTAAGAGGTAATTGCAGGTAGAGATTTCACCAGATTTTACCCGGTAGTTTCGCAATTATGTGTGAAAAATTCGGTTCGGCACATACAGCGTCATTGATCCAAATTTTATCCACACTTCTTTGCCGCTCCTTGCCCAAATACAACTTAAGGAATAACTGATAAGGCTAGCGGAGTAACAACTGGTTAAACGCTCAATTGATCTACCTAGCATCTAACCAGTCTGATCCGGGTTGTGCCAAAACAGACTCCGCCCTTCCGCATTAGAATGCATTCGGATGTATGCACTTTGGAAGTACTAGATAGGAATGACTGACTTGAGCTCTGTAAGCCTGCCCAGAGCAGCTGCCACCTAACCAGCTTGGTAGACGCAACCAACTTTGCTTAACAAATTTTGGGTCCAATCTCAGGTAACCTGTAGCACCTGAGTTTGTGACCAGACTGGCTTTTGTACGGAAATGATTCAGAAGGTGGGACTTGCGTTGGCGCTCGATGTTGCGGACAAGATTCTCAACTGAGGCTGTTTGCTTGACTGACATAATAAACTCCATGTTTTGAGTAAGCATCATGCTTA
>JACLAC010004045.1_pt1 | contig 25109 bp, 25 predicted proteins | sample 8027881 | NCBI WGS metagenome assembly JACLAC01 (sample SAMN15725517, study PRJNA655200) | protist metagenome | isolation source: fluorescence activated cell sorting (FACS) single amplified genomes of... | place: Spain: Blaines Bay Microbial Observatory, Mediterranean Sea | collected 2016-01-19 | reverse complement strand
TCTTTTGGAAATACATTTCTGCGCACATCTTTTACAATGTGATTAATCTTATCAGAAGCAGCTAACAAGTTTTTTCCACTACGTTTTACTACATCCAACATTACCACTGTATTACCTTCTAAACGAGCATAAGATTCACGTTCTTTAAAATCAAACTCAACCTCTGCTACATCTTTTAAGTAAACAATATTTAATTTTTCACTTTTGATGATAATCTCATTCAATTCCTCTACCTCTTTGAATTCTCCTACCACACGAATGGTTCTTCTAAAACCATCTGTTAGAATATTACCACCAGAAATTGTTACATTTTCTCCTGAAATTGCATTTTCAATATCTCTAAAACTCAATTGAAGTGCCTGTAACTTATAAAGATCTACATTAATCTTTACTTCTTCTTCTTGCAATCCACGAATGTTTACTTTTGATATTTCATCTAATTTTTCAATTCGATCTTCCAAGTATTCTGCATATTCCTTTAACTGATGGAAACTATAATCTCCAGAAAGGTTAATATTCATAATTGGAAACTCTGACATATTCATTTCAGAAACATTTGGTTCCTGATCCAAATCAGATGGTAATTCACTTTTTGCTTTATCTACAGCATCTTTTACCTCTTGTAGTGCTTCATCAACTTCAGCATCTGATGCAAATTCTACAATAATGGTAGAATAATCTTGAACAGAACTTGAAGTGATTTTTTCTACTCCAGAAATGGAATTTAATTCCTTTTCAATTGGACGAGTAATCAAGTTTTCCATATCTGAAGGAGAGTTACCAGGATATACTGTACCAATATACATAGTTGGTAAAGACACTTCTGGAAATGCTTCCTTAGGAGTTTGTAGATAAGACACCAATCCAAAACCTAAAATAATCAGTGTTAGAAAGAGTACCGTTGTTTTATTATTGACAGAAAGTGTAGAAAGAGCAAATTCTTTAATTACACTTTGTTTTTTATCTTCTGCTTTTTTCAAATCCATTTTTTTAATTGTTTAATGTACAAACATCGGATTATTTAATCTCTACAGCAGAACCTTCAACTACAGTTGTTTGTCCTTTTACCACAATTTGTTCATCTATTTTCAAACCTTCTTTTACGACAACTTTTCCGCCATAAGAAGCTCCTACTGTTAAATTTTTCTTGTGTGCAATTCCATTTTCTACCGTAAATACATAAGTATGCTTACCATCGTCTTGTAATACTTTTGAAGGAATTGTGATTGCATCCTTTTCAAAAGCATTTCTGATTTTAACAACAGACAATAGATTTGGTAAATATGTTTTATTTGGGTTTGGAATATCAATATGAACCAAAAATGTTCTGTTCATATCATTGATATAATTACCTACATAAGTAATTTTTCCTTGTACAGTTTCATCAATAGATGACAGCGTAACATTTACTTTATCTCCTACCTTCATCTTTCCTAGATGAGCTTCAGGAATATCTGCTTTCACAAAAACATCACTAATATTAACCATTCGTACCAATGGTGCTTGTGGACTTGCCAATTCACCTGCATTTGGAAAAATATTGTCAATTGTTCCACTAATTGGAGCCTTTACAAAAGATTTTCCTAATTGTGCACGTACAGATTCTAATGATTTTTCAATAGATTCCTTTCTATTTTTAGCTTCCAAAAATTGAATTTCTGTCCCTACATTTTTCTTTTGTAAATTTTCTTGCTTTTGGAAAACTTGAGTAGCAAATTCTAAACTCTTTTCAAGTTCTTTAATTTGGCGATTAATCAACTCTGTATCTAAGACAGCTAATACTTGTCCTTTTTTTACTCGTTGTCCTTCATGTACTTTTATTTGCTTAATTGTACCAGACATTTCAGGATTTACTACAATATTTTTATCTGTTGCAACAACTCCATGAACTTCAAAAAAAGATTCAAAGTTTTCTGTTTTTACTTGATTAACAGCAACAGGAATCATAACAATATCATTCATTACCATACTATCAGGTAATAAATCTTCTAAATGTGTAATTTCTTCCTTTAATGCTGTCACATCAGCTTTCAATTCATTTAATGCTTTCTTTTTTTCTTTTAATTGATCTTGAGGGGTTTTATCTCCTTCTCCACAACCAACTAACATTAATGCTGTTAGTGTACTTGCTAATAATATATTTGTTTTCATTGTATTGCTTATTTATGTAAATTTCCTAATGCTTTATCCAATGCTACTTTTGCTACTAAGGCGTCATAAATTGCCCCAAAGTAATTTGATTGAGCTTCCTTTAAATCTGATTCTGATTGAACCACCTCTAAGTTAGAAGCATATCCTTCTTTGTATTTGATTTTTGTCACATCAAATACTTCTTTTGCCAATTCAATATTTTCTTTATGTATCTCTAAAGTTGACAACACATTTTGATAATCTTTCTGAGTTTGACTTGTTTCAAAATCAATACTTCGTTTTAATAAATTAAAATTATTATCAATTTGCTTCAGCTTAAGAGAAGATTGTTGAATCTGATAAGCACTTTGAAAACCACTAAAAATTGGAACCTTCAAAGAAAGACCCACCATCATATAAGGTTCCCAATCAGCAAACTCAAAAGATTGTGCAAAATCAAGCCCTCCTGCTGTATATCCCATACTAGCAAAAGCACCCAAACTAGGATATCGCTGAATTTTCTTATTTTTCAAATCAAGTTCTTGTAACAATTGTTGTGTTTCCAACTGCTTATACTCAATCCTATTCGTATAATTAGCTGTTTGTTCTGTAGCAGGAGTTAAATTAGAAACATAAGATTCTAAGTTTTCTGACAATGTAATTTCAGCATTCATGTCTGCCCCCATTTGAAATTTTAATAATTGTTGAGACACCACTACCAAATTTTCAATTTTTTGAATTTCTGTTTTTAAATTGTTAATGTTTACACTCAAACGTTGTAATTCCAATTTTTCAGTCAATCCATTTTCATACATTACCTTCATATCAGAAAGTAAAGCATCTAATTGATCCTTATTGATTTGTAACAATTTCAATCTTTCTTCTGCTACCAAAGTAGAATAATATGCCTTGGTTACTCCTTCTACTACATCAATCTTTGTTTTTGACAATTGCTTTTGAGACAATTCCTTATAAACCTTAGCAGCTTGTAATCCTACTAAATAAGAACCACTAAAGACTAGTTGTGAAATGGTAACATTAGCATTGTTACTATAAGGAACGCCAAATCCTAATGCAGTTAATTCATTAGCATCTCCAGGACCAAAAGCATCTCCAGGTACAAATTGTTTTTGAACCTCTACATTTCCTGTTACATCAAATTTTCCTGAAACTTGAGGTAAACCAATACCAACAGTTTCTTTGACTTTTGCCTGTGAAACCTGATTCTCTAACTCAGCATTTTTGATTTGCTCATGGTTTTGCAAAGCAAAGTCAATGCATTGTTTTAATGAATATGTCCCTCCTGCACTTTTTGCAGCAGAGGTTTCTTCTTGTGCCCAAACTCCCTTACTGAAGAGAATTAAAAGGGTAAATAGTCCTAAATAATTAATTTTTTTCATTCTGTTGCTTATATTGTTCGTATAATTTTAATCCTTTTTCTGTAACAATTCCATGTAAAAAATGGTCAAGCAATTGCATTTGTACATCCATAAAGTTAAACTCAGTCATTGGAAACTCTTGTATATCAAATCCCCACTCAACCTGCTTCATTCTCATTCGAGCCATAACCTGTGCATCAATTTCTGAACGATAATAACCTTGCTCAATACCTCTTTCTAAATTTCCTATTAAAGTTCCTCCAATACACTCATGTTTTTTATTATGGAAAATATTCCACACAGTTGGATGATACCTCTTAATATCATAAAACAACGTTGGGTTTATTCTTGAAAAGTTACTTTTAATGTACAAATTCACTGCATGAATTTCTTCAATAGCATTTGAACTGTTTTTTTCTATTGTTTCTAAACTACATTTCTCTTTGTCAAAATGAGCACCTGCAACAAGTTCAACCAATGTATTTTTGTCCTTTACATTTTCATATAAAGTTTTTTTCGAAATTCCCACATGTGAAGCAATGGCATCCATTGTAATACTTTTCACTCCATAAGTAAAAAACAGTTCTTCTGCCCCTTGTACTATTCTTTCTTTCACTTCCATAAACTATTTATTTCCTACTTATTTAATTCTTCATAAAACTAAGAAAACTTTTTTCATGATCAAAGTTTTCTTAGTTTCTTGTAGACTAACCATCATTTTTTTCGGATGAAATAATATTTTAAAAAGATGAATTAAAAACCTATATTTATACATGCATATAAAAATGTGAACTAAAAATTACCTTTGTAGAAAGAAATTTATAAAATTCTTTAACATTTAGAATCAAACAATGAGTGTATTTGAAAATTTAAAAAGTGAATTAATTGATTTAAATTATTTACTAGAGGCTTCTGAAGGTGATGATGATTTTATCAAAATGATGCTAGATTCATTCTTGATAAATACACCAACCTATTTACAAGATTTAAATCAGTTATTAACAAAAAAAGATTATATCGAATTGCGAGCTTGTGCTCACAAATTTAAAGGAACAGTTGTTATTATAGGTGTAGAAAGTTTAAAAGTATTACTTGAAACATTTGAAAAAGCATCTGACTCTCATGATGATAATGTTTTATCTGACCTATTAGAAAAAATAAAAAGTATTAGTGAACAAGTAGTTCAAGAAATTAGCGATTTTTTAAATTAATTAGTTTTTAGTCTCAATACTTCTTCTCTTGTAACGTTTGCAAAGTTTAGTGCATTTTTTTCTGTCAACTCTTTAGTTGAAATTGGTTTTCCTACTTTTAACGTAATTTTCCCTCCCTTAATTTTCCATGTTTTGGCTGGCCATACTAAGTGAGCATTGTCCAAATACATAGGTACAATATCAACTTTTGCATTAGCAGCTAGTACAAAAGTTCCTTTTTTAAACGTTCCTAGTTCACCATTTTCACTTCTTGTACCTTCAGGAAACATAATCACATTTTTTCCATCATGAATCAATTTACCTGCATTTGCTAAACTTTCTGCTGATTTTTTACGGTTAGATCGATCAATAAAAATCATGCGCATACCAGCCATATACCAACCAATAAAAGGCATTTTTTTCAATTCATTTTTTCCAACAAAATATAAATTGATAGGCAATGCATTAAAAATACAAGGAATATCAATAAAAGATTGATGATTGGCTACAAAAATATGAGGTTTACTAAAATCCACATTTTCTAATCCTTCCACTTTCAATTTTACTCCTCCAAAATACAAAATCACAGGACTCCAAAATGTTCTTGCCATTTTGAGTGAGAAATGATGATTGAATAAACATATAATTAAAATAATTAGGGATAAGCTTATAGCAAATATAGACCAAAAAATAATCCCAATAAGACGTAAAACTGGCATAACATATAAATATCAGACAAGCTACAAAATTAGCCTTTTTTGGTTGGAATCAATAAATACTACAAAATAATATTCATCAAAATTGATAATTTAATGAATGAATGTCTTTGATGAATTCTTTTTATGATTATTTTTATATTTCTTTTTTATTTGAATAGACTATGAACGATAAAAACCAACAAAACAATCAATCATTCAATGATCTTTGGCATCAATTTACTGGATTATTAAAAAGAATTTTAAGTTTAAAAGAAGCAAATGATACAGATGTTCAAGGTACCATTGAGGGAATAAAAAGAGATATTGAATTTAGAGGACCAACAGTATGGGTTTTAATTCTTTCTATTTTTATTGCTTCCATTGGACTTAATCAAAATTCAACTGCTGTAGTCATTGGAGCCATGCTTATTTCTCCTTTAATGGGACCTATTTTGGGTGTTGGACTTAGTTTGGGTACTAATGATATACAAACATTAATCAAAGCTTTAAAGAATTTTGGAGTAATGATTGTTGTTGCTCTTTTGACCTCTACGTTTTATTTTTGGATTACTCCTATTGTAGATGTACAACAAGAAATTTTGAACAGAACTCAACCAAATATGTTGGATGCTGTGATTGCTTTTGTTGGAGGACTTGCAGGAATCATTGCTGGTTCTCGAAAAGAAAAGACCAATGTAATTCCTGGAGTAGCAATTGCAACTGCTTTAATGCCTCCATTATGTACTGCAGGTTTTGGTCTTGCTACTGGTAATTATCAATACTTTTTTGGAGCATTTTATTTATTCTTATTAAATTCCGTATTTATTTGTTTGGCAACTGTATTGATTGTAAAGTACCTACATTTTCCTTTGGCATCTTTTATTAATAAACAAAGAGAGAAAAGAGTACGTGTATACATTTTTCTGTTTACCTTTTTATTAGTTGCTCCTTCTATTTACTTTTTTTATGGAGTTTCAAAAGAATCAATTACTAAAAAAAATATTGAAAACTTTATTAAAAAAGAGTTTGAATTCCCTCATACAAGCATTATCAAACAAGAATTTGCTTTTTTAGACACCTTAACCCAAGTTGATCTATTTTGTATTGGTGAACATGTTCCTCCTCAAAGTGTTGAAATGTTAAATAAAAAACTAGCTAAGTATGATTTAAAAAATATTAGATTTCAATTTCATCAATCTTCCAAAGAAGATAAAAACCTAGAAGAAATCATCAAATCTCATGTAGATGCTAATAACGTCAACGAAATGCACATTCAACAAATCAAAGCATCTGAAGAGAAGAATAGGCAAATTGATAGCCTAAAAGCCTATATTGCTACTTATGAACATGAAAAAAACACGTTTATGCAAGTATCAAAAGAGGTAAAAGATTTGTTTATGGAAGTTGATAAATTTGGCTATGCACAAACAATTGAAACTACCTTTAAGAAGGATACAAATCAAGTAGTTCCAACCTTTTTAATTCAATGGAAAAACAATGAATCTCCTCAAAAAGACAGTTTACATCAGTTAGAAGAACAAAAAATGAAGCGTTGGCTTAAAAATAAATTAGCTGTAGATACGTTGCAATTCATTCACTATTAACAATTGCATACATTCATCGAAAAAAAACAGATATTCATTATAAAGACTTGGCAGAATCTCATTGAATTTAGTAGATTAATAATACATTCAATTTAATAAGCTTCTGTCATGAGTTTTTCACCACAATTACAATTAAGTTCTAAATTACAAAGAGTTATCAATCTTTACTGGACTCATTACACTAAAAGCAGAACCGTGTTTTTTATTGAAAGAAGTCACAACAACAAAGACTTTGAAAAAATTGGAGTACTCAATACTTGTCCCAATACTAACTATACTTTCTCAGATTTATTTCCATTAAAAGGAAAAAACTACTACCGTCTAATTAGTGTAGATGAAAAAGGGAATCAAAATATTTCTGGAGTGGAGCATATATAAATTATGACAAATGATTAATGTCCACACCTAATATAGTTACATCATCTATTTGTTCTACACCTCCCTTCCATTCAGCAAAAAAGTCTTCTAATTGCTCTTTTTGATCATCCATACTATCTGTATAGTATTTTTGAATAAGTTTGTGGAATCTTTTAACACCCAACTTTTTATCTTTTTCTCCACCAAATTGATCTTGATATCCATCAGAAAACAAATAGAATTTTTTAATATTCTCTAAAGAAAATTCATACGTCTCATAATCTCTTTCAATATCTAACATTCCTCCAATAGAATGCGACCTTGATTTAATAATGTTGAATTCATCATTTTGATCAAAAAAGACAAATGGATTCTTTGCTCCTGAGAAATATAGCTTTTTTTCCTGTGTATCAATCTTACACATTGCCATATCCATTCCATCCTCAACATCTATCAAAGCACTAATTACCTGTTCATGAAGTTGATTTAAAATCTCTCCTGTATTATGTGTACCTTGTGTAATAATCTCTGTTAATGCATTGTACCCCAACATACTTATCAAGGCTCCTGGAACACTATGTCCTGTACAATCTACGACTGCAAAAAAATGTTGGTCTCTTACTTGTCTATAAAAGTAAAAATCTCCACTCAATTGTTTCATAGGATTATAAATGACAAAAAGATCTGGAAATGTTTCTTGAATAGTTGTCATAACAGGTAAAATACTATGTTGTAAACGAGAAGCATAACTAATACTATCTTGAATAGAATCATGTGCTTGAACTAATTGCTCATTTTGAGAATTCAAATTCCCATTCATCACCTGTAATTTTTCTGCTTGCTCACCTAAAATTACATTTTTCTGCTCAATAAGTGTTGCTTGCTCTTCTAACTTTCTATTACTTTTTTGCTTTTGTTTATACCCTCTGTACAATAAGAAAAATAGTAAAATAACAATACAAACACCTGTTATTGTAATAATCAACACCAATTGTTGTTGCTCTATCACAATATTTTTGGTATCAATATCATGACGCTGTTGAACTATTTCGCGTTGTTGAGAATCAATTTTTTCTGAATGGACATTTAATTTTTTATTGTACCTAGCTAGTAGTTTCTTTTTGTCAAAAAGTTCTTGTTCTTGCTTTTCAAGTAATTTTTGTCTTTTAGTAACTTCAGTATTTTGAGCAGCTAATATTTGTTGAGTTTGATAATATTCAGCTCTTGTTCGTTGCAATTCTTTTTTTCGTCGCTCAATATCTTTCAGCTGTGTCTTTATTTGTTCTTCTTGCTCTAATAATTGAGATTTATTACCTTGAATATCAGACAATAAAGTAAAAATCTCTTGTTCATAAGCTTGTCCTTTATTTCTTTCTTTTTCCAAAGATTCCATTGCTATATGCATTTCATCTTTGGCTTTTCGGTACATTTTGGCTACATCAATTTCCCTTCCTCCATGCTGTAAAATAGTAGGCAAAGCAAAAAGACCTTGTGCTAAAATATTGGCTCTATTAACTTTAAAAGCAACTCCAACTTCTTTATGTCCCTTATCAACCTCTAGCAAATTAATCATTACATCTTTATTGCTTTTACATTCTGATGTAATCAGTAAAGTTTGAGCTCCTCCTATTTTTTTATAAACCTCAAATACATCTTTATTAAACTTTTCGTCAATAAATAAACATTGTACTTTATCATCCAATTCTTCAATAGATGAATATTTTTTAAAAATTACAGGAATACCTTTCATATTAGGTCTTTGTTCAAGAAGCCCTTTTATATTTTTTTCAATCAAAGGGTCACTTCCCAAATATCCTAAAGTAAATGTTTTAAAGTTTCTTTCGTTTGTCCATGTAACATTTTCCACAAAATGAGGTAAAAAAGCCACTTTCACACTCAATACCTTTGAACGGCTTTGAGATAATCCAACCAAGCTAACTAATAGCAGAGTAGCTAATAACAGTATTTTCTGAGGTCTCATAAAATTCGCTCACATTTTTGTGAGTCTAATGTAATCTTTATTACTTATGCAAAAAGTTGACAGAAAGTTACACGTTTTTTTAAGAAAATTCTAAAGAACTCTAACAAAACATCGTAAAGTTTGATAATCCCTGTAAGGGTATGTTTAGTAAAACATACTTATCAATTTTTTGAATAGAAGTAAAAAAGAGAGTATATATTCTTTCAAACCATAAAACGAGCACAATGTGGTCTTTCTTAATTTAGAAGTTCTGTCAAAAGCTTTGATGTCTTAGGCAAGGCTTTTTTCTCTTTTTTTGCCACTTTCTGCATTTGTTTCAAAGTATTTGAAGCATCTTTTGAATCTCCATATACATATTGTATAAATGCTTTACTATCATATGCCTCCAGTGATTTTTCTTCTCTTGCTACTTGATTAATCCAACGAAGAACATCCAATGATACTTTTCCTTTCTCCACAAAAAGCAATGCATAATAATGTAACTCTTGGTTACTAATCTTATCTTCCTTTACTAGTGTATTAATATGAGTAGTCATTTTTTGAACATTCCCTTGTGCTTGAAAAAAAACCAATTGAACATTGGACAAATAAGATACTTTTTTTTGCTCTAACTCATAGTTTAATTCATCCAACTCAAAGTAATTACGAGTCTTCCCATATCTTTTTGCTCTTTCTTCATATGCCATCTGTTCCTTTGATTTTTTCATTTCTATTCCCAATAACAAACCATCATAATAGTTTTTCTTGGCTACAAAATATTCATCAACACTAGGAATATCTTTACTTTCAGACTGTTTCGTGTACTTTTGTAATTGTTTCAAAAACGCTGGACCAGACACATAACCCGTAATTCTTCCCACCATTTTACCTGATTTATTAAAAACAAGTACTGTAGGAAAACCTCTTACTTGATATTGTCTAGCTAATTCAGGTCCTTCTCCTTTTTCTGCATCAATTTTATAAGCTATCATATTTTTTTGCACAAAAGAAACCACCTTTTTATCTGTAAAAGTTAGCTTGTCCATCTTTTTACAATATCCACACCATGAGGTTGAAAAATCAACAAAAAAGTGTTTTTCATTACGTTTTGCATTTTTAAGTACATCATCAAAGCTACCTTGGTAAAAAGGTACACCACTTTGTCCCCAAGCAACAGAAAACAAAATAAGGAAAGAAATGATTAGTATATTTTTCATAATATATCAACTTATGGTTTTGAACAATATAATGATAACAAAAATGTTTCCAAAAAATTCCGCTTTAGTTCAACAAAAATATTTTTTATTTAAGTATTAAATCTTATATTTGCAGCTTAATTTGTTAAAAAAACAATAAAAATGGAATTGAGAAATTACGAGACGGTATTCATTTTAACTCCCGTTTTGTCTGATACACAGATGAAGGATACTGTCGGTAAGTTCGTGAACATTTTGAAAGAAAATGGTGCTGAACTTATTAATGAAGAAAATTGGGGCTTAAAAAAATTAGCCTATCCAATTCAACACAAAAAAACTGGATTCTACAATTTGGTTGAATTCAAAGCGACTCCTGAAACAATTGCTAAGGTAGAAGTTGAATTCAGACGTGACGAAAGAGTTATGCGTTTCTTAACTGTTGCTTTAGACAAGTATGCAGCTGCATATGCAGAAAAGAGAAGAAATGGTTTTTCAAAATCTAAAGAGGAGGCAAAATAATGAGTTTAGTTAACGAACCTATTCACAGTAAAAAACACGAGTATTCTAAGAAATACTGTCGTTTCAAGAAAAGTGGTATTGTATATATCGATTATAAGGATCCAAATTTCTTATTAAAATTTGTAAATGAGCAAGGTAAAATTTTACCTCGTAGATTAACAGGTAACTCTTTGAAATTCCAAAGAAGAGTGGCACAAGCTGTTAAAAGAGCTCGTCAAGTTGCATTATTACCATACGTTACAGATTCTTTAAAATAAGCAAAGGAAATGGAAATCATCTTAAAGAAAGATATTAAAGGGTTAGGTTTCAAAAATGATGTAATTAATGTTAAACCTGGGTATGGTAGAAATTACTTGATCCCTCAAGGGTTTGCAATCATTGCTAATGAAACTAACAAAAAAGTATTAGCTGAGAACTTAAAACAAGCTTCTCACAAAGCTGAGAAAGTTAAGGCTGAAGCTGAAGATAAAGCGTCTAAAATCGCTACTGCTTCTATCAAATTAGCTACTAAAGTAGGTGAAACTGGTAGAATTTTTGGAGCAATCACTACTTTACAGTTAGCTGATGCTTTAAAAGATGCAGGTATTGATATTGACAGAAAGCAAATTTCTTTCAATTCAGATGTAAAAGAAATTGGTTCTTATACAGCTGGTATTGCATTACACAAAGAAGTTTCTGCTGAAATTAATTTTGAAGTTGTTGCTGAATAATTTCAAATCACAATATATAAAAAGCGTTTTATCGAAAGGTAAAACGCTTTTTTTATGAATAAATAATTATTAAAATCTAATTTTTTTAGTAATTTCATACAATAGTTTGTTATACCTCATTAATCTCTTATTGCCATGTATTTAATTTTTGATACGGAAACTACTGGACTTCCCAAAAACTTTAATGCTCCACATACTGACCTTAATAACTGGCCTCGACTGGTTCAGCTTGCTTGGGAATTACATGGTGATCATGGAGAACTAATTAATGCAGGAAATTTAATTGTGAAACCTGAAGGTTTTACTATTCCTTATAATGCCGAAAAAGTTCATGGTATTTCTACTGAACGTGCTTTAAAAGAAGGACATCCTCTCAAAGATGTGTTAGAGCTTTTTGCCGAAGATCTTAAACGTACTCAATTACAGATTGGTCACAATATTGAATTTGACTTAAATGTAATGGGTGCCGAATTTCTTCGTGCTGGTGTTGAAAGTGAATTATGGGAGACAACTTCTTATTGTACAAAGGAAGAAACGACTGATTTTGTACAGATTCCAGGGGGACGTGGTGGAAAATTTAAGTGGCCTACCTTAACAGAATTACATACCAAAGTTTTTGGTGTTGGTTTTGCTGATGCACATGATGCTGCTTATGATGTAATGGCAACTGCCAAATGTTTCTTTGGATTAATTGAACAACGTTGGTTCACTCCTTTAAATGATGTTCCATTTGAGGAAGTTTTATATGAAGCTCCAGAACTAGAAGAGGCTAATTTTGCTCAACAAGAAAGTACAAGTGATACATTAGGAGGCGATGAAGAGGCTGCCAAAAAAATCAAAGGACCATTTTGTCATTTACATGTTCACACTCAATATTCTATTTTACAAGCTACTCCTAGTGTGGAAGCATTAGTTGCCAAAGCAAAAGCAATGAATATGCCTGCTGTGGCAATGACTGATCATGGTAATATGATGGGTGCTTTTAAATTTGTACGTGCTGCATTGCAGGAAGGAATTAAACCAATTGTTGGTTGTGAATTTTATGTATCAGAAGATTATACACGAACACAATTTACCAAACATGAACCTGACAAACGTTTTAATCAAGTATTATTAGCGAAAAACAAAAATGGATACCTCAATGTTGCCAAATTAAGCTCAATGGGCTTTATGGATGGTTTATATGGTTTGTATCCTCGTGTTGGAAAAGAAATTATAAAAGAATATAAGGAAGATGTTATTGCCCTAACGGGTAATATGCAAGGAGAAATTCCTAACCTTATTTTGAATGTGGGTGAAGATGAGGCTGAAAAAGCTTTTTTGTGGTGGCTGGACGTTTTTGAGAATAATTTTTATGTCGAACTCATGCGTCATGGATTGGATGAAGAAAACCATGTTAACCGTATTTTACTACAGTTTGCTAGAAAATATAAAGTCAAAATATTAGCAACAAACAATACGTATTATTTAGATGAAAAAGATGCGAATGCTCATGATGTTTTATTGTGTGTTCGTGATGGAGAATTACAAAAAACACCAATTGGTCGTGGACGTGGTTTTCGATTTGGTTTCCCCAACCAAGAATTTTATTTTAAATCAGAAGATGAAATGAAATTGCTTTTCTCTGATTTGCCAGATGCTATTGAAAACATCGGTGATTTAGTGGAGCAATGTGAAGAATATAAATTAGAAAGTGATGTCCTCCTCCCTGCTTTCGATATTCCTGAAGAATTTAAGGATGCTGAAGATGAAAAAGATGGTGGTAAACGGGGTGAAAATAATTTCCTTCGTCACCTTACTTATGTAGGAGCTGAAAAACGATATGGTGAAATCACAGATGACATTCGTGAACGTCTCGATTTTGAATTAGCAACAATTGCCAAAACAGGTTATCCTGGTTATTTTTTAATTGTACAAGATTTTACGACACAAGCCAAAGAAATGGGGGTTTTAGTCGGTCCTGGAAGGGGTTCTGCGGCAGGTTCTGCTGTAGCTTATTGTGTAGGAATTACCAATGTTGATCCGATCAAATATGACTTACTTTTTGAGCGTTTCTTAAATCCTGATCGTGTATCCATGCCCGATATTGATATTGACTTTGATGATGATGGTCGTGGACGTATCATTGATTGGGTAGTAAACAAATATGGTCGTTCTCAGGTAGCTCAAATTATTACTTATGGTACAATGGCTGCTAAATCTTCTATTCGTGACACAGCCCGTGTATTAGACATGCCTTTAGCTGATTCTATTGCTTTGACAAAGTTAGTTCCTGATGTCAAGTTGAACAAGTTGTTCAAAATGGATGATGATGCCTTGGCTGCAAAATTAAAAAACAATGCAGAGGAAATTGCCAAAGGAAACGAATTAAAAAATATCTCTTATGGAAATGACCTAAAAGCTCAAGTAATTAATCAAGCATTAGTCTTGGAAGGTTCTTTGAGAAATACAGGTATTCATGCTTGTGGAGTAATTATCACTCCAGATGACATTACTAAATTTGTTCCTGTTTCTTACACCAAAGACAACTCCTTAATCAATACCCAGTTTGATAACTCAGTAGTAGAAGATGCTGGTTTGTTAAAAATGGATTTTTTAGGGTTAAAAACTCTTACATTAATTCGTGATGCTTGTCAATATGTGAAAGATCGTCATGATGTTGATCTTGATCCTGAAAACTTCCCAATTGATGATAAAAAAACATACGAGCTTTTCCAACGTGGTGAAACAGTAGGTATCTTCCAATATGAATCTGCGGGTATGCAAAAGTATATGCGTGAATTAAAGCCTACTGTATTTGCAGATTTAATTGCAATGAATGCATTGTATCGTCCGGGACCATTGGAATACATTCCTTCTTTTATTAGAAGAAAGCATGGAGAGGAAGAAATTACGTATGATGTTGATGCTTGTAAAGAATACTTAGAAGAAACTTACGGAATTACAGTATACCAAGAGCAGGTAATGCTTTTGTCTCAATCACTCGCTGGATTTACCAAAGGTGAAGCAGATACATTGCGTAAAGCAATGGGTAAGAAAAAATTAGATTTACTTGCTCAATTAAAGCCTAAGTTTTTAGATCAAGGTGCTGGAAATGGTCATGATCGAAAAGCGTTGGAAAAAATTTGGGTGGATTGGGAAGCTTTTGCTTCGTATGCCTTCAATAAATCGCATTCTACTTGTTATGCTTGGATTGCTTATCAAACTGCTTACTTAAAAGCCCACTACCCTGCTGAATACATGGCTTCTGTATTAAGTAACAACATGAATGATATCAAGTCTGTGACGTTCTTTATGGAGGAATGTTCTCGAATGGGATTAGATGTATTGGGACCAGATGTGAATGAATCTAGAATTAAGTTTAGTGTAAATGAAAGAGGGCAGGTTCGATTTGGTTTAGGTGCGATCAAAGGAAGTGGTGAAGCTGCTGTAAATGCTATTATTGAAGAACGTGTAGAAAATGGTCACTTTTCAGATGTATTTGAATTTGCAGAACGTGTTAATTTACGTCAAGTAAACAAACGAACATTTGAAGCCTTAGCCATGTCTGGAGCTTTTGATGAGTTTAAAGAACATCACCGACGTCAATATTTAGAGGGTACAAAGGAAAATCCTTCTTTAACTGAATTGGCAATTAAGTATGCTAATAAAATTCAAGCTGAAAAGGCTAGTTCGCAAACTTCTTTGTTTGGTGGAGAAGGTGGTGCAGATATTCCACGTCCTAAAGCAACTAATTTAGAACCTTTTGCCAACTTAGAACAGCTAAATATTGAAAAAGAAGTGGTTGGTTTATACATTTCTGGGCATCCTCTTGACCAATTCAAATTAGAATTAAAAGAATTTTGTACCTGTACCAATGACCGTATTCACCTTTTTCAAAATAAAGAAATTGCACTAGGTGGAATTGTTACACATGTGCGTGAAGGACAAACTAAAACTGGAAAACCATATGGTGTAGTTTCTGTAGAAGATTACAGTGGAAAGGTAGAAATGTTCTTGATGGGGGATTTTTATTTACAAAACAAAGCCTATTTGAGCGAAAATCAGTTTGTCTTCATGAAAGGAAAAGTTGAGCTTGATTGGCGTAAACAAAAAGAAGTTTTTGAAAATCCACATGCTGTTATTAGTGAAGATGACTGGGTATTTAAACCAAAAAAAATAAGCTTACTTGCAAATTTAAAAGAGAATTTTTGCAAAGGTTTACAGCTAAAAGTAGATATTCGTGATTTGAATAATATACTCATTGAAGAACTTGTTACTCTTTTCAATGAAAATAAAGGAAATATGAATTTGGAAATTGAAGTTTTTGATGAAAAAATCATCTTACCAATGACTTCAAGAAGATTCCAAATTGATATCAATAATAACTTCATCAAGGCATTGGATGAAATGCCTCAGATTAAATACAATGTTTTAACATAAGATGGGAAGAAGAAAAAAGAATTTCACCATAGAAAATATTCACATTGAAGATTTTGCTGCTGAAGGTAAATGTGTAGCTCGTCACAATGAAAAAGTAGTTTTTGTTCAAAATGCTGCTCCTGGTGATGTAGTTGATGTTTTTGTTACTCGTGACAAAAAAAGCTACTCTGAAGGAAGAGCTACTAAATTTCATGAGCTTTCTGATAAACGCTCTGAGCCTTTTTGTAGCCATTATGGAGTTTGTGGGGGTTGCAAATGGCAACACATTGGATATGATCATCAATTATTCTACAAAGAAAAACAAGTCAAAGAACAACTTACCCGTATTGGTGATTTAAAATTTCCTGAAGTCAAACCAATTGTTGGTTCAGAAAAAACAAAGTATTATCGTAATAAATTAGAATATACTTTTACCAATTGGCGTTGGTTTACTGACCAAGAATTAAAGGAAAAAGAAGGAGAAGAATTGAATCGTAATGGTGTAGGCTTTCACGTTCCAGGACGTTTTGACAAAGTCTTGGATGTTGATATCTGCCACTTACAAGAAGACATTAGCAATCAAATTCGTAAGGGAGTTCGTGATCTTGCCTTTGAGAAAGAAATGACTTTCTTTGACATCAAAAGACAATATGGTTTTCTTCGTAATTTGATCATTCGTACAGCCAACACAGGCGATTTAATGGTGATTTTACAAGTATTTGAAGACAAACCTGAATGGATTAAAACTGTATTAGAATATTTAAAAGAACAATTTCCACAAATCACTTCTTTACAATACATTATCAATTCAAAAGGAAATGAAACTTTCCATGATTTAGATGTAATTTGTTATCATGGAAAACCATACATAACAGAAACCATGGAAGACTTACAATATCGTGTAGGACCAAAATCCTTCTTCCAAACCAACAGTTCTCAAGCTTATGTTTTATACAAATTAACACGTGAATTAGCACAATTAACAGGTAACGAAATTGTTTATGATTTGTACACAGGAACAGGTACAATTGCCAATTTTGTAGCTCATCAAGCAAAAAAAGTGATTGGAGTTGAATATGTAGAACAAGCAATTGAAGATGCAAAAATCAATTCTCAAATCAACAACATTGACAATACTGTATTTTATGCAGGTGACATGAAAGATGTCTTAACACCTCAATTTATCAAAGAAAATGGAACTCCAGATACTTTAATTGTTGATCCTCCTAGAGCAGGAATGCATGAAAGTGTGATTCAAACGATCTTGGGTACAAATGCCAAACGAATTGTATATGTAAGTTGTAATCCTGCCACTCAAGCACGTGATTTAAAACTTATGGATGAGAAATATGAAATTAAACTTGTTCAGCCCGTAGACATGTTTCCACATACACATCATGTGGAAAATATAGTCCTACTTGAACTTAGGTAAAAAATAACACCACCAATTTAATCTTAATTTGGTGGTATTATTTTTTTTAATCCCATTCAATATCATTGCCTTCATTTTTTACGATTTCATAAAGTTTATCTTCATTTTCAATCAAATCTTCTATAATCTCTACAAACTTTTCAGCCTTCTTTTCATTTTCAGAAGTCAAATCATAACATGCCACATACATTCCAGCTTCTGGGTCTGGATCCATATTTTTAATGACCTCAGATGAATGCTTAGTAAGATAATAATCGAAAAAGGCTTCCCAATTATAGCCATTCATATAAGCTTCTTCATTCAATTCATTCATCTTTTCACCTATCCTAAAAGGTTTGTCTTGTTCCAAATAAAAACAAACAGATAGCGAATTTTCATGTTTTACAATTGATACATAATCTTTATCAATCCCATATATTTCTTCTTCTTTCATAACAACTCTTTAATTAATATGATTTTACCTACTTTTTAACACCAAAGTTAATTGGTAATATCATTTTTGCTTCATATGGTTGCTGATTATATGTTCCTATCTCAAATTTCAGTAATTTCACAAGCTTTATTGCTTCCTTATCTGCTACAGGACAAAGACTTTGTTTTCTTGTCCCTTAACACATTTCCATTCTGGTATCCACCATCTTGTATATTCTGTCTGTATACTTTCATTTAATGAGGTGTACTGAATAGAAAAACTAGTCATATCAGATCAGCAAAAATACCAAATAACTGTAATACCTCTTCAGGTTTATAAACTAAGCTCAATGTAGTCTCTCATCAAACTTTTAAAAAGCTCTTTGAGTGTATTTGATTTTTCAAGAGTAATAAATTTAAGAAATCTTGTCATGTTACTTTTTCTTTATTCTATTTCTTATGATTATGAATGTAAGACCTAATGAAATTGTTATACCAACAGTTAATGATACCAATTTTATAAATCCAAAAAATGTATAAAATCCTAAACTCCAATCTGATCTTACCCTATCTGCTTTGGTTAAAAAAGCATTTATTTCAACAGCAGAATCAATATAAAAATATATCCCCAAACTCAATAATCCAATAAAATAAAGCCCAATGATTTTCACATTGTAAAGTTGTATTTTATTCATAAATAATGAATGTTAAGTCTTTAAATCTTTGACTACCTCCAATACCATTTTTTTCTTTTTTTATCAAACTATAGTTACCCCCTTAAATAGGACATCAATTTAAGTGTTAACTTCGTAACTATAAATGTATGAGAACAAAAAGAAAGTTTACATCAGAGTTTAAAGCCAAAGTAGCTTTAGAAGCAGCCAAAGAATTGGAGACAATATCCTCCTTATCTCAAAAATATAAATTAAGTCCCACCCAAATTAATAAATGGAAAAAAGACTTTTTAGAAAATGCTTCTATGATTTTTGAAAGTAAGAAGCCAAAGAAAGAAGATAAAACTCAAAATGAAGAGGAATTGTATTCAAAAATCGGAAAACTTCAAATAGAAGTGGATTTTTTAAAGAAAGCCTTGTCCTAGAAAAGGGAGTTTCTTCTCGTAGAAATTTAGTGAACAAGGCACATAAATTGAGTATAAAAAGACAATGTGAATTACTAAGAATTCATCGCTCAGGATATTATTACGAACCTCAAGGAGAAAGTAAAGAAAATCTTAAGTTGATGGATTTGATCGATAAGCAATATACAAAACATCCTCATATGGGAGTTCCAAGTATGACTATTTGGCTAAGAAAAGATCAAAATATTTTGGTTAATCATAAGAGAATAGCAAGGCTTTATCGATTAATGGATATTCGTTCATTGGCACCTGGACCTCATACATCTAAAGGATGTAAGGAACACAAAAAGTATCCTTATTTACTTAGAAACCTAGAAATTGAAAGAGTTCACCAAGTATGGGCAACTGATATTACTTACATTCCAATGGAGAAAGGTTTCTTTTATTTGATGGCAATTATAGATCTCAAAAGCAGATATATTTTACATTGGTCTATTTCAAATACAATGGAAGCTGAATGGTGTAAACAGGTAATGGAAGAATGTGTTCAAGAACATGGGAAACCAGAAATTGTCAATACAGATCAAGGTGCTCAATACACAAGTGATGTGTTTACAGAATATTTATTGAGTCAAGAAATTCAGATTAGTATGGATGGTAAAGGAAGGGCTACTGACAATATTTTCATTGAACGTTTTTGGAGAAGTATCAAATATGAGAAAATCTATTTGAATGTATATGAAGATGGACAAGCTCTGTTTTTGGGAATTATTGAGTATATGAACTACTATAATCATCAAAGAAGGCATCAATCTCTTGATAATTTAAGACCAATTGATATCTTTGAGAATGGAAAAGCTTTCATCTCTCAAAAACAAACATAAGGATGATTTCAGAACCCGTCAAGACCGAGACGAGAGGTCTGCCGCAGGCGCAACACAGACCTGTCTTGACTGAACCTGAAATTTCCTTAAAAAAGCTTTTGAAGAGGAAATTTTCCCAAAAAAATAAATTATTTTTACTTACTTTTTTGTCCTAAATATGGGGGTAGTTATAAACATCCATTTTGATCATAAAAAAACAATTCTGTAGATTTATCTTTTCCTTTGCTTTTAGTAATTTTCATTAATTCACCTTCCGAATCATATTCATATTCTATTTTTTCTGAAAAAATATTTCTTACTTTTACCTGCTCTGTTTTTACAACATTTCCTCTATTATTTAGATATGAGTTATAACAATAATTGTAATTTTTATCATTCGAATAAAAAACAGTATCATCATTGTTTAAATAATTATAGTGATAAGTAGTTGTATCATAATTTAATAAGAAATAATGCAGATTAGTGATTGTTTTTACCTTATCATTTTCGTAGTAAGTGTAAATCATTGTGTCAAGTTTATGTGAAAAAGCATTTTCTTCTTGAATCAATTTAATAAGTCTTTTATGATCATCATATACATAGTAATTACTCAAAACTCCCTGTTCATACATTGATAATTTCTCTCCATAGATTGGTTTTGAAATTGAGTCAAACTGTAAAATTTGAAGTTGGGAATATTCATTTATATTCTCAAGTGTATCTAGTATTCTAAGAAAACGAGGTGCAAAAAAGCAGGAGTCTACAAGACGAACAGAAGTGAATGAATGAGAGCCATATATCACTTCTTTAAAATGTTTTCTTTTATTCATTTCTTTAAAAATAGTGTCTTCAAATCCATAGAAAAATGAAATACCTAATGTTACCAAGATAAATAAAATATATTTCATTTTTTTTGAGGTGATTTGTTGTCCAATATCTATTCGATTTATAAAAACAAGTCCACAAATGGCAAGTATAAAATGAATTCCAAAGGCATCTAAAAAATTTCCTTTTGCTGACACAAAAAAAAACACAAATATATACTTCACAAGTATTCCAATGCATGAAAAACTATATAAGAACCAACTTTCTTTTTTCTTATGTATTAAAAAATATCCTGCTCCAATCAATCCAATTGAAAATATAACATTTGGAATTCTTAACATAATTGATTCTGGAGAAGAAAAGGAACAAAGTATTTGATTTTCATTGTCCATTTCTATTAAGTAATCAATCTTATCCAAAACGATAAACACAATTCCGTATACAACTGAAAATACACCTACAATTTTATGTTTATCCATATTTCTAAAAATGCCCTTAATCATATTAATATATACATGAAAAATGTTCAATAGCTTTTGGTAATAATTCACTAAAAGGGATTACAACCAAGAGTATAATAAATACCCAAACTAATATCTTAAAAATCAGAGGTTGGTTTTTGATAGTGTTTACAGGGATATATTGAGATGTTTCACTTATTTTCCACTCTTGAGTCTGCAATAAAACATCAGTCACTGCATAATAAGGTTTTTCTTGATTCTTCTGAACTCTTTTTTGAGGAAATACAGTGATAAACAATGAACCAAATAGTGAAATTCCAATTACAAAAATCTCTAATATAATGATTCCTAGTAGCATTTTATCAATTGGGTCATTTGTCAAAAATAATCCATCTACTATCAATGAAAACAACATAACATTATTAAACATCGCTACTTTTAAAGCATTGAGGATAAAACTTGTTTTGTGTTCTTTCTTCTTTTCAATACTTTTCAAAATTCCACAATAAACAATAATAAAATATGGAATTAAGAACATACAATAAGAAAATAATCCAATTGCCACAAAAATTGATACTGTGATAAGTGCTATAATTGCTGAATAGATGGTGAAGTTTTTTATTATGTTTTCTTTCATTTTTTACTCTTTAAACAAACTTAATAATCTGTCCTCTGAATCTGGAATATTAAACAATCTTTTCGTTATGGGTTTAAATGGAAAAATAAGTTTTATGAAAAATGTTAAAAGAAGGAACAATTCATTTCTTGTGTAAATGAATTGTTCCAATAATTTATCTTTTATAAGTCTCCGTTGTAGATTTTCCATCAGAACCAACAAACTCATAGGTATAAGTTCCTTGATCATTCCAATTATAGTTAATTATATAATCTTGGTTATTGAGAGAATAAGTCAGTGAATAAGAATTGGTACTTTTGGATTCAAATTTGGTAATAGAAGCTCCTTTGAGAGGTGTTAATGCAGGTCGTACTCCTTTTGTCGTAGCCTGTGGGGTTACCTGATTTTCAGGAGCAGATGTATTAGCATCTAAAATAACTTTACCTCTCATACTAGCAATAAAATAAGGATATTCTTTAATTGTATGGTATTGGTAAGAACCATCAGCATTCAATTTTCCAAGATGCTCATCTAGTTGTTCTGAAGTTTCACCATAAACAGGAAAACCATCTACTGCATAGGCAATTGGATTTCCTTCTCCTACTTGAGATTGTAAATGCGTTGGTGGTAAATGATAGTGATAATCATCAGCTCTTCCACAATGACCACCCCATTGATCCAATTCTCCAATAGCATTAGCATCTTCTCCTCTATTATTCAAAGGATTGAAAATTGGAATTCCGTTTACAGCAATGGCAATGGCTCCTTTTAATAAGTTGGTTTTGGTTGAAAGTGGATTGTCTGCTAAAGTTGGTTTAAGTGGTATTGCCCAACTATTACTACCTGTATAATCATGATTTATTGGAATTTGTTGTTGCCAATTAGTAATCCCTACCATCATTTCATGACTTGGAATTCCATTGGATGCAATGTGAAAATAAGTATCATCAGAAGATGTAGTGACTCCAGAAAATTTTTCAAAAGTAGATTTCATAAAAGTAATATCATTTGCTGATGTAGTGGTAGTTGTAGAAGAGGTAGGTGTTCCTTCATCATCATCATTACTACAAGCTGAAAAAACAAGTAGTAAACCTCCTAATACACCATAAAATAAATGAAATTTCCTTTTCTGTTTAAAGTACATAATAGAAGACACTAAAGTCAATAAAAAACCAAGGCTAATCAATGCATACATAAAAGAAGAATTGATATGTGATATTTCAATTTGCTGTTGAGTAGATGAAATATTTTTTAATTCATAAGACTGTATTTCATTTACAGTCCATACTTCTGAATGACTGTGCCCTCCTTGATGAGCAAAAATTGATAGTTGAATTATAAATAAAATCGATGTTAATATGTATCTCATATTATTCGTGAATGGTTTAAATAGTACTTACTTTTACTTCATTACTGCATAAATTGTTTAATTTTATCAGTCCTTATCTAGAAAGTGAAATTATCATTATGAATATTGAAAAAATCAAGCATACAAAATGGTATGAATGGTTGAATAAAACATCTTTTACACTTCTCAAATCTATGAATGTAAAAGAACGAATTGAGTTTATCTATTGGTGGATCAAAAAAATAGAAGAAAAAAAGCTAAATAATAATCATTATGAGCCATTTTACACTGATTATTTTGAATTGCCTAAGAGTTTTTATACAAACAAGGTGATCATGGATATTGGTTGTGGACCACGTGGTAGTTTGGAATGGGCAGACAATACCAAAGAGCGTTATGGATTAGATCCTTTAGCTAACAAGTATTTAAAACTTGGAGCAGATCAACATGCAATGAAATATGTGGAAGGAGTTTCTGAAAACATACCTTTTGATGACAACTATTTTGATGTTATCACTTCCTTTAATTCGTTGGACCATGTAGAAGATGCCAATAAAAGCATTTTAGAAATCAAACGAGTGTTGAAACCTGGGGGATTATTTTTATTAATTGTTGATATTCATGAACAAGCTACTTTAACAGAACCTTCTGCTTTTTCTTGGAATATTATTGAACAATTCAAGCAAGGCTTTAATATTTTGTCCGAAAACCATCTAGAAGGACATCAAATGTATAAAAGCATTCGAAAAGCCATTCCTTTTGATCATAATAACTCACAAAAACGTTATGGAATTTTGACTCTAAAAGTTGAAAAAGCATTGTAAAAATATTATTTAATGATGAAATCAATTTGTTCTTGAGTGTCAGGAACAGATAATGTTCTTGTTTTGCTTAAAATATCAAATACCTTCTCTTTTTCTATCCCTGTCTTTAATAATAAACTTGCACAAACCAAAGAGGTTCTTCCTATTCCCATACGACAATGAATAACAATATTTTTTCCTTGTTGTAACTCTTTATATAATTGATCAATGAAGTTATCAAACTCTTTTTTATTTAAAGGAATACTTCGGTCTTGAATAGGGAATGAAACAAATTCAATGGAGTATTTTTCACAAAATTGTTTCTCTTGTTCAATAGCAAGTTCTAGTTCTTCTTCTCTTTCCAATAAAGATACTATTACATCAATGTCATGATGTTTTAATTTCAAAATTTCATCTTCTAACCAATCTTTTCCCCTTGGTCTTGCCATCATTCCTAGTTTGCCTGTGGCAAAAAAATCATTTACCCAAAAAATTCTCATACTTGCATTAAGGTTAAATAAAAAAGCATAATCAAAAGTGATTATGCTTTTTTAAAACAATTAGTCTTTCTTTTTATCAATATGTTTCTTTTTGAACTCATCCAATTCTTCTGTAATATCTTCTTTTAAGTCCTCTAATTCTTCCTTGACATCCTCAGATTTTTCTTTGATTTCATCTGCTATATCTTCAGCAAGATCAGATACTTTGTCCCAAGCTTTGAAAAAGGCAGACTTTGTTTTTTCTTTTACTTCATCTAGTTTATATTCCTCTGATTTTTCTTTAAAGAATTTTTCTAAATCTTCCTTTACATCAGTAACCTTATCACTTGCTTTTTCTGAACCTTTTAGAACTCCTTCTCTTACATCATCAGCAAGTTCATTAAATTCAGTATCTGTTTCATCAATTACTTCTTTGATGTTTTTTGTAGTTTCTTCTACTGTTTTTCGAATTGCTTCACGAGTTCCTTCAGATTTTTCCAAAGCCTCTTCAGTAATTTTCTGAATTTTATCCTTTACACCTTCACCTTTTGCAAGTGCCTCTTTCAAGTCCTTTTCTATTCTTGTTTTCAAATCCATAGTTATTTATTTAAGTTATTATGGGGCAGGATTAGGATTATTAGCATGTACA
>JACLAC010019951.1_pt1 | contig 25140 bp, 23 predicted proteins | sample 8027881 | NCBI WGS metagenome assembly JACLAC01 (sample SAMN15725517, study PRJNA655200) | protist metagenome | isolation source: fluorescence activated cell sorting (FACS) single amplified genomes of... | place: Spain: Blaines Bay Microbial Observatory, Mediterranean Sea | collected 2016-01-19 | reverse complement strand
ACATCTCAGGCTCCGTAGAGCCGAGGGCCGCCAAGTGCGGGACGGTTTCTATCGCAGTCTGCTCGGCCAGCGTCCGCACGGTCTCGAGCGTTGCGTCGCGCGTGGTTCCCCCTGCGCCGTAGGTTACCGAGCAGAATGCGGGTCGGTAACGCGAAAGCTCGTCGGCGCTGGCGCGCAGACGCTCTGCAACGCCCTCGCTCCGGGGCGGAAAATACTCAAAGCTGATTGTTGGCGCAGAAGATTCCCGCGCTTCGTTGGATGCGTGACTCATAGGAACAATGTTGGGAGAGAATGTTGAGGAGACAATGTTAGGGTAGGGGCGTTACCAACGCAGCGAGAACAAGATGGGCCAGGATAAGAGGTTCCAAGGATGATTTATCAGTTGGAGGACCGACGAGTACGATTGCGCGGCGAAGGACATTTTATTGCAAAGACCGCGGCAGTGATCGGATCGGTGCAGCTTGGGGCTCGCTCCAGCATCTGGTTCAACGCCGTGCTTCGCGGCGATATGGAGCCCATCGTAATCGGAGAAGAGACCAACATCCAGGACGGTGCCGTGCTTCACACCGATCCCGGCTTTCCGATGCACGTCGGAGATGCCGTCACGGTCGGGCATCTGGTCATGTTGCACGGGTGCACGATCGGGGCCAACAGCCTGATCGGGATCAAGTCTGTGATCATGAATGGCGCGGACATTGGTGAAGGCTGCATTATCGGCGCGAACTCATTGATCGCAGAAGGAAAGCGAATACCGCCGCGTTCCTTGGTGCTCGGTAGCCCTGGTCGCGTCGTGCGCGAGGTATCAGACGAGGAAACTGCGTTGCTCCGGGGCTACGTCGATGAGTACCTAGAGCGCATCGACCGTTACCGGTCGACACTCAAACCCGACTCGGGCGTTCGCGACTAAATCATCGAACGAAGCACTGCTTGCGGGCCATAACCCCGCGTAGTTCGACGATACGGGCCCTGGCCGACCCGGCGCTTTGGTCTTGGCTGAAGTCGCGGTACGCGCCGTACCCCAGATAGGCCAGTGCCGGCACCGGGGTGATTAGCGTGAACACGCCTGCAACCTGATGTTCGGTGCGGGACCAGAATCCTGCCGTTCCCGGTTGCTCCCGAGCGAGTTCGGTCACCTCCGCCGATAGCTCGTAGCACGACCGCTGGGCTTCGGTCTTCGAAGGAACTGGTATCCCAGTAACTGTCAGCGCGAGCGCAGGCGCGCTCACCAGCAGAGAAAGCACGCTGACCACCAGAAGACGGACCATGAGGCAAACCCTTCATCAACGCTAATCGTCGGGTTAGCGGCCGGGTCGGGAGCGCCTTGAGTACGTCGGGTTATAGGGCGCCGAGTCTCGGACGAGCAGGCGATGGCGCCGTACCACGCACGTTGGGCGGGGTCGTTTATCGCGCGCTGTGGGGGAGGGAGTGGTCCATTTCGAGCGCTGGCTCATCGACGTCATTGGGGCCCACATTCACGGCAGGCACGCCCGCAAACGTGCAATGGGGACACACGTCATCGAGAACGACGCTGCCGGCGCCGATCCTGGCACCGATCCCGATCTTGACATTTCCGAGCAGCTTGGCGCCGGCACCGATCAGCACCCCTCGGCCGACCTTCGGGTGTCGGTCGCCGTGTTCTTTCCCAGTGCCTCCCAAGGTGACCTCGTGAAGGATGGAAACGTTGTCGTCCACGACCGCCGTTTCTCCAATCACCACGCTCGTCGCATGGTCGATCAGAATACCGGTGCCGATGCGCGCGGCGGGGTGAATATCGACTGCAAGCACTTGCGACGTACGGCTCTGCAGATACAACGCGAGCTGGATGCGGCCGTTTACCCATAGCCAGTGCGCTACCCGGTACGCTTGCAATGCGTGGAAGCCTTTGAAGTAGAGCAGCGTCTCGGCAAAGGAATCCGACGCAGGATCGCGTTCGCGAACCGCTAGGACGTCGAGCAAGCCAGCGTGCACGATATTGGGGTCGCTCGTGTAAACGGCCGCAATGACCTCCTGTAAGCGTCCCGTGGGAAGGTTCGTATCTGCAATCCGAGTTACCAAGGCGTGCGCTAGCGCGTCCTCGAACCGCTCGTGGGAGAGAACCATGTCGTCGAAGAAGCGCGACAACATGGGTTCCGCTTCCGCCGCTGCGGTTACTTCTGCTCGCAGTTCGAGCCAGATGTGCGCCGTCGCGTCAGGTCCTGGCCGGACATATTCGTCATCGTGACCGCCCAACACATGTGGGCGGGCGAGCTGAACCGCCGTGTCGACCATAACTCCTCCTGTACGCCCATCCAGGGCGTCGTGGGAGCGCCACGCCGCCGATCGGCGCTGCCTCCCATGGGTCATCGGTACGAAGGCGCCCGAGGATATGACGGTTGGCGTTAAGGGGCAACCTAGAAGACGATAGGCTTGCTCACGGAGACGTCGGGTGTTGCCTTCGATGACGGCCACACACCCGGCAAAGCTAGACCGGATCTTGCTCGCGTTGAAAACGCAGTGTCGCGCGCTTATCGACTTTGCTCTTGATGACCTGTCGAATGAACGATGCGGCGCGTCGGGCGCTAAGGTCGTCGGGCATTTCGTGGAGCTGCGAGTGCAGTCCGTGGATTTCTTGGGTCAATTGATCTTCGGTTGAGCGGATTACGGCTTGCATCGGTACGACCTCTGAACCGGTTTGGAATCAGGTGGTAAAGAACGTGCCGCTCACGGTAATTATCGTAGGTAACGAGTCCAGCGCCCCCTCCGTTTTTTGTGGAACAGCCGACATTCGGGAACGTCGAAACGTGACGGAGTCCACACTCGGCGGGCGTTTGGGCCCGAATCAAGGGCGAGAGGAGATGAACAGTGTCGCAGTGGTTTCTCGCATACAACGATGAGCGCGTAGGGCCTTTAGGGCAAGCCCAAGCTATGGTTGAGGCATTTCACCACCCAGATGGGCTCGCGTGGCGGAAGGGCTTTCCCGAATGGGTTCCGATTGCAAAGGTCGCAGAGCTGAAAATACGGGGCCGCACCGAGGAGCGGGCAGTGCCGCCGCCGCTCAGTCAACGTTTATCTGACGAGGTCGACTTCGAAATTCACGGCGCTGAGATGCAGTACGTGGAGATAGAGCTCGATCCGGGAGAAAGCGCAATCGCAGAGGCGGGCGCGATGATGTTCAAAGACCCCGCGATTGAATTAAACGCCATCTTCGGTGACGGGTCCGGTCAAGACGCCGGATTCATGGACAAGCTCCTCGGTGCGGGAAAGCGGGTGCTCACCGGGGAGGGCTTATTTACCACTATTTTTACCCACCAGGGTCGAGGCAAAGCGCGCGTGGCGTTCGCAGCGCCGTACCCCGGGACCATCGTCCCGGTTACCTTGGCCAGCATGGGAGGCACCCTCATCTGCCAAAGAGACAGCTTTCTTTGCGCAGCGAAGGGCGTCTCGATAGGAATCCATCTTCAGCGGCGCATCCTCACCGGCCTGTTCGGCGGAGAGGGCTTCATCATGCAGAGGCTGGAAGGGGACGGGTTGGTGTGCCTACACGCCGGCGGCACCGTCATCGAGCGAGAGCTCGATGACGGTCAGCGGCTTCACGTCGATACTGGCTGCGTGGTCGCCATGGAGCCATCGGTCGACATGGACGTCGAGACCGTCGGCGGCATAACGAGCACGATCTTCGGCGGGGAGGGACTGTTTTTGGCGGGGCTGACCGGACCGGGACGGGTGTGGCTCCAGTCGCTTCCTTTCTCTCGCTTGGCCGGGCGTATGCTAGCCAGTGCGAGAGGCGCTTCCGTGGGAAAAGAAGAACGGTCGGTGATGGGAACGTGAAGCGAAATACTTGATAGTGAGAGAATCTAAAAAATTGAATTATATCGGTAGGTTGCGTTTATAAAATAATATGATAGATTAGGTGGTGGTTGTAACTCCATGTAATGGTGTGCGATGGTCGCGGCGATAGACCTCACTCGATTCGAAAAGGCGGCGCTGGCAGCGCTGCTCGGCCATTGTTATGGGAATGGGATCGTGTTCGTGCGGAGTCGCGACGACCGCAAGCTCCTCAAGAAGGCGACTTTTTTGGGATTGGTGGACGAGGCCGGCGCCATCACCCAAAACGGCGAGACCTTCCGGACTGAATGGTTGTCAGGCTGGCGTAGCGCTATACGGTGAGCTAGCCCGCAGCGGGGAGCCGTAACCTCACGGCCAGGCCGCCTCGAGGCGAGGCGTCTAAGGTCATCTTGCCGCCGTAAAGCGCAACAATCTCCTGGGCAATGCCGAGACCAAGGCCGGCGCCTGGGATCGATTCGTCCAGCCGTTTTCCCCGCTCGAGTACCGAATCCCTCGTCTCTGGCGGCAAGCCTGGCCCGTCGTCCTCGATTGCCAGCGTGAAGTGCTCGGGAGAGTCGGCCATGTCAGCCGAGATGACAACCTCGCCGGACGCCCACTTGAACGCATTGTCGAGCAAGTTACCGATGATTTCCTGAAGATCCTCGCTATCGCCGGCGAAAGCCAGTGATTCGGGGACCGAGAGTGAGAGCACGATGTCGCGTTCTCGGTAAATTCTGGCCAGTGCGCTCTCGAGCTCCTCGACCACACCGAGGAGGGAGGTTCGTCCGCGACGCAACCCAACTGGCCCCGCCGCGCGTGCCCGCGCGAGATACCGGTCGATCCGCTCTTGCATCAACGTCAGCTGGCGTGCCGTATTCCCTCGCTCGGGCTCGGGCAGCTCACGAATGCTATTGGTCAGCACGCTAAGGGGTGTCTTTAGGCCGTGGGCAAGATTCCCAACGTGGGTGCGCGCGCGATCCACAACCTGGGCGTTTTGTGTCAAAAGGGCGTTGAGCTCTGACGCAAGGGGGAGCACTTCGACGGGAAAGGCGCCTTCGAGGCGCTCCCGCTTCCCTGTGCGAATCGCGCTGAGGGCAGCCCCGAGCTCACGCAACGGCCGCAGCCCGTAGCGGACTTGAACCACCACTGCGACCAGCAGTCCTGCGCCCAAGGCCGCGAGTGCTGCGGAGAGGACGCGATTGAAACGTGCGCTGGCCGCGTTGATTTCGCTTGTGGTGCCAGCGATGGAGAAGGCTACCCGCCGCTCGTGCCCTGGCAGACTGATCAACGAAGTGAATAATCGGACGGACTCGTCATTGGGGCCGCGTAGGGTTATCGGGCTATCGGTCGGGGTGGGCAGCGCGGGAAGCTCCGCGTCCCACAGGGAGCGGGAGCGCAAGCTCTCGCCGGTGGCGCTGCGGATCTGCCAGTACCAGCCCGAATAAGCGCGCTCGTATCGCGGATCGCCTAGCGGGCGGCCGAGCGCGAGCCCCGTCGGCCGGGGCGAGTCGACAGCGGCCACTAAATTCTCCAAGTCCGCTTGAAGGCGCGCGTCGAAGTTGTGCTCGACGACGTCGGCAAAGACGCCGGCGAGCAGTAGACCGCCGGCGCCAAGCACGCATGCCGCCCACAAGCCCGCGCTGATGACAAGCCGCGACGTTAACGAGCGGGCAGTTCGCAGCGTCGTGCTCAAGCCGCTTCCACGCGGTAGCCAAGCCCGCGCACCGTGTGAATGAGTTCGATCCCTAGCTTTTTACGGACCCGTCCGACGATCACCTCGATGGTATTGGAGTCGCGGTCGAAGTCCTGGTCGTAGAGGTGCTCGGTCAGTTCGCTACGTGAAACCACCTTGCCCGTGTGATGCATCAGGTAGGACAAAAGCCGGTATTCCAACGAGGTAAGCCGAACTGCGCTGCCGTTGACGGATACCTTACCTGCTCGGGTATCGAGCGCCACATCTCCTGCCTGGATAATCGCTGAGGCGTGTCCAGATGCACGGCGGACCAGCGCCTTGACGCGGGCGATGACCTCCTCGATGTGAAACGGCTTGGCGACGTAATCGTCCGCGCCCGCGTCGAAGCCGGCCACTTTCTCGTGCCAACGGTCGCGCGCGGTTAATACCAGTACCGGCATGTCCAGTCCGGCGTCGCGCCAACGTTCGAGAACGGTGAGGCCGTCGACTTTCGGTAGACCCAAATCGAGTAAGACGGCGTCATAGGGCTCGGTTTCGCCCAAGAACTGAGCTTCCTCGCCGTCAGCGGCGACGTCCACCACAAAGTTCGCCCGGTCGAGCCCCGCCTTTAGCTGGCCGCAGAGATCCTGATCGTCTTCAACCAATAGTACCCGCATGCGCCGGCTCCTCAAGGTTGACCCAATATTCGCCCGGTGCGGCCGTCTACCGCGATCACCGCAACCCTGCCCTCCTCGTCGAGCAGCTTCACGTGGTAGCGCCACATCGGCTCGGCATTCCCCTGAGTGAGCTTGACGTCGAGCACCCGTCCCGGGTGCTGACTGCGAATCATCCGGAGAATTTTGCGAAGTGGAAGCACTTCGCCGGCACGGACCGCGCTGTGGGCGCGATCGTGATCTCGGATCTGAGCCGTCGTGCTCGCACTCAGGCCGGCGATTACCAGGCAAACCAGCACCACCATCGTGCGTAACCGGCGGGAGCTCAGCATCTCTTGTAAACGGCTGTCTCGGGGAGCATTGAACTCGGCATCCAGACACTAAAACCCTGTTCGTCCGTCTGCAACTGTCAGGCTCCCATCCCTCCGAAGACGTGCCGTCCCACGGGCAGCGGTGGTGCAGTGCGAGCGCTTCAGCGCGGCGAACGACGGTTAGCTTGTCATCGCCGCATGAACGCGGGATGAACGCCTCGCTCAGGCGCCGTTCAGGCGGGACCTGAGAACCTTGACGCCACTATCGGCGTGGCAACTTGCTCGCACGGTAGCTAACACACTCACAGTGTAAAGGAGTTCACATGCACATTCGTCGATTTTGCATTGGCGTCTTGGGTTTCAGCGTGTTCGTCCTCGGCGAGCAAGCGACGGCGGGCGGCGGTCGCGTTCACCTTGATTCGTCCACGGATGCCGCCATTGTCATTCATACCGGCGCGCCTCAGGCGGCTCACCGATGGGATCATTGGCACTACCGGGCTCGCTTGCCTCGCCACCGTTTCCTTCACCGGCGCGGTATTCAGCACCATCATCCTTACTGGGCTCGTTACCCCCGTGGCCGGTACAACCCCGACCCCTGGCACAGCCATCGTCGCTGGCACCACCATTACCGTCACGGGCATCGCGGCCATGACCACACGCATCATCGGAACCATCGTGAGCGAGACGAGATACGCCACCTCCGCCGCGATGGCTTTCATGAGCAGGCGCGACCTGCTGGTGAGCGGGTGCGCGCTCGAAGAGGCGCGACCCGGCTCGTGTTGCGTCTCGATTAGTTTGCTCGAGCCGGTCTATCGCGTTGGGGAGGCGCCGAAGGGGACGCCGCCGGCCTAGGTGGCGCTCCCTCCTCCGGAGACGATGTGAGGAGCGAGTGAGCCGGGCATTTCCGCCTGTCTCCCGGCGTCGCAGTGCCCGTGCGACGGTCAAGCTACTGCTTTTGTGCACAGCCCGGATCCAGTATCCTGCGCCAGCCTAGCCGCTGCGGCGCCTGGGGCCCACAGATATCAGAGCGCATCAGATGCGGCTCCCCGGATACGAGATCCAACGCACGATCGGTAAAGGCGGAATGGCCACGGTGTACCTCGCCGTGCAAGAGTCGCTCGACCGCTTGGTTGCGCTCAAAGTGCTGCCCTCCAAGCCTGCGATGGACGATCCGGAAGCGACACACGGTGATGTCAACGCGCTGGCGCTGACCGATCGATTCCTGAATGAGGGCCGGATTGTCGCATCTATCGGAGGTGCCAACGTCATCCGAGTCTTCGACGTGGGCGCCACCTCCGAGTACATGTATATCTCCATGGAATATGTCCCGGGTGGTGATCTGCGAAGCCGCCTCGGAGAGCCATTCGCTCCGCGCAGTGCGCTGGAGATATTGATGAAATTAGGGCTTGCCCTAGAGGCTGCACACCGAAAAGGCGTGGTTCACCGCGACGTAAAACCCGCGAATATCCTGTTCCGTGATGATGGCACGCCGCTGCTCACCGATTTCGGCATCGCGAAAGAAATCCATCGCGACCTCAACTTAACGACCACCGGCCATGTGCTGGGTAGTCCGTTCTATATCAGCCCCGAGCAAGCGGAAAGCTTAGAGGTCGATAGCAGAACCGATCTCTACAGCTTAGGTGTGATTTTTTACGAGATGCTCACCGGGGCCCGACCGTTCGAAGGCACGTCTGCCATTCAAGTCATCCTCCAGCACTTGCAATCACCGGTACCACGCTTACCCGGGCTGCTGTCGCGTCTGCAGCCGTTGCTCGAACGGTTGATGGCGAAAGATGTGGAATCGCGGTTCTCGACCGCTGCCGAGATGGTGGTCTATGCCGACGAGCTGGCGCAGTCGATGTTCACCGCGCCCGTGCATGGGCCGGAAGAACCTGGGCCCGCTTGTCTGCCAACTTCGCCGCGCGTGCCCGCGGCGGTCGTTGACGGATTTCGCGGTGGCATTCTGGAAGACCTGACGCACGACCGTCTGGTGCTCCCATCACTACCTGACGTTGTGCTGAATGTTCGTCGGGAGCTCGAGAGACGCGATGCCACCGCCGGTAGCATCGCCAACGTGATTTCAACCGATCCCGCGTTGAGTGCGCAGCTGTTGCGTGTCGCAAACAGCGTCTTCTACTTCGGCAAGGCGCCAGTCAAAGACCTGAGCGGCGCCGTCTTTCGGCTTGGGAGCACGGTCGTGAGCCAAGTAGTAATGATGCTCGTGGTAGCCCAGCTGTATGACGTTGAAACGAAGCCCCGGGTACGCACCCACCTCACGCGCTTGTGGCAGCACAGTACCCTCGTGGCGAGCTTGAGCGAGCTGATCGCGGCTCGGCATCCGGAGATTAATCGGGAGGAAGCAATGCTCGCTGGCCTCATTCACGACATCGGGGCGTTGCCAATTCTCGTATGGGCGGAGCCAATCCCTAGTGTTATCGAGTCGGAAGAGAGCCTGAGCGGGATCATCGGCGTACTTCACGGCGAGCTCGGACAGGCGATCCTCGAGAAGTGGCGGTATCCTGCCGAACTGGTCGCGGTACCCGTAGCGCATGAGGAGCTATCCCGTGACGCGCCGGTGGCCGATTTCTCCGACGTCGTGCAAGTCGCGAACTTGCTGAGTTACCAGGGGACGGAGGATGCGCGGGCCAATGTCGCCTGGTGGGAGCTGCCGGCGGCGCTGCGGCTTAACCTCGAGCGAGACACCGGATTTGTGCTGCTCGACCGCGCACGCGAAGACGCACCGGCTCTAGCCAACGCACTCGAGCGGCGTTAGCCTCTCCCTATGGCTCGATTCGTGACCGTCGCGCTCTTTTGTCTCAGGCATGCCTGGGACCGCTGATCCGTGGCGGCGAAACGCGTCACCCCGTTAGCGTTCGGAACCGAAGCTGTTCCGGGGTTCGACATCAAACGCCCCATTGGGGGTGGTGGCATGGCGAACGCTTATCTCGCAGTACAGCTTCGGCCCAATCGCGTCGTGGCCCTCAAGGTCTTGTCCATTGCCGGCCAGGAAGCTTTGCAGGGAGAAGATCGCCACACTTTGCTTGACCGGTTCCGTCGCGAAGGAGAGATCGTCTCTGGGCTAGAGCATTCGAACATCGTTCACGTCTACGGCGTCGGTACCACAGATCAGTTGCTCTACATGTATATGGAGTACCTGGGGGGAGGCGATCTCGCGTCCCGCATTGAGTCGGGCTTACATCCCTTCGAGGTGCTCAACATATTGGTGGCGCTGGGGGATGCGCTCGACCACGCTCACTCGCGCGGCATCGTTCACCGGGACATCAAGCCCACGAACATCTTGTTCCGACGTGATGGCACGCCCTTGATATCTGACTTCGGGATTGCCAAGAACTACGAGCTAGCCGATGACATAACGACGCTTGGCATGCTCCTCGGCTCGCCGATCTACATGAGCCCTGAGCAAGCGGAAGGTCGTGAGCTGGACGGGCGAAGTGACCTCTATAGCTTGGGGGTGCTCCTCTACGAGATGCTCACTGGGCATCCGCCCTTCGTTGCAAGCTCGCCCCTACGCGTGATGATGATGCACGCCCAAGCGCCAGTGCCGGCACTGCCGGAGCATCTATCGCGGCTGCAACCATTGAGCGACCGTTTGCTTGCAAAAGACCGGGAAGACCGATTCCGCTCGGGGCAGGAGGTAATGCGCGCTGCCATGGCGCTGAAGCGGGACATCGAAGCAGATCCGGACCGATATAGTGTCCCGGCGTCCGCCCCAAGCGCGAAGGACACATTATCCGGACACACCACGAACATCAGTGATGGTTTGCTCGATGGGCTGCTCGAAGATTTGACCCACGATCGCTTGGTGTTACCAACGCCGGTGGCCATTGGCATGCTCATCGAAAAACAGCTCGGAACGGGGATGCAAGGCCGGGATGCGTTGCTGGGGCTCATCGCACGGGATCCCGCGTGCGCGGTGCAGATACTCCGCGCCGCGAACGCCACGTATTACGGGAGTCGGGGAAAGGTCTCATCCCTTGAGCAAGCGTTAGACCTACTTGGATCCCAAGCCGAAGCGCAGCTTGCAGCGATAGTGTCGGTCTCGCGCGCCTTCGAGACCCGATTGAGCTCTCCATTCCGGTTGGATCTTGAGCGGCTGTGGAAAGTGGCCACCAGCGCATCGGTGCTTGCCGCGGCGGTTGCCCGTATGGCTTCCCTTGACGAGCGTTTAGCGGGTCTTGGTGGCTTGATGCACAACGTCGGATCCCTTGTGCTGCTGGTTTGGGTCGAGCGCATTCCGCTTCTCGCGGGGTCCCCAGAACGGGTGCGCCGCGTCTTTGCGCGCATCGATCGCACCGTGGCCGCGAGAGTGCTGGAGCAGTGGCAGTTTCCGGCCGAGCTCGTGCGGCTGGTGACCGAGTGCCGGTCTGACTACTCTCCACCCGAGCGGGAGAAGTGTGAGCTCGACGCGGTGGCTGCCGCGTACCTCATGGCGCAGCACGACTATATGTCTGGATTTCTCCAAGCCGGCGGCATGGCATCGCCGGCGGTAGTGAAGCTCGGTCTGGAAGAAGCCGACGTGCTCGATCTCTACCAGCAGTCGCACCAGCGGTAGCAGTAGCTGCGGTCTCCCGTCGAGCGGTCAGTCCGCCGCTGCGCTCGATGTTGGCACGTCGACAAGCTCTGTCCAGCGGTACTTGTCGTTTGTCTCGCCGAGCTGGATCGACAGCACCTCGTTGTAGAGCATCTCCGCCAGCGGCCCAGGCGCGTTGCCGTTGATGTCGTAGGTTCGCCCTTTGAATCCAATGCGCCCCACCGGAGCGATGACTGTCGCAGTACCGGCCCCGAAGGCCTCGTTTAGCACGCCCGATTCGATCGCCTCGATGATTTCTGAAATCTCGATCCGCCGCTCCTCGACCTGATAGCCCCGATCCCGGAGTAACGTCAGCACACTGTCGCGCGTCACCCCGGGCAAGATCGTGCCTCGTAAGTCTGGCGTGATGACGCGGTCGGCGATGTGGAAGAAGATGTTCATCTGGCCCACCTCTTCGACATATTTGTGTTCTGCGCCATCGAGCCACAAAGCCTGGTCGAAGCCGTCTTGACGGCTTTGGTCCCCGGGCAACAAGCTCGCGGAGTAGTTGCCGGCCGTCTTCGCGTAGCCGACGCCGCCCGGGGCGGCACGGGTGAACGCGTCTTGGACTTTGAGGCTTACCGCAGCGAAGCCGTTGTCGTAGTACGTGCGCACCGGCGCGGTCATCACGAGGAAGCGGTAAGCGACCGCTGGGCGGACTTCCAGGTGGCTCTCTTCGGCGAAGATGAGCGGTCGGATGTAAAGGGCTTGACCCCGGCGCGACGGAACCCATTCGTGGTCGAGCGCGACGAGTTCCCGTACCGCCAGTCCGAGCGTACCCGTAGGAAGCCGGGGGATACACAATCGATCGCACGAGTCGACGAGCCGCTCATCGTTCTTGTCCGCGCGGAACACCCGGATTCGGCCGTCGACGCCGCGGAACGCCTTCAAACCTTCGAAGACCGACTGACCGTAATGCAGCGTCACGCAGCCGGGATCGACGGTGATCGGGCCGTACGGTAGGACTTCTGGTTGCTCCCACTGTCCGTCGCAGTAACGCATGCTGAACATGTGGTCGGCGAATGTGCTACCGAATCCGAGGTTAGCGAAATCGGTGTCTGTCAGTCGGCTACGGCCCGTTCGCTCGATGCGAAGATGGTTGAGAATCGGGTCGATGTGGGCGGCCATGAGAGCTCCAAGCGGCGAAATTGAAATTGCGCTGCATGTTGAAGCGCGGCGAGTGCTTGTCAAGTGGTTTCCGTTGGCGTGTTCGAGTTGCGGTGCCAACGCAAAGCGCGGGCCTTCAGGGACAGGCGGAGGCAGGAAGCCTACACTGGTAGGAGCGTCCGTCGGGTAACGCGAGCCCCGTACGAGAGAAGCGCTAGGTAAATGATTCGTGGCACCGGCCGTTACAGAGACGCAGGGCCCCCGTGCGAGGGCCTAGGGCGGTATGGAAATCGCATGAGACAACAATCGAAGAAGTGGTCCAGGACCGGGGGCAGGATTGTCCTCGCTTGCGTGCTGAGCTTGGTGTCGTTTTCGGGGGCGGCGGCTTCGGGCGCCGCTGAACTCGGGGTGGTTAAGGTACGCTCGTACTTTGCACAGCCCCTGAAGGTCGAAATTGCGCTGCGTTTGCCGCCGGATACTGAACTCTCGAGCGTCAAAGTGTCACTCGCGAGCGAAAAGCGTTTCGAGGCGTTCGGTGTAGACTGGGAGGCGATCGCCCAGCCGCTCAGGATATCGTTGCAACCTGGGAATGTGGGCTCCCACCCGATGGTGCTTATCTCGAGTCGCCTGCCCGTTCGAGAGCTCGCCCTGGCACTTGTGCTCGAAATCGACACGGTCCGCGATGTCAGCTACCACGTTGTTGACGTCTTGCTCGACGCACCATCAGCACAGTTATCAACGTCTTCGCCAGCCGTCTCGCCCGTAGCTAATGCGCCCGAAGTCAGGGCGGCTGCTACCTCCCCGAGGAAACAGGCCACAGGGCCGAGCCTGCAGGGCGCTTCAGGGGCGGCGCAACAACCTCCGACGCCAAGCCCGCCGGTGACAGCGGAGTACGGCCCCACTCAGAGATTCGATACCTTGTACGCAATTGCTGCCAAGGTGCGCCCGGATACCACTGTGTCGGTTCGCGATATGGCTATGCAGCTGTTTCGGGCGAATCCTAAGGCGTTTTACCGTAACAATATCAACAACCTTCGGCTTGGCGTCGTGCTGAAGGTGCCCGCACGTGGCGGTGGGAGCCCGGCGGCAAACAATGTTGCAGAGTTCGAGCGTCAAATGGGGGCTTGGAAAGCTGAGAAGGGTGGGTCGCAGCGTGCTGTGGCGTCGAAGCCTCCGGTCGCATCGAGCATACGGGGCTCGGTATCATCCGACGCTGAGACGAGCGCTGTCGGTGCGACGCCCTCTGCATCTTCGTCGGCCTCCGGGAGAGAAAATCTCCGCAACACATCGTCACAAATGAACAGGCCTCTGCTAACGCTATCGGCCCCTTCGAACACGAGCGCATTAGGCGACCAGGTCGCTTTCGAACGCGCCATACGCGACCGGCTCGGCGAAACCAACCGCTCGCTCACAGACCGAATGGCGAAGCTCGACACGCGCATCGCTTCGCTTCGTGCTCTGCTGAATCGGCATGGCGACACGATGGCCGCGCTCGGGGCCCAAGCGGCTCGAATCGATAAGCTGACCCGTGCACAACCGGCGGCTGCGACGACGCGCTCGACCACGATGCGTTCCACGACCACCGCGCCCCCGAACGAAGTGGCGCCGACCGCGACCGTACCCGTATCGCAGGAAGCGTTCGGGCTGCAGCTGCCCGTACGGCCCCCGGCCACGACGCCGCAAGCGGAGATGAGCAGCGTAGCCCCGGCCTCAAAGTCCGAGCAGAGTATTCAGCCTGCGCGCGTCGCTGAATCGCTGCTCGCATTCCTCGAGACATTTCTGCGGCGGTTGACCGAGCAATTGTCAAGCCAAGCAATGCTCGTCGTGCTGGCCACGCTCGTCGTCGTGCTTGTGGCATGGATAGTCACGCGCGGCTTGGCCAGACGCGCCAAGCAAGCCGTGGCTCATCGCAACTATGAGCGAGCGGAGGCTGGATTGCGGTCCCATGTGAGCAGAAAGGCAGCAGAAGCGATCGATGTGACCGAGCCAGGGATCATCTCCGCGCCGCCCCAACTTGAGGCAACGACGTATGGTGTGTCTCCCCAGTCTGCCGATCCGGAGCTCGCGGTTGCAGCTACCACTGATTCGATGCAGGCGTTGTTCCGCGAAGTAGATGTGTTCGTTGCGTATGGGCGGTTCGACGATGCGAGGAGCCGACTGAACGTTGCGATGGAAGAACATCCCGACGCCGATGAGCTACCGGCGAAGCTTGGGGAGATCTTGTTCGAAGCGGGCGACGCGGATGCTTTTGTCGAGCTTGCGCAGCGCCTCGGCTTACGGCTCCGAGAGCACGGCAACCACGCCTTGTGGGCCCGGATCGCTCTGCTCGGTCGACGCTTGGTCCCCGATGAAGCGCTTTTTCAGGCGTCGTTTCCGAGGTCCGAGGAGGACGTGGCGGGTTACGAGGGCGTAGACGAACTCGCGCCGCGAAGGCGCCGGTCATGAGCATGAGTGCGAGCCGTATTGCCGAAGCGGGCGTCTTGCTGCTCAGATATGAGCTTTTGCGCCTTGGTGTCGAGTCGGCGTCCCTCGCGTCCGCCTCTCATGTGGTAGCGCAACGTAAAGGGCGCCCCGTCATCGTCGCAGTGCATGTCGTCGAGAGCGGATCGCGCAAGGGTCGTTTGTGCGAGTGGACGCTTGACCATGAGATCAAGGCCGATCTCGCGGCGTTCGTCGATTTGACCTCCGAACAGATCTGGTTGCTGTTGCCCTACGAGGTGGGGGAGCTTTCAAAGGTGCAATCTGACGGCATGCGGCGTCTCTCTACCTATCCCGATCCGACTTTAGACCCGGAGAAGACGGGGCACTTCGTATTCTCGAGCGACTTCGATCAGTATTCGCTGGAAAAGCGTGCCGAGCGTATTGCTTGAGACGTGTTCCGTGCGTGTGGCTCGGTAATTTAGCGAGCCGCGGCTGCCGCGGGTGCCTTGTCGCAGGGCTCGGTCCCGTAGTCTGTGATAGTAGCGATGAGTTCCGCGCAGACCCGCTCCGCGTCGTCGTTGTCGATCTGGCAGGTGCCCGCGTTTTCGTGCCCGCCTCCGCCGTAGCGCAGCATCAGCTCGCCGATGTTGAGAGTAGAACTCCTATTCAGGATAGACTTGCCAACCGCGAACACCGTGTTTGCGTGGTCTTTGCCCCGCAGCACGTGCATCGAGACCCTTGCTTCGGGGAACAAGGCGTAGATCATGAAGCGGTTGCCGGGAAAGACGGTGACCTCGTTGCGGAGATCCAGGACGACGAAGTCCCCGTGCGGTACGCAACAGCGCTTGAGCTGAGCGACGAAATCGGCTTGTTGCTGCTGATAGAGCGCGACGCGTTCCTTGACGTCGGGAATTTCGAAAATCTCGTCGATGTTTCGGAATCGGCAGTAGTCGATCAGATCGAACATCAGCTGCTGATTCGACGCCCGGAAGGTATGGAAGCGTCCGAATCCGGTGCGCGAATCCATTAGGAAGCTCAGTAGGGTCCATCCTTCCGGGTGCAGGATGTCCTCGCGGCCGAAATTTGCCGAGTCTGCTTTGTCTACGGCCTCCATCATCTGCTCCCATGTCACCGGGAACCGTTCGAATCCGCCGTAGTAGTCGAAGACGACCCTTGCCGCTGACGGAGCGGTGGGGTCGATGATGTGGTTCTCGGGGCAGTTGCCTATGCGCAACGTCTCGCTCAAATGGTGGTCGAACACCAAGTGAGCATCTGATACGTAGGGTAGATTCGTCGTTATGTCGCGGTCGCTGATCTCGATCAATCCGTCCTGCATGTCTTTCGGGTGAACGAGTTCTATGTCGTCAATCAGCTCTAAATGCCGCAACAGTGCCGCGCACACCAAACCATCGAAGTCCGCCCGGGTAACTAGGCGAAATTTGCTTTCGGACATGTACCTCTCTCCCGGTATCGTCGCTTTTTGGCTGCCCCCGAATACATCGACGGTAACGAAGCAAAACTTGAGGGCGAAGGCCCTAGCGACACTGTGCGCCGAGCGTTTCGAGCGCTTGAGTAAAGCCCATTAATGAGAAGGTGTCCAAGACACGCTCTCCGGATGCTGCGGAAGCAGAGATCAAGAGACGGCGACCCCGCTTCATCGCGACAACCAGCCGGAGATCCACCGAAGTATCGGCCGTCCATGCGGTGTCGCCTTCGGCGTACAGCTCAAATGGGCGGGTACCGATATTGGCGCGCACTATTGCCTCGGGGGCCAAGGGGCGGCCGAGGACGAAGCTGATTGCGTGTCGCGTCCCGACGTTTGGCTCATTGGACACGAGCAGCCAGCTATCTGACCAACCTTCAGTCTCTCCTCTCCGGCGAATGGGGAAGGATGCTGCGTAACAATACCGCTTACCGCTCTCGTAGTAAGCGTACACCCGCCAATCCCGGTGCTCCGACAAGCGCTCCGGGTCGGCCTGCGCGGTGCAAACGTGCCATCCAACGCACGCACCAAGGAAGCAAACCTGGGCCAATAGCCGTTTCGGACTCCCCGGGCCCCAGCGGCGCCGTCGCCACTTCACAATCCGGTGTAGTGCAAGGTTGACCAAAGGCACTAGCTGCCTGAGAGCCGTTTAACCTCGACGTAGTCGACGGCAAATCGGCCCCTTAAGTTTGTCAATCGCAACCCCGAGAATGTGGCGCGCCTGAGCGGCGACCAAGGGCTCAGAATTGACTGTCCGTTCACTGATACTTGGGTCCGGCCGTTGTGGTCGGTGCGCCATGCAAGCGTCTGAATACGCCGCTCGTTGTCTTGAGTGGCTAAAGTCACCCGGTCGAGCGGCTCGCCTTTGGCGCCGTGCAGGGACAGCGTCGCACGCTGGCCCGATAGCGCGATGCTCAAGGTTCGCTTTGCGCTTTGGTGGTTGTCGTCGAGCAAGCTTAGCCGCAGCTCACTCGGGCCCTCGCCGGCCGAAAAGCCGGTGCGGATCTCGTGGGCGGCGGGGATTTGCGCCGCGACCTCGATGACCGCGTTATGTGGTGTCTCGCCGCCACTTGGTTGTCCCAGCAGGGCGCCAAGGATAGCAAGGGGGATTTGGTCGTTCGAAAGCTCTTTCGGCGCCCCTTTGGGGGTCACCTCTACGTCGGATCGAAGTCGCTTACGTTGATCGACCCAGAATCGGCCGCTGCGCACCCGCCACGTGGGTTGACGGTCGAAATTGCCGTCGCTGAAGGCATCGAAGAGGACCCGGGCCGAAGCAGGCTGGTGCGGTAATGCTGCGCTCACTTCCACACCGTACCGCGCCACGATGTCGCGCATCGCCCGAATGACCCGCCAGTCTGCGCTGCGTTCTTTCTCCGCCTCGCTGGCTAGCGCGGACACCTCCTCTAGCGCCGCGCGCAGCCCGTTGCCGTCGGCCGAGGCTGGGGTCGAGGGCGTGCTCGATGTGTATTCGGGACTCGATGACCTAGAGTGTGAATCGGTTTCAGCCAGTGGCAGACGGCCCAGATCGGCGGCTAGTGTGTTGTAGAGGCCGACCGAAATTTCTCCGTCCTCGGCAAGGCCGGAATGGCCCTGGTACGTGCGAATGGCCGATCGGGTCTTTTCTCCGGCAACCCCGTCTGCAGGCCCTGGATCGTATCCGAGTGCTGCGAGCATCTTCTGGACCTCGCCGGTGATGTCCTCGGGCTGTGCATGACCACGCGGGGCCGGGCGATGGGGCTTCGCCGTCGGTGCGGCGATGGCGCTCGGTTGGAAGTTGCGCGCTAGCGATTGGGCACGTGCGATCTGACGTGGCGTCATCTTCTGGGCAGTAGTTTCACGTTGCATGCGGGCTCGCCGTAAGCCACCGGAGGCGGCAAGGTTGAGCCATCGGTGTGCTTCGACATAGTCCTGCAGCACCCCGTCGCCGTTCGCAAACATGCGGCCAATCGTCAGCTGAGCCTCAGGTTCTCCGGCCTCGGCATGCGGTTTGAGCACGCGGTAGGCGGTGCGGTAGTCCTGCCTGTCGTATGCCTGCAAGCCGGAATCCAAGCTCGCCGAGACTGCGAGGCCAGGGGTGAAGGCACACGTTGTGAGCACGAGTGCTCGTAGCAAGGATGCCAGACCTCGGATCACCGTGCGTTCTCCACCTTCTCTCATCTCCCCGAATCAAAGCGTGTCCAACGGCCGTTCCAACGCACGCAGCCGACCCCGCAATGGTCTACATTCTGGGATGTTGCCTTTGGCAGTGAACAGTACACGGGAAGAGAAGATAGCGACATGCTGGCGTTGAGAAAGTACCTAGTAGGAATTGGGGCGATAGTGATGCTCGTGGGTCCGCCGACGGCGTTGGCTGAGTGCGAACCCGGATCCGATTCGGCTCGGACCACGACGATGGTCGCAGGGGCCGTGCTCGGCGGCTTGCTCGGCTCGGCATTCGGATCGGGGGACGGCAAAATTATCGCCATTGGTGCCGGGGCGGTTGCGGGCGGGCTGCTTGGTCACCAGTTTGGCGCTTCACTCGACTGCGATGACCAGCGCTACCACAAAGAGGCGGCCCGCCAGTCGCTCGAGACTCAGCCCTCGGGCGGGTCGACTACGTGGCAGAACCCCGACAGCGGGCATTCCGGAAGCGTCACGCCGCTGCGCACTTATCGCAAGGACGACGGTACGTACTGCCGGGAGTTCGAGCAGGCGGTTTTGGCGGGGGAACGTGAGGAGCGTGCGACGGGAACGGCTTGCCGTACACCCGAGGCCACTTGGCAAATCGTCGATGGTTGACCTAATGACTACAGTTCGACTGAGACTTCCCAGCCGGCAAACTTCCGCACGTTTAGAACCCCCCAGTCCAGGAGCAAGTATTGGCCTTTCATGCCGAGGAGCCGACCTTGCACGAGCGGGAACCGAGCTGGGTCCAAGGCCTTGGGGACTAATGGGTACTCGAGCACGGGATAGGTGAAGGTTACGGTGCTCTCCTCGAGGAGGGGTGGGAGTGCGGGGTATCCCGCTTGTGCGGTCTTGGCATGCAGCACGTCGCAGCGGCGGAGCAACGTGTCGCGCAGCGCCGCCAAATCGATAAGCGGGGGCTCGCTCGTCACCATGGCGCGCCAGTCGGTGCGTTCATCGATATGCACGGCAAGCTCGGCCTCGAGCATGCCTGCGTGGTGCCGGCTGACCGCCTGAAATATTCGTAACCCTTGACATGCGCCCTGGTTGAGCCAACGGGTATCGCCCGAGCCGGCAGTGATGCCTACTTTCGGGCCTGAGGCATTCGCAAGGTAAACGATGTGCTCTCCCCAGCAGTGAAGCGCACCCCACCGAGGTTCCCGGCACGTGCCCGCGCGATAGTGACATAGCGTGGGACGGACCATACATAAGTCTGCTCGGGCAAGCCTGGTCGAGCACGCGAAGCAGTAGCCGCCGCGAAAGCTCTGCGGTGTCTCCGTCGCGCAGTGACGGCAGACGATTTTTCCCGAGAACCGCAGCGTGATGAAATCCCCCAATCGCTCATTGAGGGGAATCGCTATGTCGTCCAACACGAAAGCGTAACGGACTGGGTCGGCGGGCGTAGTGGCAGGCCGAATGTCGAGTGGGCTCAGAACGCCGCGAAAGGACATGACCAGACCTTTGGCAGTAGACGCTGCTTGTCTACACCGTATGACGGTCTAGTGTTTTTGCCAGGCCAAGCTCAGCATCCAGTGCGGCGACACTCGTCACAACGCTCGTGCTCGGTGCCTCGTTCGCGAGGTAGGTCTCGCAGACCCGATTCAGGTCGTCTTTCGAGACGTCGAGCACCTGTCGCCGCAGCGTGCGCCGTTGCTCCGTGGTGCGTCCGTGCAGTGCACCGAAATAGCCAATGACCGCTTCGCCTGCGGGCGAATCTGGCCGATCTATTTCGCCAACGACGCCTAAGATGGCCTCCTCGAGCAAACGGTCGGGGTGACTGGGCTGAAGCAGCCACTCGATAGAGCCCCGAAAATCGTTCAAGGTGCCTTCGAGCCTTGGGTCGCGGTACGAGAAAAATCGAAATGCGCCGCTGTCTGGGCTGTAACCGGCACCTGCACCATACGCGCCGCCTTGCTCTCGAATCGCACGGTGGAGGTAACCGTTTCGGAGATAGGCGCCCAGAACCCTCAATACGGCCGCATCCTCGCTGCCTTGGGGCGGCGCGGCGTAAGCATGCGCACAAAAATTGACCTGGGTGTTGGTGACCCAGGCTGCTTGAACCCGCGAGGGGGCGAAGCCCGCCGTGTGGGCCGAGAAATCGCCGCTCGGATGGGGTGCCTCGTGAGGGCCTTGCCATGCGTCACGAACCGTATGCCGTAAGTCCTCTGCTTCGTTAGGCTCCGCTATCAGTAGTACTTCACACGCGCTGCTGGCGAGCCCTTCACGCAACGCCGTTAACTGCTGGCCGAGCAGCTCGAGCGCGTCTCGATCTGTCAACGATGTATCCAGGGCCTTCAGCGTGTGGAGGCCTGCGAGGCCGCCCCATCGATGCTCGAGCGAAGCGCAGGCCGATAATCCTGCGCTCGCAGCCAGCAAGGCTAAGCTGTGACCGCTGTCTGTGACTTGGCTCTCTGCGTGCAGGCGTGCTTGAGAGACAAGCTCGGCGAGCCGATCGAGCTCGTCGAATCGAGCATTCTCGAACGTTTCTCGAAGTAGATCGACCAGCCCTGACTGATTTCGTGCCAGCGCCTTACCTGCGAGGACGAAGTACGCCCTCGGATCGTCGAGGGTCTCCACCCGGGAGCGAAAAGAGGTCCGTGCCCTCACCCCGCCGGTAACGGCAGCTTGCCACGCCTGCATTTCGAGGTAGGTATGCCTGCCGGCGCCGACATCCGAGAAGAAGTCACAAAATAGAGGAAGCAGCTGCAATGTCTCGGCATCCATTGGCGGGAGCTCGGCGACGAGCTGGACGTATACGAGACCGTTGGTTCCGGGTGTGTAGACAGTGGTTTTGAGCGGCGTCTCGAGTCGCATCGCGGGCTGTGGAATGGCGAGCTCATCAGGCACGTCGTCAATTGTCACCTGCGGCAGCAAGTCCGGGTCATCCTCAGCTTCCTGCCGGGCTTTGAGCTTGGCCGCGAGCGCTACAATGGCTTGGCGTTGGTCGGCATTGAGGCCCGTCTCCAAGGCGTCCAGACGCGAGCGCTCTTGCTCGCGGTTGTGTTCCGGCAGTTCCGGGTCGGGCGTCATGGTCAAGCGGACACGGTGCGTGTTCTCGAGCATAAGGCGCTTTATCATCTCCGGGACGAACTGGGGATCGGCAGCGCGCTCGCGCAAGGTGGCAAGCGCGGGGTCGAGGTCCAGTGCCTCTACGGGGTTGCCGCCGTAGAGAGCCGGCCCCAAGCCCCGCACCATGATCTGTAGGCCGTAAGGAAAGCCGCCACCGCTGACCTCGCGTTGCGCGAGCTCTACCTGATGGACCACCGACTCGACGATGTCCTGGGACACCCCATCGTGTGCCAGGCGTTCGAGCGTGCCGATGATCAAGGCCTCAACGGCATCTGCATTCGCCTCGTCGCATCCCTCGAGTCCGCAAACGAACGTGGCTTCGCGCGTCGTGTCGTCCATGCCGCACAGCTCTGAGGGCGCCGTGCCGAGCTCGCTGGTCTCCAGTGCGTGACGCAGTGGCGATGCACTATTGTCGAGAAGCACGCCTGCGAGCAGGCGTGCTTCCATATTCGCCATTGGATCGGTGGTCTTGTCCCACAGCCAACCAACGAGGACGTGGGCTTTCCCGGCAACATCTTCATCGTCAGTCGCGTAGGTTGCGGCCACCATCCTCGGCGCTGTAAAGCGCTGCTCGTCGCTCACCGCAAGGCTTATCTTCTCAGCGGTGAACCTATCGAGCGCAAGCCGAGACATGCGCTCTTGGTGGCCGTCGGGCGGGAAGCTTCCGTACGTCATGAAAACCGCGTTCGAGGGGTGATAGTGACGGGCGTGAAATCGCGTCAAGGCCTCGTGGGTGAGGTCAGGGATTGCCAGGGGGTCACCGCCGCTGTTGTGGTGATAGGTGATGGTCGGGAACAACGTCGACTGCAAGGTCTGCGCAACCTGGCTGATCGGGGCACTCATCGCGCCTTTCATCTCATTGTAGACAACACCTTTGTACTCGAGCGGAGACGTCGCATCGTCGGGTTGGGAGAACTCGACGCGATGGCCCTCTTGGGCGAAGTCCAACGGGTCGAGTAACGGAAAGAACACTGCGTCGAGGTAGACTTCGAGCAGATTGTCAAAATCTTTGCGGTTTTGACTGGCGAACGGGTAGGCGGTCCAGTCACTCGCGGTAAATGCGTTCATGAAGGTATTCAATGAACGTCGAATCATCATGAAGAAGGGGTCGCGAACCGGAAATCGTTCGCTCCCACACAGCGATGTGTGCTCGAGAATGTGTGCGATGCCGGTAGAGTCCTGAGGCACCGTCAAGAACGCGACGAGGAACGCGTTGTTGCCGTCTTCGGTGTCGAAATGGAAGTGGCGGGCACTCGTCCGTTCGTGAGTGAAGTCGCGAACCGTCAGATTTAGCGACGGAATGGGTGTTTCGTGGTTGAGTCGAAAACCGTGCACGCTCACGAGATCTCCTTGAGGGCAAATGACAACCTGCGTTCTGGCAGCATATTACGCGAGACGCGGTACACGCTTGCGCGGGGTACAGGTTCCCGCGCCCCAGTTGTTTTCCCGATCCGGGGCTTCGTTTATAGCGGGACGGTCGGCCCGTTCGGAGCTCAGGGGCCCGACGAGGCGGAGCCAGCGTAAACGATCACCGGTACGGCTCCCCTAATCCTTCCACACGAGCGCCTGCGCGGTAAACTCCCGCACGCCTTCTTGTAGAAGGTTGCCCTTGAGAAGGTTGCCTTGCAGCAGATTGATGGATCGATCGGAGACTTTGAGAAACCGTATGGCCGTCTGCTCGATCAACGGATTTTGCCCTTCGTAAATCAGTACCGGGGTGCCGACACCAGCCAAGGCCCGAAATCCTGAATAGAGCGAGTAGTGCTCTTCGAGGTCGTTCTCGGTACGAAAATCTTGCTTGTAGATATGAACCGAAGGTCCCAGCCATGGGTTCGCGCGCTTCGGCGTCGGCTCGACGTTCGCGAACTCGCGGAAATCCAAGTTGAAGTCTCCGAATGGGTCTTTCTCGAGCGCGCATAGGAAGGCGATGATGTCCGGATCGTCGGCGTCGAAGGACTGAAAACGCACGGTGCCCGAATCTTCCACGATATTCCCGAGCTGGCTTGTTTTCGGATTCAGCCAGATGCACTTCATCATGTAGTCACGCAGCACCGTTGCGCGCAACGCGAGCCGGATCGTCCGGAGATAGTCGGCCAATCCCTTCGATTTAGGTGCTGCTCCGGTCGCATTGCTGAGCACCAGTTCGCGCAGTAGCTGCTCGATCTCGCGGGGGAGATGTTCGCGCACTCCCAAAGAGCGTAACGGCACGTGCAACGGCGCTGCTGGGTTGGCTTTGAGGTGCTCTTCGACCTGCGCCTCAAGGTCAGCCTGCACGACGATGAGCAAGGATGCATTGTCGAGCGACCGCGAAAGTAACTCGGTTTTATTGCCGAGCGCGTTCATGACCTTGGTTGAAGGTCCCATTTTCACATGCATTTTGAACTGCGCCGTGGGCTGCTCGCCCCGCTCGAGCGCGATGCTGAGGTTCGAGCGCTGAATCTTCGAGACTAGCGGAGAGACAATCGAGAGTTCGAGACCGGCTTGCTGGATTTCAACGCCTGTATCGCTTATCTGCACACTATCGATCGCGTCGAGCTTGCCGGCGCGGGTCAACATGAGAAAGGCCCCGACACTGTCGGTGAAGTCGTTTGCGCTGGCTGTGGAGCTCATCACGTGGTGGTGGTTCAATTTGTCCAGTTGGAGGCCGTTCACAAGAGAGTATCGCAAGTCTAGTCCAATGTTTTTACTAAAAAAATGTTCTCGCCGACCCAGTCGCCTCGACTTCGGCGGCGACCCGGTTCGACCGAGGCCTAAGATAACGTGCCGAGCGAATTGAAATGTGACAGCGTTCCTGGTTTGGCGGTGCAACTCGTGAGGGAGCCCCCGTATCGGCGCTTCCGACCCGCATTGCGTCGTGAGTTGTGAGCGGGCTCTATGGATTACGCTCCATCCGATAGGTACGGATGCGGGCCTTCCAACCAGGTAACCAACGATGCTCCCTACGTTTTGTGGGCGCGTTGGTGACTCGGCGTGCGAGGACCCGCTCGGCGGCGCTGGCAAAGGCATCGAGCCAAGCACCGTCGGTGTCGGTCCTCGGTGGCTCCAGCGTGAGCAACACTTGCAACAGTCCCCACCCTTGGCCTCTGTAACGCTCACTCGCTTGTGTGCCTGCGCCTTTGAAGTTGAGATAGTCGGCCAGTACGTAGAGGCCCTGCGGCGATGAAGACAGCCGTGTGAATCGCCAATCGACTGCGGCCCGGGATTGATGGGGTGCTGTGGCAACAATGTCGGAGTGGGCGCCCGGTAGGCCTTTGAGGATGAACTCGGCCTGTTCCCCGACCGTTCGCTCGAGAAGTAAGCGAAGGCTTGTCGTACGAGGGTCCTGCGCGGCGATAGCGGCGAAGAATGCGGTGCGGTTGGGCCACGGGTTACCGGCGCGCTGAGCGTCCGTAAGCCAGGGAGGAAATTCGATTCCGCTGCCCTCGAGATGCGCCAACAACCGCGGGAAGCTCTCCACGAACCGACCGGGTTGTGCGGTTGGGTACCAGATGAAGTGGCCAATGCCGAGGGAGGCGAACGCTTCTCCTTCGTTCCACCACAACAGGTACTTGGGGTTCCTTGCCCCCTCGTTTTGCCAGATCCGCATACCGATATGGCGTGCTTCGACGGGCGCGAGCTGCTGCGGCCCGCGTCCCTGACCACTGGCGTGGGGGATCAACGCGGCAGTGAGTATGGCGGCAAGAATCGCGATGGCCCGGGAGCGGGTGTGTGCACGGTGCACAGGAAAGCGAAGGTGTGCGATGCTCAATGGAAGCAAGATCCGGGCGGAGCCCTCGGCTAACGTGAATCCCACTCTAACGCTTTTTGGTCATTCGTTTTGCAGCTTGTGCGCTGAGATGCAAAGG
>JACLAC010019950.1_pt1 | contig 25185 bp, 17 predicted proteins | sample 8027881 | NCBI WGS metagenome assembly JACLAC01 (sample SAMN15725517, study PRJNA655200) | protist metagenome | isolation source: fluorescence activated cell sorting (FACS) single amplified genomes of... | place: Spain: Blaines Bay Microbial Observatory, Mediterranean Sea | collected 2016-01-19 | reverse complement strand
CGCCCTCGAGGCGATGCAACAACGCGCGTGCACAGACCTGCGCGGGGTACATCTGATCGATGGAGTGGGGCATTGGGTACAGCAAGAGGCGCCAGAGATCGTAGCTGACCACTTGTTGACACTATTCGGGTAAGGGAACGAGAGGGCGACGTCATGGAAGTCAGAAGGCTCGGAGAGCAGATTGGCGCGGAGATATTGGGGATAGACGTCCGAGCTCTCAACGAATCGACATGGCGCACGATTTATCAAACTTGGATCGCAAGCAATGTGCTGTGCGTTCGCGACCAGACGCTCGAGCTCGATGAGTTTCTGCGATACAGCCGCCGGTTTGGCGTCATTCGGCCCCATCCATCAAAGAGCACGCGCCACCCGGAAGTGCCGGAGGTGACTTTTCTCGGGGTGAATAAGTTCCGTGCCGATGGAACGCTCGATACCGCCATCTACCGGCGAGGGGGGGAAGGATGGCACACCGACGGCGCGTACGACGACGAGCCCTTTAAAGCCACGCAGCTCTACGCCCTGGCGGTGCCATCGCAAGGAGGCGACACCTTGTTCGCTAGCATGTACGCAGCGTACGAGGCACTGCCGGATGCGTTACGCAAGACGTTGGATGGGAAGCGAGGGGCTTTCACCTATGGTGGGCGCAGCCGACGTTCAAATGCACTCCTAAACCCTGAGGACCGTGAGCAGCCCCCTGCGTTTCACCCAATACTGCGTCAACACCCAGAATCGAAACGAACATCGCTTTATTTTGACCCCGGGAAAATCCTGTACGTCGAGGGGATGCCAGAACACGAGAGTAATGCGGTCCTCGAAGAGCTCGAGAGCTACATGATTCAAGAGGCAGGGCAATATCGACATCGGTGGCGAAAAGGCGACATCGTCATTTGGGACAATCGGTGCTCCTATCACCGGGCTGCCGCGGACTACCCACCTCACGAAGATCGCATCCATTGGCGAGTATCCATTAAGGAAGGGTAGCTAAACCCAGAGACAGAAAATCGTCTCACGAGCCCGGAGACACACTACACCGGCAGTTCGGAGAGACTCACGCCCTTATAACAGAGGGACACCTCGTCTTATTAAGTCGGTAGAACATCCCGCTGGCGTTACATCCAACAGCAGTGGGTGTCTAAGGTGTCGTCCCTAAGGTCTTATCAAGCAGCACAGGGAGGTGGTCGCATGAGCTGGCAACCTGAAATTGAGGAACTCGAACGACGTCAGGCGCTTGTCGCGAAGATGGGCGGTCCCGACGGGATAGAGCGGCAAAGGAAACGCGGGAAACTGACCGTCCGGGAAAGACTGGACGCACTGGCCGACGCTGGCAGTTTGTGTGAAATCCGCCCGCTGGTGGGCGCAGGTACCTACGCGAACGTCAATGAGCTAGTCGAGTTCACTCCGAAGGGGCTCGTTGAGGGCATCGTAAAGATCGATGGACGCAAGGTAATCGTCAGCGCGGGAGATTTCACCGTTAGGGGTGGTTCGGCGAGCAGCACCAACCGAGGCGCTATTGGCCAGGAGCCGTCGGCAGCCGATCGCGCCCGGCGATGGCGCCTCCCCTTTGTTCGGCTATTGGATGCGGCCGGCGGAAGCGTACGGGGGTTCGAAGAGCTCGGCCGCACCTATCTACCCGACGGAAATAGCTGGGTCCAGACAGAGGTCTCGCTTCTCTCGGAAGTTCCCGTCGTGTCGGCGGTGCTGGGCTCCGTTGCTGGGCTGCCAGCCGTCGATGCCCCGATGTCGCATTTCAGCGTCATGGTCGAGGGCATGTCACAAATTTTTCCGGGCGGGCCACCGGTAGTAAAAGCGGCTCTGGGCTACGACATTACGAAAGAAGAGTTGGGAGGCGACCATATCCACACCCGCGTGAGCGGATGTATCGATAACCTCGCTGAATCGGAACACCAAGCATTCGAGATGATCCGCCAATTTTTGAGCTATCTGCCGTCAAATGTGCATGAAATTCCGCCGCGCGTGGAAACAGAAGACAGCGCGGATAGGCGCGAAGCGGCGCTGTTGTCATCGGTCCCGCGGGACCGACGCAAGCCGTATAACGCGAGAAAGCTCCTCAACATGATTGTGGACAAAGACTCGTTCTTTGAAATCGCTCCCTTGTACGGACGCGCGCGAATCGTCGGGTTAGCCCGCCTGAACGGCTATCCAGTCGGCATCATGATCAACAACCCCATGATCAACGGCGGCGCAACCGACGTGGCGGCGGGGTCGAAAATGATGCGGCTTATCCAGCTGTGTGAAACCTTCCATCTTCCGCTCGTTTCTCTTGCCGACGAGCCAGGATTTCAAGTCGGACTTGAATCAGAGAAACAAGGTATTGAACGAGCCGGGGCACGGCTGGTGTCCACGGTGTGTCTCAGTCAAACCCCTTGGTGCACCGTAGTCATTGGACGTCTCTTTGGTGTTGCCGGGCAGTGCCACCATCGCCCGACAGGAATGTTCGAGCGCTTCTGCTGGCCTTCGGCAAGCTGGGGTTCCATGCACATCGCCGGCGGGGCATCGGCTGCGTATCGGCGCGAAATCGATGATGCAGAGGATCCCGAAACCAAACGGGCGGAGATCGAGGCGCGGTTGAATGCGCTTGCTTCTCCGTTTCGCACCGCGGAAGCGACGGGGCAAAACATCATTGATCCACGCGATACACGCCCTCTGCTGTGCGAATTTGCCGCCGATGCTCAGAAAATACTCGCATCACAGCTGGGACCCGCACGCATGCCATACCTTCCATGAACGGAACCCTCGTACCCGCCGCACGGGTGGGCGAATTGCGCAAGATTGACACTTGGATGATGCGAGGTGCGCGCTAGGACGGGCCGCTCGCTACTCCGAACGGGTGTTGCTGTTCACGGGAAGGGATTTCCCCGCATTGCGACCGGTCTGTGCTTAAGCCATTGATGCAGTGCTTGTGTATTGCCGTAGGCGCGCAGTTTTGTTTCGAGGCGCGCCCGCATCGCAAGACGATGTGAGCGTGCACAGCGGTACGGAGTCAACGCGTCCGGCGCGAGGGTAACCATGCGTGTCACGATGACCCAGAGCGCACCGCGGTGGCCGGGGAAGACCGGCGGCGCTTGTAGCGCTTTCGAGCGAACGCCCAAAGACCGCTGGGGGACACCGACTAGACCACACGCTGTCACCTTTTACGGATGCTCGCTCAGACAGCGTGTGTCTAGGGCATACGCTGTACGTGCTTTAGCGTGATTTTAGGCCGGTCATAGCAAAGCCAAGCGTCGAACACCCTCCTGGAGGGTCTCAGTTCCCCGACAGAAAGCGAACCTTAGGTATTTCTCGCCGTCTTTACCTATTCGGTAGAAATTGTCGCCGGGCACACATGCGACACCGTATGTCTGGATCAACTTCATCGCGGCTTCTGTGGGCGCGAGGTCACGTAGGCTCGCAACCTCGGAGTAGTCTGCGAAAAGGTAGTAGGCGCCTTGCGGCGGACTAACGCGAAATCCGACCGCGGTGAGACCGGCCATCAGTTCTGCGCGTTTTTCGCCGTAGTGAGCGGCTATGCCCCGAAAGAACGACGTATCCTGGCTCAACAACCGTACCGCTCCGCGCTGCAGCGGACTGGGTGCTTGGACTGCAAGGTTATCGTGAATCGCGCGTATCCGTTTCGTCCGCTCAGGTGGTGCAATGACCCACCCAACCCGCCAGCCAGTAGCTCGCCCAGTCTTCGAAATCGAATTCACGAGCGCGGATCGATCCGCCATGCCCTCAAACGTGTAAAGCGACCGATGCTCGAGCCCATCGAAAGTCATGTGCTCGTAGATTTCGTCGGTGATAACAAGCAAATCGTTGTCAACGCAAACACTCGCGACGTCCGCGAGTTCCTCGTCCGAAAACACTTTTCCCGTCGGGTTGTGTGGCGCGTTGAAGATAAGACCTTTCACTTTTTCGTCCGCTGCCAACCGGCGAAGGGCGGCCATATCGAGGCGCCACGTGCCCGCTGCAACGTCCTCACGGAGCGTCACGAATCGAGGCTCAAGGCCAAATATCTCTAGCTGCGCTGGGTAGATCTCATGAAACGGCTGAATGACGATAACCGCGTCACCGGGCTCAAAGAAGGCACGAAACGTTGCAGCCATCCCTTCGCTCGCGCCAAGCACAACTGTAATCTCTTCGTTCTCATCCGGAGTGAAACCGAGGAACCGATAGGTGTAGTCGGCAATCGCCCGCCTCAGTTCGGGCATACCGAATGGAAACGAATACTGGTTGAATTGGTCGCGCGGGCTTTGCAGGACCGCCAATAGGTCACGAAGTGAGACATCGAGAGCCGATTCCCCTGCATTGTCCAACCGGCCCAACGCTTCACGAACGGTAATGTCTTCGAGTTCGGACTCACCTTCGGGTGTTCCGCCCAACGAGGCGGCCACCGCACCCCATACCATGTCATAAACGGGCGGCTCATCGGTGAAGCCTTGCGACAAGTTGACCGCGTTGTGCTCGATGGCCAGCCGCGTCATCAACCGAATAACTGTTTCTTTCACTTCCATCCATTCAATTTGGCAGAACCGACTCATGCGGTAAATGATCCGGTTCCACTCAACGTAAGGAGAATCAACGTGGAAACGGTCATCGTGACGGGCGGCGGACGCGGCATTGGCGCCGCCATCGTCAAACGATTCGCCGCAATGGATGCGCGGGTCTACGCCTTGGACCTCGCACACCCGGAGCTTGAGAAAACCGACGGAACGATCGTTTCGCTCATCGTCGACATCGCCGATCCGCACGCCATGGACGATTGCATTTCGAGCATTGCGACCGAAACGGGCCGAATCAGTACACTGGTCAACAACGCAGGCGTACGAGTCACGGGGGATGTCATTGAAACATCCGTCGAAGACTGGGACCGCCTGATGAGCGTGAACTTGCGGGCGGTTTTCCTCGCGTGCAAATACGCGTTGCCGATCATGCTCGAGCGAGGGCGAGGCGCAATCGTAAATATCGCCTCAATGGCGGGCCTGAACCCAATGTGGGATCGAGCAGCCTACTGCTCAAGCAAAGCGGGCGTGATCGGATTGACGAAGCAAATGGCGCTTCAATATGCGCGCCGTGGTGTCCGGGTGAACGCCGTGTGTCCCGGGCCCACGCTCACCCCCTTCATGGAGTCTCAATTGGCGAAGCTGCCGAATGCACGGGAGGCGCGGACACGGTATGAAGATAGTCAGCCGATAGGTCGCTTCGCAGATCCTGACCACATCGCCCAAGCGGTAATCTACCTGGCATCAGACGCTGCAGAGGTGATTACTGGGACGACCCTTGAAGTGGATTGCGGCACAACGCTCATTAACGGCCAAGGGGCTTCGGGCAGACTAGCAAGCTGACTTACCAAGCAGGTGTGAAGAATGACGCAACCGACCATTATCGAAGTCGCGCTCAACGGCGGCTTGAGCAAGCGGCGCAACCCCGCGGTTCCCCGCTCGCCCGAGGAGGTCCATGCCGATGCCGTACGCTGTATCGATGCGGGCGCATCAATCGTTCACAGCCACACTGACGATCCTGTCCTCAGCGGAACCGGGGAACACGATCCATCGCCCTATCTCGCTGCGTGGCGTGAAATCCTAAGCGAGCGCCCCGATACGCTGCTGTATCCAACTATGCCTGGGGGACGCGCCGACGTACCGGTCGCCCGTCGATACGCGCACGTCGAGGCGCTACACGATGCCGGGGTATTGGGTCTGGGTCTGGTCGATCCTGGCAGCACAAACTTCGGGCGCATCGCTTCGAATGGCGCTCCCCAAGCCGGACGGCTCGTGTACATCAACACATTCGAAGATGCGATTTACATGACGGAGACTTGCCGTCAGATGGGAGTCGGCGTCAGCGTGTCTGTCTTTGAACCGGGTTTTCTGCGTTTCGTTGTTGCTTATCAGCAAGCGGGTAGATTACCCAGAGGCACGATCATCAAACTCTATTTCGGTGGTGACAACGTGCTGTTCGGATTTCCCGAACGCCCTCTGCGCACGGCGCTTGCGGGCCTCGATGCCTACCTGACGCTTCTCGAGCCCACCGGGCTACCTTGGATGGTGTCCATTCAGGGCGGCGACATCGTCGCGAGCGGGCTAGCGGAGGAAGCGATACAACGAGGAGGGCATGTCCAAGTTGGATTAGAGCCCTCGGGCGATTGCGTTCGCACGAATGTAGACCTCGTAGCGGAAGCCGCTTCGCTTGCCGAATCGCTTGGTCGACAGCCGGCAACTCCCGACGACACGGCAACGCTCCTCGGACTGCCTAACAGGGCTCAGCGTGCGGATCTGGCCTAAGATCTGGCCTAAGCGTTGGGCTTGACGATAAGCTTGACCCCCTTACCCGCAGCAGCATCGGCAATCGCATCGGGCACGCGCTCGAGCACATACCCGCCTGATACCAGCCCGTCGACCGGCAACCGGGCCAAGGCAGCCGGCGCTTGGGCGAAAACATTGCCGCGACCAAACGCCCCTGTCAGCCGGATCTCCTTGTAATGAAAATCATAGAGATCGATCGGTAGCGGCGCCCCGACTGGACACACCCCTATCATCAGAACCTGACCTTTTGGCCGGACGAGCGCCGCGCATTCAGCAACAAGCTCTGGTTTCCCGACTGCCTCAACCGCGATGTCGACGCCCCGTCCGCTTGTCACCTCGTTCACCAGTTCGCACAGCGGTGAGTCGCCCGGGTCGTGAACGATGTCTGCGCCGAGCGACAAGGCGGCCTCTCTCCTCTCTTCTAGCGGCTCGGACACGATCATTCGCTTGACCCCACGTTCCTTGAGGAAGGCCATTGTGAGCAAGCCCATGATCCCGCCGCCAATGACCACCACAGCACTGTCACAGGGCACCGACACCTGCTGCGCGCCCTGCAGGCAGCACGCCGCAGGCTCGGTGAGCGCCGCGACCTCATAAGACATATTGTCGGGCAAACTGTGCGCACTAGAAGCGGGCAACAATGCCTGCTCCGCGTAGAAGCCCGTACTTTTCTCTTGCCTCTCGCATCGAGACAACGACCAATTGAGACAGCTTTCACAGGCACCGCAATGCGATGTCGTGTCCATAACGACCCGCTCTCCGATGCGAGAGGAGGGCACGCCTTCACCGACCGCAACGACGATGCCACTGCCTTCATGACCAAGCACCTGCGGCGGTGTTGCAGGGAACAAGCCTTGGGTGATGTGAACGTCGGTGCCGCATACGCCGACAGCTTCCACCCGGACGACCAGTTGTCCAGCGCCCGGGGTGAGATCAGGGACGTTTTCGATTCGCAGATCCGATCCACCGTGCCACGTTACGACTCGCATTGATTCACTCCCGACGATGAGAGCACCGAGGTTACAAGGGCTGGAGTAAACCGGCAAAACCGGCGATACAAGTGACGCGCATTGCGCCGCTCGACCTACGTGAAAGTGCGGAACACCGCCCCAGCGCAACCACAACCGCCGGCGCTACAACCAAGATGAATCACGAGGGTTCGCTCAGCGTGCCGTTAACCGCCGTCGCCGCCTCGGCGACCCAGTTGTCTCAGGAGGCCGACGAAGCGGCTTAGACGATGCACACCGCCCGTGGTTTCGCACGAAAGGGAGTCATTGAAGGGCACGAGAGCACCCTACCCAGCACACTGGGGTCTATCGCCCAGGCCAATGGCCGTTAGGCGTGACCAACACGTCGTTGGCGGCGCAGGCCCGCACTCTCCAAGGTCCGGCGCCCCGACCTTATGCTAGGTTTCGCAGCACCTCCCTCACCGCTCGGAATGATCCTTCCTCACCGAAGTTCCGCAGCTGACCAAATGTCTCGGTCCAACGTCCACCCAGATCCCGCTCGACCAACCCTTCGAATTTTTCTCCCATCTCGTCCCATCCCATGGGGTTCCCCGGGTGCCCTTTTGCAACGTCGATCTCGATTTGTTGCGGCCCCGAGCGCGTCGTGAGCTCGAGGATTGCCGATGCGTACCCGATATCCGCTTCACCTCTCGTCTCGATTCGAGCCGTAGCCTCTTCCATCTCCGGCTCGAGCTTCCACGGCTCCTCGAAATCACGCGCAGACAAAGCCCGTGCATCGAGTGCCATCGCGGTGCAGTACTTGAGATCAAACTTTGCCGCCAGGGGCGTCGCGGGCCGCCCATCCGTGCCGCCGGTAATTTTTTGCGCGAGGGGGCTCACGCGCAAAAGGGCGGACACTACGTCGGAGAGCGACACGTTAGCTGATCGAGCCGCATCAATCGCCGGATGGGTGAGATGACAGGCCGCGTAGGGTTTGAAGCTATTTCGAAGGATCTCCCATCGACTGAAATCGACGGGGGCGAGCTGCACCGCGCCGTCTTGAACCACCGCAGTATCGAGACCACCACCCGCCTCTAGAACGTTCGGAGCGGCAAGAAAACCGTTGGCACTCAACTGCGCACTCAAAACACCGTCCATTGCCGCTTTGCCCGCGTGATAGGGCTTGGCCATCGTGCCAAACGAAGCGGTCAGTCCCGCCGATTGCGTCGCTGCCGCCGCAAGCGCGTGCTGCGACTGTGTCTCGTCGAGCTCCAACAGCGCCGCGGCGGCGGCGGCGGCTCCTATCCGTCCGAAGATGCCCGTGCCATGCAGACCCCTATCGGTCGCCGTTTGCCCCATCCCGTGCCCAACCCGGGCGCTGACCTCGAACCCGGTAACAAACGCTTGCAGCATCCGCATTTCACTGGCTTCGAGCGCCTCGGCCATTGCAATGGTCGCCGCCCATACCGGCGCACTAGTGTGGGTATTAGCGCCAATATGGGTGTCATCAAAGTCAAGACAATGCGCAAGCGTCCCGTTCGCTAGCGCCGCCAGGGCCGGCGTGGTCGGATGACCGAACAGCACCGAAGACGCCCCCTGTGCACCCATGTTCTGTACGGTTTGGCGGACAATCGCGCCGGCCGCTTCGTTCCGCGCTCCGATGGCAACCCCGATCCAATCGCAAAGGCACAGTCGAGCTGCTTCTATCACCGCATCGGGTAGCGGTCGCGTTTTGCTCTGAGCAACAAACCGGCCAAGCTGAGCCGCATTGGAGTCGGACATGAGACACCTCATTGTTCGTTTCACGTGGTACGCCCATTCTCGCGACCCCGACTTGGCGCCTCAAGTGCTCGGTGACGGGACTCTACGAGTGAGGCGCTAGACGAGCGACTTCCCACTTTGGAAGGAACATCAAATCGTGACCTTTACCCTAAGCGGTAAGCGCTTTGCCAGGAAGCTTGCCCCGCGGTGTCGCCGGGCCGCTTGGCTTATGATTACGGCGCGTATACACCAGCGCGATGAAGCGCTAGCGCTCGGGGCGCTCCATCAGCTCAAGGTGCCAGACTTCTATCGAGCGCGCGGTTCCCTGCCTCGACGGGGGGTGGGAAAAAGGTTTCAGGCACACAGCGCCGACTAAGCCCTAGGGCCGGCGCTTCGGATCCCCTCGGGTATCTGCGCTTTCTCGACCGCGCCGCCCTAACACCCCTGCGCAACTTTTCGGTCAGCAACCTCGTTACGCGAAGCGACTCAGATTTAGCGGAAATCGAAATGACGGTGTGGGTCCCCAAGGAGTGTGCCCGAAGAGGCCCGAGGGTTCGGCGCCTCCTGGGGCACCTGGCTACCGTCGGTTCTGCATCTCGACGTTCCGGCGCGGGGTCTCCGTGGCACAATTGGACCGCGGTTTTCAGTGGAGCACACCATGAGTCTTAGTCCCGAGCTCGTCTCGCAAGTCCGAGCCACACTCTACAGCGCAGTGTTGTCCGACGTTCTCGACAGTCTCGGCCACACCGAGCACGCCATGTTGCCGCACGTGCGTCCGCTCGACGACTCTCTCGTCATGTTCGGCCGCGCACGCACTGGCCTCTACATGGAGGTTTATACCGAAACCCCCGGCGAGAACCCCTATGAGCTGGAGATTGCGCTCATCGACGATCTGAAACCCGATGAGGTCGCCGTGCTGGCATGCCCGGACTCTCCTCGGGTCGCGCCTTGGGGTGAGCTCCTCAGCACCGCATCCAAGGCACGGGGCGCGGTCGGCTGTGTCACCGACGGCCTCGTTCGAGACATTCGGCTCATTAGAGAAATGCATTTCCCCATCTTCGCGGGCGGCATCGGCCCACTCGACAGCAAGGGCCGCGGCACCGTGATGCGGATCGATATCCCCGTCGTATGCGGCGGTGTGCGCGTCGAATCAGGCGACTGGCTGTTCGGGGACGCTGATGGCGTGGTGGTCATTCCAGAGGATCTGGCGCACCGGGCAATCGAGGAAGCGCTGGCCAAAATCGAAGGGGAAAACCGCACCCGCGAAGAACTCGAAGGGGGTGCTCTCCTCAAGGACGTCTTTGCCCGACACGGCATCCTGTAAGCGGGGACTCCGACGGCGCCCGACTCCGGTCACCGCTCGCCGGTAATGTGAGAACGGCCGGATTCACGATCACCGTCCCCGAGCGCCTCGGCCGCATCGCCGCCGGAAAGGAACAATGAGCATGCACTGGCTTGATGAGCAACTTCCCACCGCCGAGAGTGTCTTTCTCGACCATGTGGGCTTCTTCGTAGAGGCCATCGAAGCGGCAGGACCCCGACTCGAGCGGCTCGGCTTCACCGTGCACCCCGTGAGCATCCACTATAACGAGGGCCCCGACGGCGCACTCGTGCGTTCCGGCACCGCGAACCGGCTCGTGACCTTCGACATTGGCTATCTGGAGGTACTCTCGGCGGTCGCCGATACCCCATTGGCTGATCAGCTTCGCGCTAGCCTTGCGCGTTACGAAGGGCTGCACCTGATCGCCTTCACCCATGAGCGCGTGGCTAGCCGCGACCCGAGCTTCGCCGCAGCCGGCCTCCCCATGCAGCCAACGGTAGCGCTACGGAGAAACCTCGACACCCCCACCGGCCCCGCGCAAGTGCAGGCCACCGTCGCGCGTTGCCAGCCCGGTGTGATGGAAGAAGGTCGCGCGCAAATGCTGACCCACGGCACGCCCGAGCTCATCTGGCTGCCGGAGTACGCCGCACACCTCAACGGCGTCGACGCCCTGGTCGAGATGCTCGTGGTGAGCGGTGATCCGGCCGAGGCTGTCGAGCGATACCACCGTTTTACCGGATGCACGCACTCGCGCACTGGCAACCTGCACCATGTCGATCTGGATCGCGGGCGGTTGACCTTCAGCGACGCGTCGACCGCAGCCGGCCTCCTGCCCGACCTTGCGCCGGCGAGCCTGCCTTTCTCCGCCGCTATCGTGCTGCGCGCCTCCGATCTCGAGCGCACGCGGGCAGCGCTCTCGGCCGGCGACATAACGCCACTTATCGCTCATCGCGACTTCGTATGCGTCGGTCCCGCAGACGCCCTGGGGAGCTATATTATCTTCACCCAAGACATTGACGATGACATTTGGGCGCAACTCCAAGCGTGCGTCCGCTAGCCAAGGAGACCACAACATGGCGGCCGCGCCGGAAGCCTACCACTCGTGAGCGCCACGCTGGCGCGCCACCCGCAAGCACCGAAACCCCGCGGTCCGCTGGTCCTCATCATTCTCGATGGGGTCGGTATCGGCGCCGGCGATGCCTACGACGCCGTCAAGGTCGCGCGCACGCCCGTGCTCGATCGACTCAGCGCTGAAGCCCTGAGCCGAACGCTCCAAGCACACGGCACCGCGGTCGGGCTGCCTTCGGACGCAGACGCCGGTAACTCTGAGGTCGGACACAACATTCTCGGCGCCGGGCGGATCTTCGACCAAGGGGCAAAGTGCGTCGACAAAGCCATCGCCAGTGAGACGATCTGGCAAGGCGTGTGGACTGGAGTGATAGAACAAGCGCGCCAGCACCAAAGCACGCTGCACCTGCTCGGGCTATTGTCCGATGGAAACGTCCACTCGAACATGGACCACTTGCTCGCGTTGATCGACCGCGCCCACGCTGAAGGGGTCCGGCGCTTGCGACTGCACTGTCTTACCGACGGAAGAGACGTGCCCGATTTCACTGCCGAGCGGTACGTCACCCAGATCGAGGAGCACTTCCGAGTCATAAATCAGCACCCGGGCATCGATTTTTGCATCGCCTCGGGCGGCGGCCGCATGATCACGACGATGGACCGCTACGAGGCTGATTGGTCCATCGTCGAACGCGGCTGGCAAGCACATGTTCTTGGCACTGCACGCCCCTTCTCGAGCGCGCTCGAAGCCATCGGAACACTCCGTCAAGAGCAAACAAAAATCAGTGATCAGCGGCTCGGCGCATTCACCATTTGCGATGCAAACGGTCCAGTAGGCCCGATCGAAGACGGCGACGCGGTGGTGCTGTTCAACTTCCGCGGTGACCGCGCGATCGAAATCAGCCAGGCGTTCACACAAGGAGAATCATTCAGCGGATTCGACCGCGAGCGGGTTCCCGACGTGTACTTTGCGGGCATGATGCTCTACGACGGGGACCTCGCCATTCCCGAGCACTACCTCGTCTCACCCGAGACCGTCGAGAAGACAGTCAGCGAATATCTTGCCCTGTCCGGCATCAGCCAGTTCGCCTGCGCGGAAACACAAAAGTTCGGGCACGTGACCTATTTCTGGAACGGAAACCGGTCGGACAAGTTCGATGACACGAGCGAGACCTATCTCGAGCTCCCTTCCGATCTCGTCCCGTTCGAGCAACGCCCCTGGATGAAGTCGGCCGAAACCGCCGACGCGGTCATCGATGCCATCGAGCGTGGTGAGCATCGTTTCATTAGAGCCAATTTCGCGGGCGGGGATATGGTGGGGCATACGGGAGCGTTCGAAGCGTCAGTCATTGCCGTGGAGTCGCTCGACCTCGCTCTGGCCCGCATTGTTCCCGTCGTCGAACACGCAGGGGGATGCCTGGTCGTTACCGCTGATCACGGTAATGCCGACGACATGGTGGAGCGCGGCAAAGACGGTGTGGCGGAGGTCGACGAGGACGGTGCGCCCCGCTGGCGCACGGCGCATTCCCTGAACCCGGTGCCTTTGCTCATTTGCGACTTCGCCAAGCGCTCGCCGCGGCTGCGCGGCGACCTCAACCAAGCCGGGCTCGCCAATGTCGCCGCGACCTTAGTCGAGCTATTGGGGTTCGCGGCACCCGAAGAATATGAACCGAGCTTGCTCGAATGGCCCCCGTCCTGATCCCGCGTTTAGCCGACTTGCTCTCACTGTCATTGATGCAACCGGGAGCGCGCTGCCGCCCCTAGCCCGCGACCAATCGCTGGCGATGGCTCGGGGACGCCGCTGCGTCCAGCTTCCGTTCGATGCGCTTCGGCGCACGGACGTTCATCCGGGAACCTATTCGTGCGGGAGTGGGGTCGTGCGGGAGTGGGGTCGTGCGGGAGTGGGGTCGAGCGGGCACAGTGTCGGCCTACGGCCGGGCGTCAACGCTAGCGAAAGACGAAAATCGGGCTCGACCAAGCCTGGAACCCGTCTTCGGTGGTCACACAGATCCACAGCGGATTGTCCCGCGCTGCATTGAGTGGCACCGGCACCGTTGCCTCGATCTCCCGGCCTTGATCCTGCGCTTCCCCTCGGTCGGGCAGCCTGCGCACCCGAAGCTCGCGCCGCAGGCCGCCAGCCGGGTGCACCACCGGCAACATCCCGAGATCAGCCAACGGCACGTCCAGATCGCCGAGGTTGGTTCGGATCTCCAACACCGCCCCCTCCCCTTCGCGCAGATACGCGTCGAACCCCCCGAAGTTTCCGGTGGTAATCGCGTCCCACTCCACCGCATCTGCGCCGCGCTGCTCGAGCAACCGTTCATGATTCCAGGCGTTGATCTTGGTCATACGCTCGATAGCACAGCCGTGGAACCGGGCGCGGCCCACCCAATTGGTCTCTCGGCCCCGGCCCCGGTACTCCGCACCCGACCAGATCACGCGAACCCGCGGCCCTAGGTCATCGGCGGTAAACGGGCGCAACACCTCAATGACCTCAGCGGCATTGCGTACCTCGATACTCTCGATCGGCGCATGCGCGACAACCCGCACTGCCAAATCAACGGACTCGGCACCCGAGCGCACGATGTCACCCATCATGGCACGCGTCACCTGACGCGAGGCGGTGTCGGGGTACACGTTGGGATCCTGCTCGAACAACGTCGAGTCGCTCGGAAACAATGCGTGCACCGCCATATGCATTCGACAACCGGTCGTCCCATAGTGGTGACGGCGCCGTAGCGCGTCGAAGATCCCATCGCGCGACAAGTGCTCGGAGAGAAAGCAGGTCAGGCCGCCGTAGGCGCCAAACATGCTCGCTCCCGGATAACTGGCGCCGGGACGGCCCTTGTGGCCGTCGCTGTTGCAAACCACGCCCGAACGATGACCGAGCGGGAAACCGTCGGTTAGGAGCCATTCGAAGGTGCCCCACGCCGAGTGGATCTCCATCGCAGTTTCGAGACGCGGATCGTGGGCATAGCTGATGTCGGCATATCGCCCGCCCACGTGGGCAAACACCACGCAGTCTTCATCATGTAACGCGTCGAAAAGCGCGTTGGCGTTCGGAGCGTCGGTGTGCAAGTCGGAACGATCCGTTAAAAGCGCGTGCGAGGAGCGTCGGATCCCACGGCCCTCCTCTCGGAAGAAAACGTTTCGGTCACCGCCAACGGATGTGTTACCCGACCACTCGTAGCCGGGGAAGGTGACGAATCGGTCTTCTTGATGGTGGTGGGCCGTCAGCTCGTTCACGTGCTGCCAGAATGCATTGTTGACCTGGAAATCGTTCGCTTGATGGCTGCTTACATCGAGAAACGACTTATTGCGCGCGAAATCGAAGTACTCCGCCGCAGTAGTAATGCCGATCGACTCGCCGCTCTGTCCGTGCAGGTCGCCCCAATACCCAGAATAGGGCTGAGGCTCGATGACAAGCGGGCCGGCTTCGGCAACTTGCTGATTCCCGGAGAACACCGCGATCCGCAGCACCCCCTCGGTGTTGCACCGCAGCCCTTCCAAGGTCAGCGAGCGCTCGCCAAGAGGATAGTCGAGCCGAGCCGGCAGACCCTCCACCGGCAATGAAGGCTCGAAGCGCAGCTCCGCTTGCGCGCGATCCGTAGGATTACCCCACCGGTCCTCACATTTCACGCCGAGCTGAAACGTCTCGCCGGGCTGGCGCAGCGATGGGACCACGGCGCGCCAGGTATCGGGCTCTCCCGGCACAACGGCAATCGAAGGCGAGGCTGCCAACGGAATGAAATGACCGACCGCGCACACGTCCGCGAGCACGCGAAATTCAAACCCCGACTCCACCATCGTCTGTAACTTCATCCCCGGTGAGCCCTCCGAGGTGTCGCCGAACACGATCGTGATCGTGTCGCCTTCGCGCAGGTAGCCGCCGTGCAACGTCGCGGTCAGCGCCCGCCACCACGGCCGGCCGTGTCCTCGCCGCTCGTAGGAGAGCGCAACCCGCGCGTCGTTGCTCGCACTCGCGGTGACATAGCCGTACCCGCGGGGGTTCTCGGTTTGCAGGTGCCCCCAATCGCCCATCGCGCGGAAAACGACCTTGATCCCACCCGTATCATCGATCCCGTAGCGTCCCACGGTGTAAACGAGCTTGAACGTCTGCAAACTGCGAACCTCAAATCCGCCTTTCGGGCCGAGCTCGGCTCGACCGTAGAGAACCGGATCCTCCCCTGGCTCGGTCGCGGGCCATACATCCCCCACTAAGCCGCGGTCGACCACAGGCATAACGCAGTACTCCTATTCGAACGTGAACCTACGGGAAAGCAAAGACACCGCCCTGGGCCTCACTGGGTCTCACTTTGGGTCTCACTGGGCCTCACTCTGGGTCTCACTCTGGGTCTCACTCTGGGTCTCACTGGGCCTCATACCCGCTCGGGATCGTACTCAGGCCGCGTCCCGCTCCCATAGCGTTTGAGCGCGCCCTGTTCGCCCACAGCGTTCGGGCGTTGGAAAATCCAGTTCTGCCAGGCGCTTAGGCGTCCAAAGATCTTCGTCTCCATGGTCTCTGGGCCCGCAAAGCGCAGGTTCGCCTCCATACCCACCATGGCATCGGGTGAGAAGCTCGCCCGCTCCTCGAGAATGATGCGGATCTCGTCTTCCCAGTCGATGTCATCGGGCGTGAAAGTCACTAACCCTGCCTCCAGGGCAGCAGACGCATTGAGATCTTCACCGGCAAGGGATTGCGCCGCTTCCAACGTCTCGGGCTCACCGAGAAACCGGGTCGCCAGCCGCGACAAACCGTTGCTCATCGGCAGGGCGCCAAAGTTGAACTGATTCAGTCGGATCACTGCCTCCGGGCGATTGTCCTCTTCGAACTCGCCCTCAAGCATGTAGGAGCGGTCCACCGAAAACAGCAGCTCGGCGAGAATACCGGCGAAACAGCTGCCGGGTTCCACCAACCCGATCATCGATCGGGACGTCAGATCGAGACGCTTCAACGTGCGTTTCCAGAACAACAAGATCTCGCGCACGAGCCAATCTTCGGCGTACCGTGTAAGCAGCGCGTCGTGTCCGCACACTCGCTCGAGCTCACCGCTCGTGGTAATGACCAAAAGCCCGAGCTCGGGCTCGTTCGCGCGTAGGTGAAGCAGGGCGTCGTCGAGCTCACGAGCCAATGCGAGCGGCCAGAACCCGTCACCTTGCGCTTTGAGCCCGGCGAGAGTCTCGGGCGGCGGTCCGCTCGGCCCGTGGACCACGATCTCTGCCCGGCGCGCCTCGCGATGGATGTTGAGCTCAAGATTCGGATAATGAAATCCACTCTCGACCGATTCGCGCTCGAGGTGCGTGAGAACGATCCCTGCCTCCCCGCTCGGGCGATCGGAACCTTCAGCTAAGGCGGATGCACGCTCGGCCACCGCGGCGTCGAAACGCGAGCTCGGCACCGTCTCATCGACCAGGCGCCAATCCACGGCCTTTCGCCCCCGTACACCCTCTTCCACCGTGCAAAACACATCAGCGAGATCGCGGCGCACCTTGCGCTTATCCACCACGCGTGTGAGTCCGCCGGTGCCGGGCAGCACGCCAAGCAACGGAACTTCGGGCAAAGACACCGCGGCGGAACCGTCGTCGACGAGCAAGATGTGATCGGTAGCGAGTGCAAGCTCATACCCGCCGCCGGCAGCGGTACCATTGACTGCGGTCATGTATCGCTGCCCTGAGCTCGCGCATGCATCCTCGATGGCATTGCGCGTCTCGTTAGTGAACTTGCAGAAATTCACCTTCAGCGCATGGCTCGACTGACCCAGCATCCGAATATTCGCGCCCGCACAGAATACGCGTTCCTTACCCGAACGCATCACTACGGTTTTGACCTCCGGGTGCTCGAAGCGAAGGCGCTGCACGGCGTCAGCAAGCTCGATGTCGACCCCAAGATCGTACGAGTTCGTCTTCAGCTCATAGCCGGGAAAGAGTCCGCCGGACTCGTCAACATCCATGAACACATGGGCGATTGGCCCATCGAACGCCAACCGCCAATGCCGATACTGGTCTGGGTGGGTACGGAAATCGATCACGAACACCGATCCTCACTCGAATGGGCGCGAGATTATCCCACCCAATCCGTAGGAAGCGAAGGCCAGTGCGACCGTAACCGTCGTTGCGTTACGTTCGATGCGCCGGCCCAGAACTAAACCGCCGAACGCTCCGCGCGAACGTTGTAGCCCATCTTGAGACGGTGGTGAAAGCGTAAGCAATCCTCGGCGCGGGGCAGACGCGTCAAGGTCGCTATTCGGCCGCGCGGCACGCGCATCAAGGCGAACAATCACCCATGGCGCTTGAACCGATGCCGCCCCTGGTGCGGCTCAACCTTCCGTCGATTTGCCGAAGCCGCCGCCCCCGCCGGTTTCAATCAGCACGCGATCGCCTTCGCTCAAGGTGTGGAGATCGGCCGGGTCCCGATCTTCACCGTTAATGACCAGGCGCCCTCGCTCCCCGTCATCGGCTCCGAGCAACCCTGCGGCGGGGCTGCGCAACCGGTTGACCACGAACGCGCCGGTGGCCCTGCCCGAACGGAGCACAAACTCGAACGAAATGCCGTTCCCGCCGCGGCGACAGCCTTCTCCGCCCGAACCGCGTCGTATCTCGCGACGCACCACCTCGATCGGCGCCAGCGTCTCGAGCACCTCGACGGTCGCGTTCGACAGGTTGCTCGGAAAACTGATCGCGGATTCGCCATCCTTGCCGCTGCTCGCCCCTTGCCCCGCGCCAATGAAGGCATTGAGCACATACCGCCGGTCCGTACCGCGCGCGGCAATCTGAATCGAGCTGACCGGCGAGCCCGGCACCGCTTGCACACGCTCGGGTACCACCTGCGCCAGCGCACCGAACACGGCAGGCGGCAACAGGTGCCCCATCATCGCTCGCGAGCCGGTCGACGCCGGCCGGCGCGGATTCAGTATCGACCCTTCAGGGGCGGTCACAGTGAGCGGAATGAAGCTCCCTTCGGCATTGGGTATCCAAGGAGCAAGCACCGCCTTCAGTGCATAGGCGGTATAGGCGAACGTATACGTGGGCACGGTGTTGATTGCGAGGTCGACCTGGTCACTGGAGCCTGCGTAGTCGACACTCAGCTCGTCTCCCGCAACCGTCACCGCACATTCGATGCGGATGATCCCGCCAGGGAAGTCCCGCGGGCCGTCGTTTTCAATGGCGTAGCGGTAAGTACCATCGGGCAACGCCGCAATGGCGTTACGCATCGCTTGCTCGGTTCGCCGGACGATCTCATCGGAGAACTCGTCGAAGTCGATCCGCGTCTCGCCGAGCAGCCCGTTGAGGTTCTCTCCGAGCGCGCGGCAGCACGTGATCTGGGCCCAGAAATCGCCCATGGTCTCGTCGGGCACCCGTACATTCGCCCGGATCATTCGAATCAACGACTCGTCCGGTTCATCGGCGTGTAGCAGACGCATCGGCGGAATACGTAGCCCCTCCTCGTAAATCTCCTTGTTGCCAGGATTGCGCAGCCGCCCGCCGATATCGGGAAGGTGGCTTACGACGCCCGCGAAACCAATCAGCTCGCCGTCACGAAAGAGCGGCATGGCCAGGCTCGCGTCATTCAAATGTCCGCTGCCGAACCACGGATCGTTGGTAACGTAGGCATCCCCCTCGCGCATGTTCTCGACTCCGAACTCGTCGATGAAGTGCTCGATCGTGCGCGGCATCGTGGAAATGAACGACGGAATGCTCTTCGTGGATTGCGCAATGCTCCGGCCCCGCCGATCCGTCAGCACCACCGCGAAATCGTTCGCGTCCCGAACCAGCGTGGAGAACGAGGTCCGCACAAACGTCGCCGCGGCCTCGTCAACCACCGTGGTCAGGCGCGTCCACAAGATCTCGAGCGTTACCGGGTCGATCATATTGCTCATAATCAGCCCGCCTCCTCCAAAACGACCTCGATCGTCCCGCTCTCCAACACGGTGACGGTCGCCGGGTAGGGCACCACGAGCGTCGACTCGGGCTCCACCATGACGAGCGGCGCTCGCAACGTCCGTCCTGGGCGTTGCGCATACCGCTCGTAAACCGGCGCGTCTTCGTACCGCCGCAAATCAGGTCGATACAGGACACGTCTCGCACCTTCGTCGACGGCAGCCGGAGGCGCCGCGAGACGAAAGTGTTTTACCTCCGAGCGGGAGCCGCCGCTTACCCGCCAGGTCACGGCCTCCGGAACGCCACCGGGCACGGTCTTGTGATAGAGACGCGCGTATTCGTCTTCGAAAAGCCCCGTTAGCGCGGTTGCGCTCGGTGCCTCGAGGGCTGGGCCGCTCACAAGCACCTCCACGGTGTTGCCTTGCCCCACGTAGCGGATCTCCGCCGACAGGCGCCACACGATCTCGTGTGCGTCGAGTCCGCAGGCCGCGAGGTCCGCTTCAATGCTCGACTGCGCAACGCCCAATCGCTCCCGAAAATCGTCGTCGTCGATCGTCGCGAGCGGCTCCACCTTCGACCAGGACCGGTCGGAACGCGCTGGTGCTGCCAGAAACCCCAAGCAAGACCCAACGCCCGAGGCGATGGGGCAGAGCACCCGGCGAATGCGCAGCCGCCGTGCGACGTCCACCGCGTGCACCGGACCTGCTCCACCGGTGGCCACGAGGGTGAAATCGCGGGCGTCGAAACCCTTCTCTGCAATATGCGTGCGCGCCGCAGCCGCCATGTTCTCGTTGACGATGTCGTGCACGCCCCAGGCGACTGCCTCGACATCGAGCCCCACCCTCGCCCCCGCACGGCCAAGCGCTTCTCGTGCGAGTGAAACGTCAAGCTGCATGCGCCCACCGAGAAAACGCTCGGCATCCAAATAGCCAAGCACCAGATCGGCATCGGTCACCGTTGCCGCATCTCCGCCTTGCCCGTAACAGGCCGGTCCAGGCTCCGCCCCCGCACTCTGTGGACCCACTTGTAGTAATCCCAAGGCGTTGACCGACGCGAGGCTGCCTCCGCCCGCCCCAATCTCAATCAAGTCCATGCTGGGTGCCACCGCCGGCAACCCGCTGCCTCGCTTGAAGCGCTGCACACGACCAAACTCAAACACATGGGTCAGCGAAGCCTTCCCCTCAACCGCTACACATGCCTTCGCGGTAGTTCCGCCCATATCGAATGCGAGGACCTTGTCGGTGCCTTCTTCAAGCCCGCAGTTGACGGCGCTCAGCACGCCGCCGGCCGGACCGGATTCGAGAATGCGCACTGGCAAGCGCACAGCGAGGTCCGCCGTCGTAAATGCGCCATTGGAGAGCATGACGTCGAGCGTGCCGCCCGCCCCGAGCGCCGAGAGGCGCTGCTCGAGGGTGGATAAGTACGTCTGCGCAACCGGCATCACGTACGCGTTTGCTGCCACGGTGGACATCCGCTCGAACTCGCCGATCTCCCTGGCCACCTCCGAGGAAAGCGAGATCGGCAGGTTAGGGCAGGCTACTTCGATCGCGGCGCGTACCGCTTGCTCGTGCCGATCGTCGACCGGCGCGTGCAGGAGGCATACCGCGACCGCCGCGTAATCCCCCTGTCCAATGGCGGCGACTACGGCGTCGAGCTCTCCACTGTCAAGCGGCCGCCAAACCTCGCCGCCCGGCCCCAAGCGCTCGTTCAAGGCGAATCGATCCTCGCGGGCCACCAACGCTTCGGGATAGCTCGCGTCGAGATCATAAATGTCGTAGCGCAGCTCCCGGCGAATGTCCAAGCAATCCTCAGTGCCTCGAGTGAGGACGAGCGCGGCGCGCACCCCCCGGCGCTCCACCAACGTGTTGGTAATCAGGGTCGTGCCGTGCACCACCCTGCGTACCCGGCCCGATGCATCTGCATTCGCCGACACGAGGTCGGCAACCACCGCTGCCACGCCGTCTCCCGGATCGGACGGTGTGGTCAGCGACTTCGCGAGGTAGATGGCCCCCTCGTCTTCATCGAGCAGAACGCCATCGGTAAACGTGCCGCCAATATCAACGGCAATCTGAAACTCTTTCACTGCGCCCTCTTACGCTTTGAAGCCGACCTCAACGAGCGGTGCGTTGTCGATCACCCGCTGATAGGACAACCGAGTGAGGTCAATCGTCTGATAGCCGCCCTCGAGCAACAGCTCGGCCATCGCCCGCCCGATAGCGGGCCCTTTCTGGAGCCCTGCGCCGGAAAATCCAGTCGCTATATAGAAATTCGACAGCCCACCTACCCACGGACCGATGATCGTATTGCCGTCGAGCCGATTGTAGGCGTAATGCCCGGCCCAACTCCGCTGCACCTTGAGCGCTTCAAATGCGGGAACCCGATGGGCCAAGACCGGCCAGAGCTCACTGTCAAAGAGCGCATGCTCAGCCTCGCCGACATCCCATTGGAACCCCCGCGCAGCCCCAGGGCGCGTCAGACCCGCAGCAAACCCGGCGCCCTCAGTTCGAAAGGCAACGCCGGATGGGTCCTTGGTGAGCGGCAGCGGGGCGATCGGCTCCCTCAGCTCAAAGTAGAACGTAGGACGCGACAAAGGTTCGACTGGGATCGACATGCCCACCATGGCACAGATCGCTGGTGCCCATGCGCCGGCTACGTTCACGACGACATCCGCCTCGATGGCCCCGTGCGCCTCGGTCACGACCCGGTTCACGCGATCATCGACGGTCTCCAGATCGACGACGCGGTCCGTCAGATACTCCACCCCAAAGCTCTGTGCCTTGCGCCGAAATCCCTGGACCGCAGCGTAGGGATCGATGAACCCGTCCTGGGGCCCAAAGAGACCGGCATCGACGTCGTCGAACCGGACGCCATCGAACCGACGCTCGAGCTCGTCGCGGTCGAGCAGCTCGTTGGGCACGCCCGCCTCACGCTGCACCTTAAGGCTCGCCTGTGCTTCGGCGACCGCCTCGTGTCCCACGACCAGGTAGAGGTAGCCATATTCTAGAAACGGAAAGGTGCCAGGTTCACCGTCCACGTCCATCAACGCCGCGAAGTTCCGATAGACCTCACGCCCGTACCGAGACATCTCGATGTTCTCGGGTAATCCATGCATGAGACGAACCCCGCCCGCAGAGCGCGGCGCGGCCGCCCATTCATAGGTCGGATCGGGCTCCACGACGAGCACGCGGTCCGCGGCGCCAGCGAGGCCAAGATGGTACGCAATGGAGGAGCCCATGATGCTCCCGCCAATAATGACTATCCGATCCATAGCGACGCCCCCACTGGTCTTCCGCTACTCGTACATCCGCACATTGATGTTCGCCACCATACCTGGGGTTAGACCCGGCGGCGGCGCATCGAGCGAGATCCGCACCGGCACCCGCTCGGCAAGCCGGCCGAACTGGCTGGTGCGGGTGTCGCTGAGCCCCATCTCTTTCGTGGTGGCGCTGCCGATGCTCACCACCCGGCCGAGGAAGTCCCGAAACGGATGCGCTTCGAGCTCAAGCACCACGGTCTGACCGACCCGGATGTGGCGAATCTGATCTTCATCGACATAGGCTTCGACCCAGAACAGTTTCTCGTCGTGAAGTATGAGTATGCTCTCGCCCTCTTGAACGTACTCGCCCTTGTGCTTGTAGACGCGATCGACGATCCCGGTGAGCGGGCTGCGGATGTGTCGCAAAGACAGCGCCACCCGCGCTGCCGCGATCATCGTACGGATCTTCTCCTCGGTGAGGTGCGAGACCTTAAGCCGCTCGTCGAGCACATCAACCTGCCGGCCGCCGGCCTCGACCTGTTCGAGCTCTTTGTGCGCAATCCTCAGCTTCGCGCGGCTGACCGCGGCCTCCCCGCGCAGCACCAGCACCTTGTCCTGTTCGATAGCAAGTTCACGCTCGGCGGTAAGCTCTTTGTTAAAGAGCACCTTCACTCTCGCGAGATCTTTCTCCGCCAGCGCAAGCCGGTCGTTGATAGCCCGGTGCTCCACTTCGATCGCCCGCATCCTCTCCCGCTTTGTTGCGATGCGCGAATGCAAGTCGATCTCAAACGCTACCCGCTCGGCGCTCAGGCGTTCACGCCGGGCTCGCTCCAAGCTCCGATCGGTTTCTAGTAACTCGATGCGCAGCTTGATGTCATCGTCGACGAGACTAATGAGGAGCTGCTCAGCTTTAACGCGGTCGCCCTCGCGCACATGGATCGTCGCGACCGTGCCATCAACGCGCGCCGCCATTCGGGTAAGCTCGGTTTGGACACGTGCGCCGCTCGCGTACACATGAGTAAGCCAATACACGACCTCGTAGCCGAGCAAACCGAGCCCGGCCAGCGCGCCGAAGCCGATGAGCAACTTGACTGTACCTTTGGTGCCGAGCGCCATGTGCCTTAAGCTGAAACGTCCGTGTTCCCGTGCCCCTCGAGGAACCCTGAACCTCGCATAGTAGCAGCGCCCCACGTCCCTATGGCCAACTCAACACAACCTTCCGCCGAGCGCAGGATCGCAAGCCTCCTGCTCGACCCGAGCTATTTCTGCATCTGGATGGTTGGCGGACTCACCTCGGTGGTGCGATGGCTTCAGCTTTTGGTGCTCAGCGTCTACACGTTCGAGACCACGGGATCGCCGCTACTCGTCTCCATGATACCGGTGCTGTGGATGGCACCGCTTGCGCTGTGCGGACCGATGACCGGCGTCATTGCCGATCGGGTCAACCGCCGGCACTTCCTGCTCATGAGTTTGGTCCTGGTGACTGGGCTGTCGGTGGGCGCGGCGGTGCTGGCCACGATCGGCAACCTCACGTTCTTTCATATTGCGGTGTTGGCATTCCTCAGCGGCTTGTTCTGGACCACCGATATGCCGGTGCGACGAAGGTACATGGGCGATCTTGCTGGCGACTCGTTGTCGACCGCGATGAGTCTCGACTCAGCCACGGGAAATGCAACCCGGATGGCGGGCCCTTTGCTCGGCGGGGTGATGCTTCAGTTCTTCGGCATGGCCGATGTGTTCATCCTGAGCGCCATACTGTTTTCCGTGTGCATCGTCTTGGCGCTACTCGCACGCAGTCCCCCTTCCAACGAAGTGGTAAGCCGCCCGGCGTTCATCGGAGATCTGGTCGCGGGGGTGCGCTTTGTCACCGGCGACGCAAACCTCAGGCGCTTGTTCGCCATTACCATCATCTTCAATTTGTTCGGGTTTCCGTTCACCTCGATGGTCCCGGTCATCGGACGCGCGGAGCTCAATCTCAGCGCGGTCTACGTTGGTCTCCTCTCGAGCATCGAGGGGCTCGGCGCATTCTGTGGCGCAATCGCCGTCGCGATGTTCGCCAAACCCCGGTATTTCTTCGCCATCTACCTGGGTGGTACAACGGTATTCTTGGTCTTGATCGGGTACCTGAGCGTGCTGACGCATGTTGCTGGGGGCCCGTGGCACTCCTTCGTTGCAGTGTCGTTTGCACTGCTGATAATGGGCATGTCTACCGCGTGCTTCGCCGCCATGCAGAGCACGCTAACCTACCTCGGAGCGCCTCCGGAGCTACGCAGTCGGGTGCTCGGCGTACTGACACTGTGTATCGGTTCCGGACCCATCGGATTCTTCAACGTCGGCTGGATGGCAGAGACGTTCGGCGTTTCAACTGCCCTTGCGATCACCTCGGCCGAAGGCTTGATCGCCCTGCTGATCCTCTGGGCGTTCAGCAGCCACTGGAAGCCCGTACCTTTGCCGTTGCGATGAGGCGCCACAACGTGGCACTACCTACGGGAGAAAGAATGACAAACGGCATCGTTGAAACAACGTTCAAGATCGACCATGAGCGGTGGGGACACATCCACGTCCACAACGCTCGACTCGAGGCCAACGAATCGTTCGCGCCCAATCGCGTAGTCGTCTGTCAACATGGGGCGACATACGGCTCCTTGGCTTTCT
>JACLAC010017301.1_pt1 | contig 25196 bp, 11 predicted proteins | sample 8027881 | NCBI WGS metagenome assembly JACLAC01 (sample SAMN15725517, study PRJNA655200) | protist metagenome | isolation source: fluorescence activated cell sorting (FACS) single amplified genomes of... | place: Spain: Blaines Bay Microbial Observatory, Mediterranean Sea | collected 2016-01-19 | reverse complement strand
CGTCCGTCTGACTGCGTCCACCCAGCGTCGCAGACGCTGGCCTTGACGGTGACCCCAAACATCTTATCGTGCGTGCTCTCCCCTAACCACGCAGCGTCGCACGTTCGCCCAGTCAGCTTCGTTGTGCCAGCCTTACCGAAGACACGCGCTCGGCACTGGTGCTGCTGCTGCGCACCATCTGGCACGCAAACGCACCTTGCGTGTTCCGTGCAGTCGTGCACCTTGTCGTATGGGTTGTATCTGATGTTCCATCTTTTCTCTTGTGCAGAATAATATTGGTAGCACCCCGGACCGCGGCGGTGTCTCCACACATCAGGGTCCGGATGATGAGGGCTCACCAGGTCAAAGTTGTCGCCGACGTTTGCGCAATTGTCGGATGACGCGCAAGCTTGCGCCGCTCTTGCTTCGCAGCCCGCGCGATCGAGGCTAATCTTGCCCGCGGGGCAGGGCCCCCCTTCGGCCTTAGCAATCGCAAGGACCTGGTCCAATTCGGCAAGGACCAGGAAATTGCCGAACTCCTCGAAGACGGGGCTCTCGCTTGCTGAGCTCACCGGCCCCGCAAATAATGGCTCGGTCGTTGTCTCGTGTGGCTTGCAAAGGGGATACGGTTGGGACGGCTCTGCTGCGAGGCTATGGGCCTCAAACGTGTACATCCGACAGACATTCTTGTCCCACTGTCGTTCATCATACTCGTAGTGCTTGCAGGGTGCCCGGCAACCCCCAATCTTCCCGCTGCAAAAGTTGTTGTCGCACTTCCACTTGCAGTCCCACTTTGTGCACAGGTGCTGCCCATTGGCGCCGCACTTGTGTCCCTTAGGAAGGGCCCACTCTTCAATAAGTGTGTACTCGCCGGTCTGGCGCGTTTCGACGTAGTGGCCACCAGGTTTCTCACTGGCCGCCCACCGATGGAACACCCGAACGTGGCTGACTTGCGTTTTGGCAAATTCCAGCCGTAACGTGGCGCCATCCTCTGACGTCGTTCGGCACGAGCTCGGCCCTGGGCACCCTTGCAGCGCCTCGTCCTTGTTGACGTCGTGTGCAAGGTGAAATGAGTGCAAAGTGCCTGCGTGGCAGAAGTGTAAGTGTGTATGTGCAGGTGGACGCGGCAGTGATCCTTGAGGACGAAGCTGGTGCTCAAATCCAGGCCGACTTTTTCTCTCATGACAACGTGCCAGAAAACACCGAATTCGATCCGTAGGGGCAGTAGTACTCCTTGTAGTTGCCCTCGGCGTCCTTGGGCTCGGCTCCGCACTCGGCTCCCTTTTCTTCGGCACTGCACGTGACCACGCCCTCGTCTGTTGAGTAAGGATCTAACCAGCGCTTTTTCAATGTCGAAGCGTGCGCGCACACGCCACCTGAGTATGAAAGTCGACAACATATCAAGAGCAACAAGGCAACCCTGGCACATCTTGCGCGTGAGAGAGATGTGGACAGCCGCGCTGGCCATAGCAAAGGCCAACTTTTCGAGCCACTGTGTTGCTTTGCGCATCTCGCAAGCCCATCAAGCGAGAGATCGAGGCAATCTTAGGCAAGCCGAAATCTCCAACGCCAGGCCCAGCGTACTTGCCATCTAAGTACAAGTCGATGGACGATTGGGCTGTGTCCGCTCTGTGCAGGATCACTGTATGCGGCTTGCCATCGGCGACGTTCAGCGGTCCTCTCATTTCGCCCTTGTACCAGTCGAACGCAACCCTCTGACCGTCGATAATGAGTGCCGGCACGCCCTCGCCGCCGCTGAGTCCAACGCCCCAGGACCGGACAGGTGGCGATTCATCGGGGCTGTCGGAGACAAACCAGACGAGCACCTTGCCATCGGTGTCAGTGCCGAGCTGCTCAGGCGTAATAGTGAAGGTCGTCGTGGCCGCCCACGGCTTTGCTTCCGCTGTGGGGTCGACGGCGGGCAGACCATGCCCACGGCCCCACCAGAGGGCCTGCAGGAAGGACGCACACTTGCCATTAATTTCGTCGGTGCATGGACCTGCAGGGACTGCACGTCCGGACTCCTCCTGGTACAGAGGACAATCCTCCGCAATGATGCCGTCGTGACACTTCTCGCTACCAAAGCTTTCAAAGGTGCGATTGGCGTCCTCCATCCATGGGCAACCCCTCGAAAAACAGCGGTTGCAAAGCTTGCACCCATCTTCGGCCCACTGCTTGCAAGTGCCCCACAGCTTGGCCTTGCACGCCATTCGGTAACGGCCGTTATTGGTACCTTGTGCATAGTTGTAAATCGCCCTGTTACTCCTCACGTCCAGCGAGCATCCAGGTGGCACATGGTCCCAGCTACCTGTTGTCAACCTGTCGACCCTACTCTGTGCAGGCGGCCAGTACGGGGGAGCCTTCAATGCTGCTTGCGCAACCGCATCAAGGCACTCGTGGTCCCGAGCATTCGAGCGATCCGCCGCGCACTCGTCGGAGGGCTCATAAGCCAAATCGCCGAAGAAGCGCACTTCACCGATCGCGAGGCGCGGCTTTGTCCCCCCACGCATCGTCAGGGCTCGGCGGTAGCCGCATGCGAGCGTGGTATCGGCGCAAGGCCCAGCAACCCCGCCACATGCGGTTTTGAGCCCGCACCTGACGTTGCTCCGAGGCCCAAGGGCATCGACTGCGATGCAGCCTGCCGTCTGCCTGCACCGGTCCATGCATCCGGCGAGGCTTGTCTGAAATTCCAAGCCTAGATCCTGTGCATCCTGGCACTTTGCCGTCAGCGCCTCGAACTCGTCGCTCGCGAGCGCCGATTCACCTGTCGAAGCTGTCACCGTCAGGCGCAGCTGGCTGCTCGCGAGCTCTGTGTCCACCTCATACTTCTTCACGGGACCGGCGACTCCTGCCGCGCCGTACCCATCGTAGCCATGCTCGGGGGCGCTCTTGCACGAGGAGAGATCCTTTCTGAACGACCGCGATTGCGAGGTGCCCCCAAGCTGCCAGATCTCGTCGCGACTTAGGCCTCGCTTGTTTGCGCAATTGTTGCCGCAGTCGCTGCAGCACTCACTCTTGAGCGTGCACGAGCGATGCGCTGTGCACATTTTGTTGGTTGGCCTGTACACGAGGAACCTGCAGCCGGCCTTCGCTTCGCACCTGGATTGGCATTCCTGCAGATTGGCGCACTTGCCAAGGTTGTTCCACCCCCCAAATTCCTCCGCCTCGGCCAGCGAGCAGAGCTGGCCGGTGCTGATCTTCGAGCCGTGCGAGCCGATTTCGCCGTTGACGATGCCGAACAATGTCCAAGTGTCCAAAGTCGCTCCAGTGAGAGAGCTGTAGTAAAATGTGGAGTCATCGGGATTGTTGCTGAAGCCAACACAGTCGAGCCGTGCCCAGCACGATACCTTAGCTTGGTGCAGCGGCACTCCCGAGGCCCTCATGCCGCTAATCTCGGTGCCCATGAACGTTTTCATTCTCCGTGCCGAGCTGGCGCCCCCAGCTTCGATCCACCGCGAGGTCATCCGGCACGGACCTTTCTTTATGCCTCGCTCCTGGAGCCTGAACGCGGGCTGGGTGAGCGCCACCAGTGAGCTGCCCTCGAGAGGCTCCGGAAAGCTGACAGGACCAGTTGCGCCTGTGCGAGGTGACGGCACGGCAAGGGTGCAGGTCTTTCCGTTCCAGCACCGAGTGCTCGCCTGGTTGCCGCTGTCGGCCTTCCCGTCGACCACGATCGCCGCCGTGCTGCTTCCGGCGGTGCAGTCAACGCAGCTGAGGGCACCATACGAGCCGTCGGTGGCGACCTCGACCTTGCCCGTCCACGCGTTGTTGGTGGGGTTTGTCACTCGGATGCCCAGTAGCCCGGCGTAGCACTCATCGAGCACTGTCGACCCCTTGGACCAGGTCTTACCAGCGGTGGCCTCCTGATAGCCGCTACCTTGGTCGACGTAGACGTTTAGCGTGCCATCGTTGGAGCTCCCTGTGCCAGTGACGATGCGCACACATGAAGGCGCGATGGGCCCAGTCGCCCCCGCGTCCCAAGCGTGGCCAGCTAGCCCAGCACGTGCGCATGGACCGCCAGTGCAGGTCCATACGCCGTTGTCCTCCTTCGGCAAGCGATATACGTCGTACGAAGGGCCAGCTGAATGGCCGTCTGCACTTGGAGAAGGGCAGCTCTTGTATATGAAACATGCGTAGCAAATCGACGTCAGAGAGATGCTGAAGAACTTGCAGCCAGACACTGCGCGACAGATGGAGGCGCAGTTATCAACGCTTTTGATGTTGCACATTCCGGTCCCCATCGGGCTGTGTGTGTACCAGCCATTGTCATCTTCAGAGGAAGGGGATGTCTGGTACTTGGCGCGTAGGTTCGGGTACTGAGTCTTGAGGTCAGGAACGAAAAAGTCAACACGGTTGCAGAATCCGTCACTGATGCGCACGGGCCCACCTTCTTTCCATCTGAGAGTCTTGCCAAGGACAGTGGCGACGAGGTTGAGCGGCCCATTCGGATGGCCATCACCCGTCCATGTGAGCTGGTCTCCATTAAGGTCGGCGCTCCTTTTAGCGTAGTTGAATACAGACGAGCCGGACTGAGTGAGACGTACCACATCGCCATTTTGCTTTTGCCACATGCCGGTGACGGTCAGCCATTCGGAATCGATCTTGGACCTCGAGATGACCACAGCGTTGACCCCGTTACATCCCGAGTCCCACTTACCCTTCAGCCTCACTCCGGTGCTGTCAACATCATCCGATGAGAAGACTGTCACCGTGTTTTCGAAATAGGTCATGTCGCTACTGGCTGCACCCAGACGCGCGGTGACGTCCACGGGCACCAGTGCTTCCAAAGGCCCGTGACTTGGGCCGATCTGGCAAGCGTCCGAGCTCCATGCAAAGCTCGGGTCGGCAATTGACACACGGACGTCGTACACACCGGGAGGCAGGTCAATCTGCCAGTAGACGTCGTCGCACTTCGACTCCCTGTCCAGAGCAATCAGGGTGTCGACGAGCGGGTCGTTGACCTCCATTCTCTCTCTCGCGTCAGACTTGATGTCGCACGACCAGCCATATCGGTGCCCAGAGTCGTCATACGTCGGGTAAGGAGCGCCCACGTCACTGAGATAGCTTGCAGGCATCGTCTTTGCCGTTGTTTCTGGATGAAAGTTGACGGCCGCAACTATGCGAGTTGCGGCAATGACTTGCGCAGAGCCCTCGCTGCCGAATGCGTAGACATGTCCATCAAGAGCGGCGAGGCCGCCGCCACTGGCCGTTTGTCTGAGGGCGGAAAGCGTGGTCCAACCTCCACCTGCGTTGCCGATGACGCCATTTGCCGTGTCGTAAGCGTACACATTTGTGTCGCGCACGCAAATGGAATACCGGTTGGTCCTCGTCGTCCCGGAGGCACTGATCGTGTTCCAGTAGAAACCATCTCCGAGCGTGAAGCAACCGCGTGGGTCGTCGGGATTTTGGGAGAGAAAGAAGTCAGTACCGGCCATGAGCCTGTGCGCCTCCCGGCAGCCTGCCTCGTCTGGCACATCGCTGAGGCCAGCGGCGGCGCAGGTGGTCAGCTCGACGCTGTGCTGCTGGTAAGAATGCCCATGCGCAACATAAAGCACATCATTGTACACCGTAGCGCGTGGTCTCTCGATGGCTTCGGGCAGGCTTGCAACGAGGCTCCAGCTATTGCTAGCCGCATTGTACATTTCGACGGATTTGAGAGTGCCGTCCGTCCCCACACCCGAGAACACGTATAAGGCGCCGCCCGCAGCGGCGGCACAGGTCGCGCGTCGAGCCTGATTCAGGTCTGCAATGAGCTCCCACGAGTCCGTCGCGGGATTGTATCGCTCCGCAGAGGCAAGGATCACGTTGGACTCGCCACCCACGGCGTAGAACATATCTCCAAGCGCCGCGTATCCAAAGTGCGCGCGCTTCAGACTCATCTTTGCCAATGTCGTTGTCATTTTTGTTACCGGGTTGTACTTCTCCACGCTGTCAGTGATGGAATCGGATTGCTTTGTCATCCCACCTGCGACGTAGATTTGGCCGTCGATGACGACGGCACCATGTCCATGTCGAGGCGTTACTGTGCCCGTGAGCTCCCAGACGGGCACCAGAGGGCTGCGGGCCTCGTAGATGTCCCTAAGGTCGTGGGCACCTGCGCGCCGCAGCGGTGGTGTCTGAGCAGGGACCAACAGCCACGGCCGTGGGCGACTCGGGCAACGGCAATACGCCGACACCAGTCGCGGCGCGGCAACCCCTCTCAGATTACGAGGGGAAGCCCCCAAGAGTGAGCCGACTTCTCAACGGCGCCGGCTGCCTGTCTTCCGGTAGCAGCAGCGGCAACCCCATCCGCCAGAAGAGTAGCCCGGCGCGAACATGAAGAGGTCGCACGTGCCGGCAGGCTCCGCCGCCGCAACCACCTTACACTGTGCGGGGCTCGGCTGCGAGCCGAGGTTCCTTCCCTGGTCGGCCCCTTCGCACGAGGCCTTCGGCATCACAGGCTTATCGAGCTCAGCTACGGAATAATCGACCGGCGCCCAACGATGTACGGAGCCAGAAGGTGTTCCTGAAGGATCGAGGCCGCCGAGCAAGTAGAGGTGCTCCGTGGTTGCTTCCAACAACGCAGCTCCGATCGGCGCTGCGCCATTGGCGGCACTCAGAAGCGTTGTCCACGATCGGCCATCGTCGCTGCCCTCGAGCTTCCAATCCCTTGGGTAGCCGTCCTCAATCGCGGCCTGGATCTCCACAGACCTCACTACCGAGGGGGCGCTAAGCGCAAAAGTGAGGCTGGTGGCGGCACCCATGCTGTCGCGCACGTATCCGGTATTCTTGTCGCCGTCGCAGGCGGCGGCGGCACTGCAGCTAGCGATGGCCAGTGGAGGTGGCGTTGGAGCACACTTTCGCTGCAGTGTGTCCAAGGCCTGTTGCGCACTCATGCCAGTCCACCAGGATCCTGGGAGCCGATCGTGCCAGAGGCCCTCAAGATTTACCAAAGGCCACTGCGGCTTACAGATGGCCGCAACGCCGTTTTGCTGCAGGTCACCCGCAACGCTCGCTGCATCGACGACGAGGGTGCACTGCCCATCTCGATACATGCAACATCCAGCCTTTTGTTCAGCAGTGCAAGCATCCTCACACGCGTCTCGCGAAGATTTGACGCCCAGAGCCATGGGGCTACTGCCTTCCGGACACGCCCGGTCACTCTCCCATCCTGAGCAGCTAAAGGCTTTTGATTGTTCCAAGTTATCCGCAATGGTCGCCTCCCACCAGGATTGATCGTAATTGCCAAGTAGATCGGCGCATCCGCAAGCACTGTCAATGGTGTCGAGCGCTTCCTGAAAACCCATGCCCCACCACCATCTACCTGGAAGGTCGGCATGCCATGCTCGATCCAGGCTTTCCATGATGACAGATTCGTAGACGTCTGATGCATAGTCTTCAAGGTGTTCAGATGTAAAGCAGCTATCCGCCTGCACACAGGCGCAATTTCCGTCTGCACGTGCAAGCCCGAAATACTGGCTGTTACAACGCGGATCGTCGTGCACAAGACGGGCACACTCGTCTGCCGAGCCGTACTTGTTCAGCCAGAAGGAGGGAGTGCACACCTTTCCTTCGTGTAGCCGCTTTGTAGTTACCGTGTGCACAGTGGCGCGGTAGACATTTGCGCCCTCTTGCTCGCTGAGGGAAGAGCAGCTGTCCTTCGATGTGAGGCAGCGGCAGTCTCCAACTTTTGCGTTCGCTGCCACTGGCTTGTGCACAAACCACTCGTCGTCGCAGCGCGAGTCCATGCTCACAAGCCGTGCGCATTCCTCTACTGAAGTGACGCTGCCCATCCAGAAGGACGTGTCCTCTTTTCCCGCCATTTCGTAGCATTCCCCAGTTGCACCTGTGTGAGGTAACGGCACGGCAAGGGTGCAGGTCTTTCCGTTCCAGCACCGAGTGCTCGCCTGGTTGCCGCTGTCGGCCTTCCCGTCGACCACGATCGCCGCCGTGCTGCTTCCGGCGGTGCAGTCAACGCAGCTGAGGGCACCATACGAGCCGTCGGTGGCGACCTCGACCTTGCCCGTCCACGCGTTGTTGGTGGGGTTTGTCACTCGGATGCCCAGTAGCCCGGCGTAGCACTCATCGAGCACTGTCGACCCCTTGGACCAGGTCTTACCAGCGGTGGCCTCCTGATAGCCGCTACCTTGGTCGAAGTAGACGTTTAGCGTGCCATCGTTGGAGCTCCCTGTGCCAGTGACGATGCGCACACATGAAGTGCAATCTCCAGCAGTCACATCAGCGTCAGCATCCTTGAAAAGGTAGCATGTACCTCCGCAGTTGGCAGAGCTGGCCGTGCAGCCGTGAACCTCAAACGAGCTGCACAAGGCATCCGCTTGGCAGGCATCTTGGCACTGCTGTCGCGTGTAGAAGTCCCCTACCTTTGTTCTTGTGCCGGGGCCCAGCTCGTAGGCTTTATGCCCATGGTTTGCATCGTTGCAAACGTCGTGGCACTTGCAATTGCCGTCAGCCTTCGCGATTGTGAAGTACTTGTGCCCTCGCCCACTGCAGTGACTCGCGCACTGCTTCGGATTGTGATCTTTGATACCCGTCCAGCCGTCGCCTCCACCGCCGTCGGCGCAACCATCGATGGATGTCGGCAATTGCGTGTACACCGCGCCATGCTTGCAGCATCCACTACCGACCAGCCCCGTGAAGAAGCCGCATGTCGCATCACGATGAACCTTGGTAATTGCTGGTGAGGGGCCCAGGCTGCTTCCGACATTAGAACGAATCTTTGCTTCCCACCAGGATTGGCCGTGCCCTCCCAACATGTCTGTGCAGTGCTCAGACAGCGTGACATCCTTCGCGCAAAGATGTGAATTGGTACCATCCATCTCGAGGTAGTCTGCAACCACAGAGTTTACCACCTCGTACCTGCAGGTCTTGACCAAAGAGGGTTTGGGAAATGCGAACGACTTCTCCTCCCCAGGCTGCAGAACGCGGTACTGCTGTAGACGCTGATTGAATCCAATCTTGATCTCGTTCAAGTCGAAGATCTTTTCGTCGCAATCGAATTCGCCGACTAGCGTTCGGCACGTATCTTTCTCTTTGCATGCGCATGTGACCACAAGATCGATTGATCCAGATTTTGTCATTCGCGTGATGGTCAACTGATCATTATCGTCGCTCGTGACAAAGTGATGGTGATTGGAATCAACAATGTCAAAGCAGCCCTTGCTGCCGCATCCCGCCTGGTCGTAAGCGCCGCCGCATTCACCTGCGCGATCAGATGGCGGGCACGCCCTGTTATCGTGGCTGGCCCTTACAGCCAGTAATGCCAATGCCTTCATGAGCCTTGGGGCCACGGGCCAAAAGCAGATTGGCCATGGCTCAAACGGGCCAGGGTTACTCTCTGAACACGCAGCGGTGCCGGTAGGCTCACCAAATGATGCGGGGAAATACATCTCTTTGTACGAGCGGCCCAGCGCCACGCACTCAATACCGCGGCTGAATTCGACCCCTCGGCAGCTCTTGAGAGTGGCGCAGTAGGCCTGGCAGGCTTCGAGGGAAACGACATGACGCGCGTCCCTAGTACTCCTCACGCTTGCAGATACATCTGACGAGCGCCCAGGCTCCGCACGCGTCCAGCAGGAGGTTGGAAGACCCTCGAGGATCCACGTGGTATCCTCCATGTCGAGTGCGCTCGTAAGGCCCTCCCAGGAGGTGCAGAAGCCGTCAACACACCTTGCACCTGCGCCGGTGTCAAGAGTGCATGCCGTATCCGTCCAGACGTACTCGTCATCGTAGCTGCACCCCGAGCCCGCCGGCTGCATCGCGGCCACCTCTGCCTCCGTGCACACCTGCCAGCCGACGCCAAGAGATGCGCAGCCTGCAGCCGCCTCGGCGTAGGTGTACAGCGTGCATGATCTTTCGGGAGAGCCGCAGTAAGATGCGCCCATTCTTTTGCCGCTGTCATCGACCTTGCAGCACCTCGCGCCCGCCCACCGCTCTGCTGGATCCATGCACATGCTGGGCATAGCGTTCGGCTCCACGTTGAACCCGCGACAGGGCGAGTCGGCGTTGTTGCTAGGGTGACCATCAACGACGACCCGCCCGACGCCCTGCGTGTCACGCCTGACTGCCACCACATGCAGCGGGCTCGGCTTGTCGATGCATGCTTCCGCGTTCTCTGTGCACGTGTTAGCGAACCATTCTGAGCTGCAAAACTCGGCCGTAGCCGAGCGGCCCATGAACTCCCGCCACAAAACCCCGTCAGCACTCGCCCTGTCGTCGCAGCAGGAAAGGGCCTCCGATTCGGCCTTGCTCGAGAGGCTGCTCGAGAGGATCGGAATCTTGCACATCTCGGTGAGCGGTGGCGCAGGCGGTGGTGGCGAGGGCGACCACTCGCATCCAGACCAGTAATTTGTCATTTTGAAATGGGTGGAGTCGTCGGAAGGATCTGTGTCTCGCCGAAGGACGTAGATGTCGGTGCGGCTATCATGCATGATCTGCGAACAGCCCTGCGCTTGCAGCTCTGCGCATCGATCGCGTGCCTCGTTCAGCGAGGCATGGCCTTTCTCCCACGCATCCTGCAGCTTGACTGCTCCGGCGCTTGAATCATCGGCCGGCTCGATGCATATCTTGTTTTTGCAGCTCTTGCCGCCTTCATAGAACGCAGGACACGACTTTGGCGGCAAAGGAGGTGGTGGTGCTGGCGGTGGCGGCGAGGGCGGAAACGGTGGAGCATACTTACAGCCATTCGCGCACTGCGGCACAGCCGAATTGCAGGAGACGCCCGAGTCGTGCAGCTCGCACGTGAGCGCGTTGAGCTGCGCCAGCTGCGTGGGCACGAAGCCGGAGATCAAGGCGTTTCCTCGTAGCTTGATGTTGATGCCCTCGGGGAGTTCTCCGAGCTGTGTTGGCAGAGTACCCGACAGCTGCGTGCCCTGCTGCCACCCAGCTTGCAGGATCTTGAGGTTTGAGAGCGTTGACAACTGTGAGGGGAGAGTCCCTGATATTGCGGTGCCATCGAAGGCGAGTTGCTCGAGTTTTTCTGCTTTGGTGAGCTGGGACGGAAGAGTGCCCGATAGGCTCGGATTCTGGCTGACGTACAGAATCTTGGCGTTGGAGAGCTGTCCAAGCTGAGCCGGCAAAGTCCCAGAGAAGCGGTTGCTGTCGAGCTTGAGCCTTTCCAAAAATGTACTGCCTCCGAACTGCGCTGGTATGGTACCGGAGAGCTGGTTCTGCTGCACAAGGAAGAATGCTTCTTCGAAGCTTTCGTCGTCACTGCTCTTCGAGTGCAGCTTGCTCAGCTCCGCTGGCAACGTGCCGCTGTATCTGTTGCCGTAAAGCTGGAACCATCCTGTTAGCTTGGTAAGCTTGGACATCTTCTTAGGGAGTGTGCCTGACATCCTGTTATTGTACGTTAACAATCTCTCGAGGGACTTCAACTTATCCATATCGTCTGGAAGCGTGCCGGAGACCTTGCCATTGTGGAACTGAATTGCTTCTATCTTGTTCAGCCTTGTGAGTTGGGCTGGCAGTGTACCTGAGATCCCGTTGATCGCAAAATTGAGCAAACTTTTAAGCGCAGTCATTTGCGAAGGCAGCGTGCCCGAGACTCCAGTATCCTGCGCGTGTAGTGTCGTCAGCGCTTGAACCTTGCCAATATCCGCCGATATCGTGCCTGACAGTTTCGATCCTCGAGTCCAGAAGTATTCCAGCCTCGACAGCTTGCCAAGACCAGGAGGAAGCACGCCTGACAGTTTTCCAGCCTCTTGGAGATTGATCGAGACGATGGTCGTTGCGTCGAACAGACGATTCGGCAGCGTTCCCGAAAGCTCTCTCGTCCTGACGAGGGCGAGTGGCGTGGCAAGCAAACGTAAGTCACGGCAACGAGATCGGAGAGTGCTGGCGATCGTGTGTGGCTGTTCGCGCTGGGCAGTCACCGGAACAAGTTGAGCTCCTTGAGCTCCGTCAGGGTGGCGAGAGCAACGGGCAGCGATCCAGAGAGCTTAGACGCCGACAAATCCAGAGCACCGAGCGCAGCGAGGTTGGCAAGCTCTGCTGGCAGCGTTCCCGACAGCATGCCATTTGAAGGAGTCTGCGGGCGCGCGATGCGCGCTTGGGAAGTAAGCATGCTGGCCTTAGGAGCGCAATAGCTCCCATCTGTGAGCGCGTTTCAGGTCAGGTGCGGGCGGATGTGCAGACCTCCAGATTAATCAAAGTGTTCAGCCTGCCAACTGCTCCTGGAATTGTACCACGCAGATCATTGCTGCTCATTTTGAGGGCCACCACCTCGTCTGCGGAGTGGCGGAAGATCCTAAACCCTCTGTAATCGTTAATCGCTTGGTCCAAACACTCGTCTGAACAACGGCAGTCGTTGGCGTCTGATAGCGTAAGGTACCTGCAGCGAATTGCAGGGGTGGGCACGAGCATGCAGCGGCCTGCAATCAGCCACCTGTGCCTCACGCGGGGCCGGGTGGTCCGCGCACGTCTGTCCGCGCTCGAGGCACATCTTAGCGCAGAACTGCGGGTCGCTGTTCTTGTATTTGAGCCAAGCTTGGCCTGTAGGTTGGCAGCCCTGCTGCGAAAGTTCCACGTAGCTATGAGTACCATAGTCGATGATGGGCTTTGAGCACGAGACACCCTCGAATGAACACTCGTCGGTGCCTGCCGGGCCTATCCAATTGAGGTTAGACTTCCATTCCGCACCACCGAGGGCCTCGTAGAGCGTCAGAAGAGCATTCTGTGCGCAGACCCCGCAGGTACTTGCGCAATACTCTCCCCATACGTCGCATTCGCCGCGCTTCTGGTAATAAGCGCAGAGGTTGCTCCGGCCAGCCTCATAGTCGTAAGTGCTACACACACCGCACGTCTTGTGGCAATACCCATCGCGCAGGGTGCCTCGTCGCCGCTGTGCACACTTATTTGTGTTGGCGAGCTGCTCCGCACACGAGCTGGCGCTACGCTTGCAGACCATGGCGTATTTCCCGTTATTAGCACCCGTAGCACCGGTTCTGAATACAATATTGTTGGATTGGGTACTGATGGAGCAGCCTTTCGGGGTCCAGCTCCAAGTACCTACTCTCAGCGTGCTTGTATGTTTGATCTCATAGCCGGCTTCCAAGCCAGCAGCGATGGCTGCATCAGTGCACTCGTCCTCGCTCACAGCCTCTGTGCCTGATGGGCACGCGTCCGTGCCAAGCGGACCAAGTAGATGCTCCTCACTGGGCTGACGGTCGTAGCACGGCGGCTCACCCTCCTTGCACACCCCACAGGTCTTGTAGCAGTAGCCGTCATTCAACAGCCCAGCTCGGCGCTTCTCGCAATTCTGCGTCTTTTCGAGCTGCTTCGCGCACGTGTTGTGTGTCCAAGAACTCGGAGGCGGCACGTCCTTGCACGTGCAAACGCCACACGTCTTGTGGCAATAGCCGTCCTTCAGTGTGCCAACAACGCGTCTAGCGCAATTTTCTGTGTTGGAGAACTGTGATGCGCATGTGGGATGATTAAAATTTCGAGGAGGCAGCACGTCCTGGCACGGCGGATCGTGCTCCTCCACCTGTCAAACGGGAGAGGAGGCATGCTCTCCAGGCTTGATTGTGGATGGAAATATCACAAGTGTCTTCAAGGCTGCTAGATTGAAAAGAGCGGCCCTAAAAAGCCAGGGGTGTGCAGCTAAAGCGCGGCGGCGGAAGGCCAAGGGGGCTAGTACGTGGATGGTGGTGGCAATTACGTTGCACTTGCTAGCCCGCAGTCCAGTCAAAGAAGCTAAGCCCGCTCACAGGCGCATGGACCATCGCGTACGATGAGGTGCCGCTGCGCACGTCAGGAGTGGCGCGCCCTGCGGATAGGTAGCGGCCCGACAAGCCGCTGGAGCAGACGCGTTGGTAGTTTGCGCTGTAAGTCCCGCTCAATTCGTTCCAGATGACACGCCGATTCCAGGTGCTGTCCGTTGCTTCTGGCCATGTCCTGCTGCCGTCGGGTCTCGCTGTCTGCACGCTGCAGCCGTGTGCAAAGTGTGCGTGTTTCCCGATATAGAGCCGGTTGGAGTTGACCGCCGCAGCGCCAAAATGTCTTTCAACCGCAGCCGAGCCAGCAGCCAAGCATTCGTCGCGCGTGGGAGGAACCGTTCCTTGGGGGCAGCTTTCCGTCCCTTTGGGTGCGAGCGCCCATTGGCCAACGGGATCGTCCTTACTCGAGTAGAAGCGCCCGTTCGCCAGCTTCAGGCGGTACACGTTGTCGCGCACCTGCACGAGTTCAGGTGGCGCGTTGCCTGAGCTAGTGGCTGAGCTAAGGAGAACAGAGCAAAGAATACTTTTGGGGGCAGGAGCGGCCAATTTCAGACATGCACTAGGCGGACCGTGTGCCACAGGCCCCGACAGAGCGCGGTTTCAATCAGCCTTTGTACGCGCTGATGCACTGTTTCGACGACCCAGTCGTAGATGCCTTCGGGCGGGGCGATCGACCTTGATGGCAAGTGCGAATCTGGCAGGTAGGGCGCAATTGTGTCGAATGACCCACATCGCCCGCAGGTCTTGGGGCAGAGGTGGCCTTTCGTAAGAGGATTAAACGAGCTGTCGAACTCGTCCTCTAGGCTGGTCTGTCCGTAAAATGCGATTTCCCCTGCGCCATTGGTTGTCGCCGAGGCATAGACCGGGCTGAAAGACGTGATGAGGACCTTTGTGACGGCATGCACCGGATCAATCTGGTAAACATGAGCCCATTCGGCTTCGATACACCCGCCAAGGACGCCCGCGCGCATGGAGGGCCAGCTGTTCCACGTCGTAGGGAAGATCCGAACGTGCCGCGCGTCCACAGGCGAGGCGAAAGTACTGGTGACCTTAATTAGCTTGTCAGTGTTCCCTGTGAACGTGGCGCCCTCGTCAACGGCCGTCCAGCTGCTGCCGTCGGTGCTCACCTGCACCGTGTACGACTTGACCCACTGATCGGCGCCTACCCCACGGCCTTGCGTGACCACTCCTGTGATGCTTTGCAGCGCGCCCGTGTCGATCGTCATGAACTCGGATTTGGTCGCGACGCTCTGGAAGGCGAGCATGTATTGGTTGCCATTGCACCAGCCCGATTTGACAACGACGCGCAGGTCACTCACGATCGGGCGTGTCTTCTCGTACCGGTCCCAGTTGGAGTGCGTGGTCGGGATGCAGTCGGTGGCGGGAGCCAGGACACACCAATTCGCGTAGCCTGCGCTGTTGCCTGTCGGGCTGATGATGTCGTACGAACCGCAAGTGGCGTCTTGATCGCACAACGCCTTGCATGCGTCGGGGCTGACGTTCTTCTGAATTCCGGATGGATGGGTGGCGGAATTGCCCTTGCAGTATGAGGAGCTACGAAGCGTATACTGCTGCGCGAGCTCCAAACTCATGTACGACTGCGAGTTCGTGCCCTCTCCACAGCATGTGCACGGCTGCCCGCCGAAGGTCGTAGTGCCGTCGCCACAATCGGCCCTGCCGTTCGAGTAGGTGAAGCTCTTCTGAAGGCTCCACCCCCAGCCCTCGAACAGGAGGTTGGTGACGGTCCCCGCCCACGGACCCAGACCCCCAGAGCCGCTGGAACACAGCTTGGGCTTCGCCTCGGCTCCAAACCCGTCAGCCATCTCCTTCGACCCCGAAGCGTATTGCGACCCCCCTGAACTGAACGCCCAGCTGAGCGTCTTGGAGTCGGCGTCCCACTCGACAACCACGTCGTGATCGACGCCGTTCATCGCGTCCCTGCCCGCGGGAAGCGTGTAGCGATTCGTCTGAATCTCGCAGTTGTCCCAGTCGTCCACGTCCGAGCACGCCTGGATGGCCAGTCCAGAGTCGTAGAAGATCGCGATCCTGCCACCGATCCCGCGCCACTCCCAGATCCCGCCCCTGTTGTCTGAAGGCGGCGCCGTCCACTTCAGCACCATCGAAAGTTTGAAGGACGCGTCCATGTCAAGTGTGTAGCCCATGGACTGCTCGGAATTCCTCGCGCCAGTGCACGAGAAATCAGCGGCGTTCGGCATAATGGGCGTTATCCTCGCCCACAGCTCGCTATCCTTGGGCCGCTTTCCCCACCAGTCGCTAAACAACCGCACCGCGGCGACGGTCTTGGCCCCTCCGAGGTTGAGGTCGAAGTTCTTTGGGAAGGCATCGTCCCCAAGGCAAGAGTGCGCGCTTCGGCGGTCGCCAGTCGCCGTCCAGACGATGGGAGTCGTCCCCAAATAGCCGTCAGTGCCGGGCGTGAAGGTGGCAGTAGAGGGCGTCCAGCACCCCGCATTGGTCGTGCTGTCGAGCATGGAGTCGTCCAGCTCTGCAAATTTCGGGCTTGTGGGATAGACACTCGAGTAGGAGCGCGCCGACTCGGCCGGGTTGAGGAGGCTCTGCCGATCAATTCCGCTGAGGTCGACGAGGTCCACGGTGCGGACGGCCGCGCCGCCTGCGGGTCAGAACATGGCACTGTCAGGACTTGTGCACAGCGTGTCGCATAATATTTGTCCCGAGTCAGCCATTAAATTATGCATCTAATTGGGCCAAGGGCACGCTCCACCTGTATGCAGTCGATTGGGGGGGGGGGTGCCTGTACCTTCTGAAGGCCACTCTTCAACGTACGGCGCTGCTCGCTGTCGTGAAGGCGAGACGCAGAGCGGGCGGGGCCACGGGATGGCTTGCGTCGTTGGTGCCAGATCCAGCAGTCTGGCTCTGGCGCAGACGCATCGATGTCACGCTCGATGGCTCGTCAAAGGTGAGCTCTAGCCATGCCGCGTCCTCGCTGCCGCGGCCAGTGGTCCACTGCGTGCACAAGTCGCCGTCGTAGGCTTTCTCGCATCCGAGACCGCCTAGCGCACCATCGGTCGTATCGGGGTAGCTCTTCGCGCCAGCGCTACAGCGCGCGATGTCAAGCTTCACGCCCTCGCCAATGGCACTACTGCACTGGCCCGCCTGCTTAATTGCTGCGCACTCCTGGCTTGTGCCTGCTCCCCAGTCGTACACTCCTTTCATGACGAAGGTAGAGCAAGGTGAGGCATTTTCGCTATACTTCTGCACCATCATGCGGTCTGCCTGGTTGTTGGACGCACCCGCAGGTTTGATGCAGCGCTGATGAATGGCGTCCACGTTTACGTCGGTCCATAACTCCACAGCGCCTGCGTACATTGGGGCAGCGGTCGCTGTTGGCAGATAGAGCATGGCGTTGGCTCCCGTTGGTGGAGAGTGAGGGGGTCCAGAAGCGGCGCCCGCGGCCAAGTGAGAACCACCCCTCAGAAGGCTCTATCTGTGGGGCAGGTCTGCGACACGCAGCGTGGCCATCAGCGGCGCGCACGGGCGTCCACAGTGGCTTGTAGTCGCTGTTGCTAGCTGCACAGCTGGACCTCATCTTGGGATACTTATTCTTGTAGGTCTCAAGGCAGCTCACGCAGCGGTCGCCCTCGAAATTCAGGTTGTGGATGGTTCCGAGAAAGCCGCCAAGGCCACCAGACCCCGAGGCACAGACGTTTGGTGTCACCTCAGTTCCGAATCCGTTCAGCATCTTCACCTTACGTGCAGCAATTAGTGAGCCCGAGGATGAGATGGTGAATTCCAGCCACTTTGTGTTGCTGTCAAAGGTGAGGACAACGTCGGCTGATTGACTGGCTGGAATTGCAAAGTTTTCCCCGCTAAATTCTGCGTCCCACCACGAGGACAGCTCCTTCCCGGCCTCACGAGCGCTGCACGCTTGGATCATAAGCTTATTGCCGGTTGTGTGATGAACGGCGAGTCTGGCACCAAACTTGCCTCTGCTAGCGGGCGGGCGCCATTCCCAGATGCCCCCGCTTCCGTCATAGCCATCCGTGGTCGAGGCTGACTGAATGGTCATCGACAGCGTGAAGGATGCATCGAGATTGAGTGTAGGCACAGGCTTCACCCACGACTTCTCTTTCGAGGGAGACGTTTGAACCCTCGTCCCTTTGCGCGTCTGATATTCCCCGGATGTTTTGGAGGTGACGCCACCGCAGTCATCATCCGTGTTGCATGCCGTCATTGCCGCCTGCAGCGAGCCGTGGTCCTTGCACCCGTCGGCTGTGCATCCACCGAGATACTTGTCGTCATGCGGCCCATCATACTCGTAGGTTGGCAGGGAGAACATACGCTTACTATTCGTGCCGTCGCATTGGTGGGAGAGGGTTGGCACATGCTGAGCGGCCTCGCAGAGACGGACGCCTTCTTGGTACGGGCTCAATACGAGGTCGAGCGGCGAGCAGTCCTCCTCACCTGGGGAGCACACGTACAGGTCGGCGTACTCATTCTTGGTGAGCTGCTTGCCGGCTAAGTCTCTAGCCTTGAAACTCTTGGCCTTGGGCTGCACGCTCGTCAGGATCGTCATTGGCATCATGGGTTGCACAGACGACTCGTCCCATCTCCGGTACACGCGGACGCCTTGGTCTCCTTGCGAGCCGCAGTCGTCGGGCCCTGCGTTTAGAGGGAACTTGCATTTCTTTTTCAGGGCGCAATGCTGGCTGCGTCCATCGTCGTGTATCCAGCCGTGGGTGTAGTAGTTGCACTCTGGATCAGCGGCGCACTTCGCTTCGCAAGCGCTTCGATCCACGCTGTACCCACCACCGAAAATACCCTCTCCGCCAGCGCAGCAGCCGGAGCCCATGTCGACAAATCTCACAGGCTTGGACTCGGAGCCGCCCAGACCACCACCAGTCAGATCACGGCATGACCCCTCTTGCACCATTGCGTACGACGAGTCGGCATCTCGCTCGTCGCGAGGATAGCCTTGCGAAGGGCTACCAGACCCAAGGGCCGGGCACATTCCGGTTGACAAGGCTGCAAGTAGCGCGGAGGCTTCACTCGGCGGGAGCAGGCCGTCATAGACGCGGAACTCAGTGACGTCGCCACGGAAGAAACGCTTATTCCGCTCCGAGGCCTCGTGGTCTTTGGAGATCTGGCCAATAACGAAAGGTCCCCCATTCGAGGGATTTGCGTCGTCAATACTGACTTCGCTTTCAGTCAGACCCGCCAGGGTGATTTCTTCACTGGCCAGCACCACACCGTCGCGCTCAAGTGACATACGGCCGCTTTGCGACTGTGGGTTGTGAAATTCGACGCGGAGCCTCAGCACATGCAGCCCGTGCGAGGGGCTAAAGAGCCGTTTGCCGTCTGCATTGCCTATGGTTGCACCTCCCAACTCCTCGTGAGTGGGCGTGTGTGCCCACAAGCGCTCCGCCGCTAGGGACAGTCCGTATCCACGATGCCTGTGGGCGCCAACATCAAAGAGCATGGCGACGGTGTCGCGGTCGTCGGCGACGGAGTTGGTCGGCATTTGACGCGCCACGATCCACACCTCCATGCCCTCAGTCGAGTCCATAAACATATTCGGACCAAGGAGGCAAGTGGGGGTGGCATGATCATCCCCACCAAAGCGCACCGTACGGTGGATCTGCCCATCCACCTCTGTGAAGTCAGAGAGCTTCGGCTCAGCGCAGCCGGGCCACGGCGTTGCGGCTGAGCTACTGAAGTGGTTGCCTGAACCGCTTTTGTCCGTCCAGCTGGAGACGGAATCGCCCAAATTACCATCGATGGAATCCGCCTGAAGCCACAATTCGGGCACGACCGTAGTGACACGACCGCACGAGCCTCGCTGAGAGCTCGTGGATGATGTGGCGTAGGATGCACCAGAAGCCGTCAGGTACCACTCGCCTGTTGTCGCCCAACCGTCCGCTGGCACGTCCCGTTGCAGCTTGTGAGGTGCCTCGTGAGCCGGCTGTACCGCCGTCTTCAGACGGTACACGCCCGGGCCGGTAACGCAGAGCCCACAGGTCTTCGGGCAATTGTGGCCCTTTGCGGCGCACTGCCCGGAGGTCTCGACGGCATCACACTCGCTGCTCCGACCGGTCATGTCGTTCGTGCCAAGGCGATCGAGGCAAGAGTCCATGTCTACGAGCTCCACCGTCCAGCCAAGAGATGGACCGGCGTCGAGCTCCGCGCCGACCTGACACTCGTCTGCGCCAGGGCTGTCGGACTTGCACAAGCCCACGGACACTCCAGGCCCAGCACCATGGTCGCACTTGCCGCATTGATTGAACCCGGCGAGATTGCAGCCGCCGGCCTGGTTGATGAGCCGATTGCAGTAATCGGCCACAACCCTCTCCGGATCGGCAAAGTAAGTCGTGCCAGGTGTGCGGACCAGGATGCACGCCTGCAGGCACGAACCACGCTCACCACCTGAGTCTGCAGTCGCCATCCCGGCCTGGCCATTGCAGCACGTATTCGAGGCTGCGCAGTCAAAGCGGCACTGCTCTACGATGGGATTCATCCGGCGACATTCCTCCGCGCATGTGAATTTCTCGTGGCCGGCGCGCACCTGCACGTTGCCGAAGGCGCACTCACAGAAGCCATTCCAGCTGGAGTCAATGACCGCGTTGCACGGCATATCGTCTCCTGGCCTACGAAGCCCGTACTTGTTTCCACCTTCGGTGTGCCGCCACCTTCGGCAAGCCTTAATGCTTGACGATTCCGTGTGGTCGCTCTGAGCGACCATCGCGTACGAGGACAAAGCATCGCGCCGGTCGCCAGAGGCCAGGCGCGAAGCCGCCAAGTACCATCCCGGCGGCTGGCGAGCCGGTGCGTCTGCATACTCGGGCCTGAGGGCGAGAAAGGCACTGCTTCTAAGGTGGCGTGGCCACGTCGAGGCTTGAGGCCCGGGCAATGGCCAATCAAAATTGGCCGTCACAAGCGCGCGCACCTTTTACAAATTGGGGACATGTCGTCGTTGGCAGCGCCGCGCTCGTACGTGTTGAAGTGGGTGTGGTGCCCGCTTCCGACAGCCCAGACGGAGCAGCCAGTGGGCAGGGTCGCCCATGAGCCTTTCCTCACCTCGCCATTACTAGAAAAGCCGTCGTCAATGCCGTAACCAAGGGACGTTGCAGCCAAACCGCACTCCTTTGCTGTCCGAATCTGCGCAGACGGCGCCTTCAAGCAGGCACGGCTGTTGGCGTACGTCTCGAGTTTGCCTGCCGCCCGCAACTTGTAGCATGATGCCTGCGCATCCCTGTCAAAGCCCGCGCAGCCGGGCGTCTTGTCGCAAAGTGCGTCAACGAGATTCTCGTCACACAAGTCAGACGCGTCTCCATCGTAGCTCACCATGGTGGATAGGAAAAGCATGCCCTCCACACACGTATACTTTGAGGCACAGCCTTTTGAGCCCTGTAGCAGGGCGTAGTACGGCACATCGCCCTTTACTGTGGTGTGCGCAGCGCCCTTCGGCACGCACTGGAATCGCTGCCATTCGCAGCACGCCGCGTACCACGGATAGGTGAGAAACTCGTCTTGAGGCTTAGACTTGCCCGCGCAGAGGGCGCTATTTGGCATGCCGACGGCGCTTGATGGGGCACTGCTATCAGCCGCATTCACAGCCGCTGCACAGCCTTTCGGCGCGTAATTGGGAGGGTTATGGCATTCGAATCGAGCACGTCCCACCGAACCCACTGAAGGGTTGCCCAAGTAGCCGTTTGTCTGTTTGAGGCGGTAGACACTGCCCGGTCTTAGCGGCCGGGGCTGGGCAAGGGTAGAGGGGCAAGAAGGAGGAAGCGCTGGAGAGTACACTTCCACCTCACGGAGGGCGAAAGCGAACCTCGTGACGTCGGAGCCAGACCGCTCGACCTTCAGATATCGCGTGCTCACAGGGCAGGCATGCGATAGTGGCACGCCAGGGACATTGGGCGTCGAAGCAAGGGCTGCAGTTGAAATCGCTCCTGGGCACGCAGACCACGGCTCGTATTCTCTCCGGTGCCAGACGCTGTAAGACGAGGCCTCTTCGTCCCCACCCCAGGCCACCAACTGCCCCGCATCATAATACGCAGCATTGTTGGTAGTTGCACATCCACCGCGCGGGCACGGCTCGTCCTCAATATTAAGCAGCCTGCAAATGTCGTACAGCCTGTGTGTAAAAAAGAGGCACACACTGACTCTGCATTGTTCGCAGGTGCTCACAGTGTCAGTGGGATGGGCAGTGGCACCGGCAAGGACACACACTGTGGCTAGCTGCACCGCTTGGAGTAGGTGAAGTAAACACAGCCCTCTGTCTCGGCGCACATATTGCAGCAGCCTTCGGTCGAGCCAGGTTTGGTATGCTTGAGAGTGTTCCTTGCCGCAAACGTATTCCTGCCGTGCACGAAGTCTTCTGTGCCGCGATGATTCCGCCGGAACTCGCACCTCCGCGGCCAGATCAGCACGCTATCGACCGCCTGCTCGTGTCCGAGGTCAAGCGTGAGGCTTGGGCTCTCGAAGCCCTTGGGAAGGAGAGCCTTGTAGACGTGGTGCTTCCAATTCGAATTGGTGCCGGCCTCTTTGCAGCCGTCAAGGATTATGCACGCGCGGTTTTGAGGCGCATAAGTGATGTCCGTGCAACCCGGAGTCGCCTCGCAAGTCGCCTTGCACCCGGTGAGCGATGCCGCGGTGTGTTCGGCCACCAGCTTTGTGGACGTGCCCATGCCACAGTCTGGGTTAGCGTTAGAAGGCTGGATCTCTTGCCATTCGGTGTTCAGGGCTGCGCTGATCACGCATTCTGTACCCATACTACCGTCGGCGCATCGATTATCCTCGACCTGCTCCAAGACCCATTCGGTCTCAGAACCGGCCCGACCGTCCGCAGCGAACGATCTCACGCTTGCAAACGAGCTCGTGGCGCTCCGTCGGTCGTCTAGCCTGTCTCGTGACGCGGTGAGGTACCAGTCGGCAGGCTGGTCGCCATTGGCCTTCGCCAGCTTAAGATGGAAGACATCAGCATCAGCTTTGGTCACCGGGACCACCACCCAGTCGTACGCTCCATTGTACTTGGATGGCGTGTTTGGTGCGCCAGCGGCAACCAGGGAGGTGAATGTTGAGGCTTCATCGCGCACGTCGGCGCGACTGAGCCCCTGCGCTTGCGAGAGGGTTCGGCTGGCTGTGAGATACCATCCGCCACCTTCATAGCCGTGATCCCTCATCTCGTATTCGCCGGAGAGAGCCGTTCGCCGCTTCGCCCACGACTTCCAGCTGAGCAGACCATTCGGCCTGGTGCCGCAGTCGTCCGTACGCGCGGCGAAGCGCCAGCACGCGGTGCCTTCGTAGAGGCTAAAGTAAGCGCATTGCTCCTCCGCGTCGCACCGCGCTTTGCACGAGGCGAAACTCGCTGCGTCCTCGGCACTTTTGGTGCCGCCGTTGCCGTCGTACCCGTCTTGTACGTTATAATCGCAGTGCCCGACGCCGAGTTCCTCGTACGAGGTCGTCAAATCGGGTTCATTCTCAATCCCATGCTTGAGGCGCAGTCTGTACACATTGTCGTCGCATGCTCCGAGGGCTTTGCCTGTGGACCTTTGCTTGTCGGCTTTGTCCTGTGGACCTTGGCCTGTGCGTCCGCATACGCGCTCGACGACCCAATCCACATGGAATGCTTTCTCGTCGCGAGGCTTGTCCTGGTAGGGGCAACCCGCCGCAAAGCACGTCCTGCACATGTTGCAAACACCCCCGGCGTACTTCGGGCACGGAAGGCTGTTCGACGCCCACTGGTCATCAGTGCACTGGTTGTCATCGGCGACGCACTCTGGGTCGGCAGGACCCAGGGCACCAGTGCACTTGGTGCCATCGACAACGCACCTTTGTGAGAACCATTCCTCCTCGCAGTACTCGGCGCTGCCTAAGGCGTATTCGCGCCAATAGTGCTCTGGTGCCCATAAGCGCTCGGTCACCTCGTCGCAGCAGCTCATCATGTTTCTTGGAACAGAAATCGGGTCGCGCACCATCGCAAAAAGGGAGGAGGCGTCTCGCCTGTCCGCTACTTCCCCGGCTGTAGAGCCCTCCTCGGGCGTGCCGCCTGAGCTCGATGCTGTCAGGTACCATCCTGAGTTGGCGCCGCTGACCATCTTTAGACGATACGTCGCGCCGTTCACGAGGCTACCGGAGGCAAAGCGACCGCCCAGGAGGCTACCGGCGCCTTCGGAGACAAGCGCGGAGCGGCAGGTGTCCTCGCCAATCGCACTTCTGAAGAACTTCGCCATCGGGTTTGTAACTGCATCTTGAGCGAGCAGCCAGCTGCGCGGCTGGCACTTCCGGTTGTCATCATCGCCGCAGGAACCGCCGCAACACCATGCGCACGGCTGACCAAAGTACGATTCCTTGGCCTTCCTCCCATCCTTGCTTCGAAGGCAGGTCGCCTCGTCGTCCAAGGTCCAACATCCGTCGGCGACGCTCACGAGCGATGCGTAGTCAGTGGGTGCAGGTCTACGTGGGGACAGCTCTGTGCTCACCGCTGACAATTTCGGGTGAGGCGTCTGGCACACATAGCCGCGCTCATCCTCGCACTGCCCATCATCGAACTGATTTGGTGACTCAGGGCACACTTCGTGAGCATCTCCCGCAGCGCAAGTGTTGGTCACATCTCTGAAGCACATCCCCTTCCGCGCGCCAGCGAGGAACTTCGTCAGAACGGGGGCGAAGGTGGGGGAGGACTGCTGCTTGTTGAAGGCAAACAGGACTGAATTTGCAACATCGAGGTCGTTGTCGCAGATTTTGCCGGAGTACACTACAAAATTGTAGTCCCACTGGTAGGCCGCGCAGCAGGTGGTGCCCGCTGCTTGGTTTGTCTTGGCCGAGTCGATAGGAATGCCGTCCTGATCGTAGATGACCAGATTGCAGTCTTGCTGCATGACAAGGTACGACCCGTCAATTGAGGTCACACGCTCGTCAAAGTGCAGATAGTCGCCGGGCTCGAGCACGCCGCACGCCTTGCTCGGCAGCTGGTGCTTGGCCTTCTGTAAGCACGCGTCGGGTGCGCTTCCCGTGCACGTGCCCATGATTAAGACACCCGCACGCATGGAGGGCCAGTCGTTCCACGTCATAGGGAAGATCCGAACGTGCCGCGCCTTCACTGCTGCGGCGAAAGTACTGGCGACCTTGGTTTGCTTGTCAGTGTTCCCGGTGAACGTGGCGCCCTCGTCAACGGCCGTCCAGCTGCTGCCGTCGGTGCTCACCTGCACCGTGTACGACTTGACCCACTGATCGGCGCCTACCCCACGGCCTTGCGTCACCACTCCTGTGATGCTCTGCAGCGCGCCCGTGTCGATCGTCATGAACTCAGTACCGGGCGTGAAGGTGTCGGTGGAGGGCGTCCAGCAGCCGCCATCGGTCGTGCTGTCGAGCATGGAGTCGTCAAGCATCGTTGTCGGCTCATTTATCTTTACATAGACACTCGAGTAGGAGCGCGCCGACTCGGCCGGGTTGTAGACGTCCTTTCTGTAACCGGTGCATACAGGCGTCGCTCGCGGGCACGGCCTGACGTCCGGCGGATCT
>JACLAC010026435.1_pt1 | contig 25207 bp, 20 predicted proteins | sample 8027881 | NCBI WGS metagenome assembly JACLAC01 (sample SAMN15725517, study PRJNA655200) | protist metagenome | isolation source: fluorescence activated cell sorting (FACS) single amplified genomes of... | place: Spain: Blaines Bay Microbial Observatory, Mediterranean Sea | collected 2016-01-19 | reverse complement strand
AGAATCTGCAAATGGCTCATCATAGAGATTAGGTAATTTTGGAATTACTGATAACACCTGTTCAGATGTCAGGTACAGTTCGGTGTGATCGGTGTCAAGATATGAAGCGATCGATTTTGCATAGGTCGCTTCATTGTATCCCGATTCTTGAATGCCAATTGTGAAAGTCTTTATTCTACGAGGACTTTGTTTTTGCATGATTGCAGCCACAGTTGAAGAATCTATCCCTCCAGAAAGAAAACTACCCAGAGGTACGTCTGCCATCATACGCATGCCGACTGAAGTGGTTATTAAATCATCAAGTATTTCAATAGCTTCATCTTCGCTACCCATGAAAGGATTACATATGCCTTTCTCGACAACTGAGTTCAATGACCAATAACTTTCTGGGGTACCAAGTTGATCTTTACCTGATTCAATGGTGAGAATTGTTCCAGGTGGAAGTTTATAAATTCCTTGATAAATACTATGAGGAGATGGAATATATGAATAGTTCAGATATAAGGCAACAGCTTCGCGATTAACCTTAGCTGAAAATCCCTCGAAAGCTAGAAATGACTTCAACTCTGATCCAAATAAAAAAGTGTTCTGAAAAGTACCATAGTATAATGGCTTTATTCCAATCCGATCTCTTGCTAAGGTTAAATTCTGTTCTTGCCTATCCCATAATACAATTGAAAACATCCCATTGAATTTTGCGAGTGCTTTCAACATTCCCCATTCCTCAATAGCTGAGAGGACAACTTCGGTATCAGAATTGCCACGAAAAAGGTAGCCTTTTGCCTGTAGTTCTTCCGCTAGACCACTGTAATTGTATATCTCACCATTGAATACTATCACAAACCTACCCGACGATGAAACCATCGGCTGCCGACCTTCTAAGGACAAATCTAAGATCGAGAGCCGACGAAACGACAATCCTACACCGACTTCCGAATCATACCAGATTGAAGAATCATCAGGGCCCCGATGTTCAATTTCTTTCCCCATTTTATTTAAAATTCTTACAAAGTCAAATGATCCTGAACTCTTTAGCCAAAAGCCTGCATACCCACACATAATTCCCTTTTTTGTTAATTTTTTCGTGTTAATCTAGCTTTACAATCAATAATGTAAAACATTCTCAAACGCACTCTAAATAGTTTTATGGGTTAGGCCGGTTGAACATACAGTGGTCCAATCTTGTTTCCAAATTATCTTGATTTTTGCAAAGATATAGAAAGAGTCGTTCACGAACCAATTGTTAATCTATGACCTACTTTCTTCATCTATATCAATGTGCGACAAAATATGAGAATTACTCGTTTCGGTTTTTACAAAAAATATATTATACCGTTTGTCGATGCAAAAAAATCATACTGTTTGATAGAGTTTTACTAGATGGTGATAGTTATAGTATTAGAAAAAAATGCTAGTTTTGAACTCTCCGGTCGGAAAAAAACTACTAGATTCTTATCATAAGGCTGTTCACTTTACCAATCTCATTTTTATATAATTTTATTGAACAGAATATCCGCTAAACATAAATAATTGGACTCACATCTGATTCAGTTGGAAAGCTATTAGAATTGAGAGTATTATCAATTGATAATACGGTCACCTACCACAAAGTAATAACGAGTATAGAACGTATTTTGCCCTAGTATAATATTCTTTCCAAGGAATACATAACCGTAACATTTACCTTAGGAACATAGTTGGTTTCGATTTTCTCTGCAGTTCAAAAGGGCAGGATAAGTGAAAATAAAAAATGGGATATTGCACTAAAAGATAAATGGTTCTTTAAGCTCAAAAATGAACATATAAAGAATTAAGAACATTACAATTTTATCAGGTCCACCAGTAAATCCCCAGATAAATTGATTTTATGAAAATGTGGCTAAACTAAGGTGAAAAATCATTGCAATCGTTAAACTAACCGCATATATGGTCATAATCGACATTGTAGTAGTCGATGCTCTTACTAAACCAGTACCTAGTAATAAACTCAATGATTTAATCGTGGCATAATATGTTTTAGGTAACTGATAGTAACTTCTGAATCTTGGGATTCTTTTTCCACAGACATAAAAAGCAGAGGAAAAATGGCAAAGATCAGGCCTAATCTTCCAACGAAAACGGTTGAAGTTGCTATGAATGCAGTCACTCAAGACAATCCAATTCAATCTTAACGGACAAACTTTTGGTCTTTAATAAAAGAATTAGACATGTTTAAAACCCAAATCTATACGCAGAGCATGATGTACCTCACCTCTATTAGAAAATCCACTGAACCCTATTATAGAAGTGAAGTCTATGCTACCAACTACCACCATATTATCTATCAACCATGCACGAAAAATTAGGAAAAAACGGTACAATAAAGTATTGCAGATTGAGGTGTCGTCTCCACCAAGGACAAAATCTTTTCTTGATTTGCATTCATACATTTGAACATAGCATATCCCAGAAAGCGAACATACAACTCAATTTTTTCAGTGTTTGACCAATACCCCAGTTGTAAAGAGCTACGAGTAAGGTTTCGATGTCTGAGTGGCGTCTCCAATTGAAAGCAGTTCCTTCTTCCAATTCTCCTCATAGGTCAGTATAATTGCGGATTTCCCCATTGTAGCTTAATCCGAAGTAGACACTAGGATTGATCATATGTAGAGCTACAGAAGAAAAGTCTAGGATAGACAAACGACGGTGTGCTAAAACTGATCCATTAGAATGATTTAACCAAACGCCACTGCCCTATATGGCCTTCATGAATCATACGATTAGCCATATTCTATGCAGTGTTCCCACAAGGTCTTTTGTTACTTCAGAATCCAGTTATTCCACGCATTATATAATACGATATATTCACAATACAATTAAGTTCATAGCCAAGATTTGATAAGATAAAAATAGAGGAGTACATAAAGAGGCGAAATAATTAGCCCCTGTATATTGAACCAATACTAGCACATTTTTTTCGAATTAATTTTTTGTAGATCTCTATATATTTTACTGAAATTACAGGAAAGTCAAAAATTTTCTCAACGTCTTTGCGTATCGCTTTACCTGTGTTTGCTCTGTCAATTTCAGGTAATTTTAATATTTTTAATATTGCTTCAGAGAGTATGTTTGGGGACCTTCGTTAGTACAATAATTCCTGTATTTTTCAGCATCAATGATGCTGTCTCCTACATTTGTAGCTACACAAGGAACTTTGAAGCACATTGGTTCCCCCGAAACAAGAGAAAAACCTCGGACCATGAGCTTTGGTAAACAACATCCATAGTTTGCATCAATTCGTAAATATCCGAACACTCACCTGAGTAAATAAAGTACGTGTGAAATTCCTCGGACACAATAGCTAAAAATAGGCACAATCTTTCATCGGATGAAATCGAGTAATGTGTCCGACTATCATAAGACTCTCCTCAATGATCAACTGGTGGCGAATGATTTTTCTCCGATTCGAAAATGGTAATATAGATGATGTACCGAAGCCATTTGGGAAAACTAGGTCATTTTTCGAACGAATGCCAAACCTTTGATATAACTTTTGGGGAAAGTTTACTTATTGCATCAGTTCTTACTAATTTATACAAACGAATTACATATCGGGTGAATAGATCATAGTTTGATTGCCATATTAGCGAGAATGGGACTAAGGGATGCCGATCGTGGTTTCTGATCACTAACTACTCCCCTTTAGTAAGACATAGTGATCCTTGGAGAGAGGAGATCCTGAAAAATTAGAGAAACAAAAAATAGCTAGTATGGGATAACGGCTTCACGTTCCTGCTAGAGTGGGGGAACTTGACCAATTTTCACAATACTACTTCTATATTATTTGTAATGAGTTCGAAGGATTTACTGGCGTTTTACTAAAAGAAACATGGTCTCGCAGTAGTCAATGTTGACTTCGATGCTAGCCCACGTGATATTATTCGGCATAATTTAGACGAGTATTCGGTTGCAGAACACAATTTTTTTGCACTAGAAAAAGATCTGTCTTTACTTACGACGAGTCAAAGTCTTCGAAATCGATTAACTGATGGTGCAACAAACATTCGATATAGATTTTCTGTAGAGAGAGATAGTTACGTCAGCATAGAGCTATATTCTCGGACTAAGTTAGTCTTCATTGCAAAATTTCTTCATTAGAAATGGAAGAGGCCTTACTACTTTTTTTCATATAGTACGACAGGCGTTAGTTTATAGGATAAAATAAATAATTATCAAGAAAAATGATTAATGTAAGAAATATTATGTTCTTTTCCTACTAACACCATAAGCCAATATATTTTCAGTTTTTTCGAATTTAATGAATACAACTCGCAGATTTTTGTCAATAAGTAATCGAAATTTACTACTAATTATCGCTGTAGTATACAGTTTTATTTTAGCTAATTTACCCCTAGAAGAAAGAATCGACGGAATGAATTATTTAAATTACGCAAAGAATAGCCATTTGATTCTTGCTCGTTATTTTTCTGAAGGGCTACTTACTGTTGTTTTCAATGAACCCATTTGGTTGCTTTTAAACACAGTGTTAGCAAAATTCTTTTCTCCGACAAATGTTGTTCGGATAATTATCTTTGTTCCAGCAACTATTGTTGCACATACTATTTTATCAAGATCTAGTAAAAGTTATTTTATTTTATCCCTGCTGTTATTGATAATGCCTCAAATTTTAAAGAATCATATCACACATTTGCGTCAGGGATTAGCAATTGGATTGTTTATGTGTGCTTACATGAGTAATCATGTTTTATTAAAATCATTTTTATTTTTTATAACACCATTCATTCATATATCTTTTGTTTTTATACTTCTTTGTAAAGCTATATCATATTTTTTGGTACGAATAGGTTTACCATCAGGCTTTCGATTGACGACTTTTTTTATATTTGGAATAATAACGGCTTTGGGTGGCCAAGCACTAGCTCTTATGATCGGAGTCCGCCAGCAATACAATTTCGAAATGACAGACGTGAGTGGCCTTGGATTTGTTTTTTGGTCTTTCATTCTATTTCTAATACTTTGGCAAGGCCGCCGTTTTCAAAGGCAATACACATTTCCGGTTGGTATTATTGTTTTGTATTTGTCTACTTATTTCTTAGTTGAATTCACAGGTAGAGTTTTTGAGAGCGGGCTGCTTGTAGTGATTTTAGCCTGTTTAAAACTTACAGGAATCAGGAGTCTTATTTTTACCTCAGCTATGTTTTGCAATTTCCTGATTCAGTGTATTCCGAGATTTAGCGAATCCAACTTCGGGTTCTGAATATTCTTGCAATAGGACAATGAAAATTCCATTTATAATTTTTACGAATCTCAAATCTGGATCGGCTGAACGAGCCTTATTTAACTTGCTTTTAAATGGTTTTCAAAATCGATTTGAGAGCATTATAATTACATCAGGCTATGAAGTTATGGACCAATGATTAAGAGTTTAAGTGTACCAACCAAAGAATTGAAACTCAGAAAAGACCTTTCGAGTTTGAAAAAATTAAAATTACATGCGATAGTGAAAGAATCTCCCCGCCCTTATACAAGGCTGGTGTATCATGATAACTTTGCTGCTTGGTTGATATCTAAATTTACACCGCATGAAACTATCATAAGTTGGTTTGTTGATAATATCCTATATTCGTTATGATGTTTACGTCGGAAAGAAAGTAAACAAGGGTATTACTCTTTCCAAAATAAGTGTTTTGCGTAAGGCTAAAAACCTCTGTCCCCTATTCGACCAAGACTGGTGTTTTACACTTCAAGTATTCTAAATTAATACGTTCGTCTAAATAATAGAAACAGTTACCGCGTCCTGAAAAGGTGAGCATTAACAAAACTTGACGCACTTTTACACCTAGTGTCTACACCATAAAACTGCTACTGTTTATTATCCCTCAGCCCCCATACTACTAACTACAAATAGTATACGCATTTGTCTGATAAATTTAATGAGATGTAGTATTTTGTCGGTAGGTTACACTAGCTGTTATTCTCCAATCTTTTTGAAGACAACTTAGACAAAATAAGCTTTGATCATCGTTAAATTGCATGCCATTGGCATCCTACCAGAATTTCTTTCGATCAGTAAGCTACCCAAACCGTTTTGCATCAAGATCAGATTGACCATTGGTTATCTAAATCATACTTTTTCATATACCTACAACTTCAGTCTACGCGTCAAATTTGAAAGTTGTATGTCCAAGTATCATCTTGAGTTTCTGACATTAGCATTTGATGAATCAGATTACTGATGATAATTTTCATATCAAGGACATAAGAATGATTTACACATTCATTAGTTGAATTCTCAATCAATATTCTTAGTTTTTTTAGAATGCTTTATCTTCAAAAATCCCATTTCATCTCAAGCCTATGAAGTTAAAGGTATTAAGCTTGGTTCGCTAAGATGTCAGTATCATATTCTGGCCTAGTAAGAGAATTTATGAATGTATACTCATTACAACCATGACCACCACCACAGGTCTTGAGATTTTGAAGAGTGAAATTCTTTTGATGAAAAAAAGAAATTATTTCCTCGGGCTTGGAGACTTCAAATGGATAACCCCCAACCCAATCAATCCAATCGTACCATGTCGACATTCCTCTGTTTTTTTTCTTCTCTGCATACCTTCTCAGTGGGTTACGAAAAAACAAAATATCTTTTAATCCGCCTTTGATAATTTAGAAAAAAGCGAAAATCATAATCATTACCCATTTGCACCAAATAGGACAAGTATTATAGGTCCGTTTTAGTATTGTATGAAAAGATGACCAGTATATTTGGTGATTATAAAATGCAATATACACTATCCCTTCCGGCTTTACCATAGAAGAAATATTATGCATAGCTTTCCACATATCTTCAGTATGGTAAGGAATTTCCCAAGAGTAGATGATATCAAATTTGCTAATACTATCTAGAAAAGTATTGTCTAATACTGATCCTTGTTCTCTCACTCAAATTTTATCATTCTCCAAGTTTTTTTTCCCCAAGTTGTTTCACACATTTGACTGATTGTTCATCGACGTCAAAAGAATGAACAGAAATCCTTAATTTTCGTTTAGCCAAACTGAATAAGCCACTTCCATAACCAATATCAAGAAACGACAGGCCTTCGAGTGAATCAGTGTGTAGAAAATTCTTGATGCTTTCTTGTACTTCAATAATTCACTCACTATTTATAACCGATAAAAAATTTGCCAAAAGTAAAGCCATACCCTTTTCAATTTCTAATTTATATTCATTTATTTTCAACCCTGTTCATTCAATGGAAATAACTCACATCTGGTCTAATTATATGTCTCAAAGTATTAGATGTTCTAAATCGATTAAATATTAAAATTACTATCAAATATACAAAAAACCCCCTAATAAATCAGTTCCAAATTGATAAATGAAGGAGTAACTAAGACCTTGGTTACGAGGCATATACTAAAACAGTATCACATTCGATGACTTCACTGGATCAATTGGAAACTTGGTTGTAAAATCCAGATGAAATCTTAAAGCAAAGTACTCTGGTTTGTTAGAGTGAAAATCTCAGTACGGATTTTCAATTAAACTACGTTAAGTTTCTGTTTTATGTACAAAAGCAACCGTTCCCGATCTATTTTTGTGAAAAATAAAAACCATCCAAACAAAAATATGGTTATCATGCCGATAATCAGAACAAGATTTTGGGCTGATGGCTGCGAACTTAACCCTACCCAGATTGATAAAATACCAGTAAATAGTGTTAGTCCGATTGTTGTAAAAATTGGCAGAAAATCCCATGCTATAGGATATACTTTTTGTGCTAGCCAGCCTGCAACTAATGCACGAATTATATGCCCTATCATTATGCCCAACCCCAAGCCTAAAATCCCTAAATGAGGGGTGAGTAAGAAGATACAGCTAAATGTTGTTGCTATCCCAATTACATAACTCAAAAGGTTCAGATAACTTCGCTTAGAAATACCGATTCCAAGTTCAGTAATCCAACCAATTGATTGAATAGCCAAGCCCATCGAAATTGGAAAGACCAAAACCTCGACTCCGTTATAACGCTCAGATACCAGTAAAATAAGGATTGGTTTCGCACATACTCCAACCAATAGCACGATTAAGCAAATACTGAAAACAAATATTTTTAAGACCCAATTGTATGTTACATCTGCGTCAGGCTTCTTGTATAGAGATAAAGAAAAAGGTCCCCAAGCACTTTGAAAAGCTGTATTGACAAGACTGACTAACATAGTCATCTTGGTAGTTGCGGCGTACAATCCTAAGTCCCTTGAACTAAACAATCTATCAATCAAAGTACGTTCCATAGAAGGGGCAAATGCTATTAAACTACACAATAAACCAATAGGTAAGGCGTATGGTAATGTTTTACGAAAGAAATGAAAATTTTTGGGGTAAGTAAGCCAAGGACGAATGAAAAACATTCCTAGACTTCCAAATACCACTGAACAACATAAATTGATTAACAATACACCATAGACGCCGATATCAAAAATCGATATATAAAATAGAATTAATGTTGTACGCAATACTGTATAGCCCAAGGTAAGAATCAGAAAATATGTGCGTGAAAAAGTCCACTTCAACAAATTTCGGGAAAAATTGATCAGTAATAAAAATGGAACTTGGAATAAGATAATCTTAAATGAGCCAATACTATACTTGGATTGGATTAGCAAATTGGTTAGGTCATTGGTCAACCACCAAAGAACAGGAACAATTAAAGTTACAGAAAAAAGCTGAAAAGTAATAGACTGAGAAATTAACTGACGTCGATCATTTGTGTCTTCATATTCGTAAAAAAAACGAGACACTGATGAGTCTTGTCCAAAAACAAAGAAAATAGTGAAAAAGCTTCCTAGAACTGTAAAATAGTCTACAATTCCATATTCCTCAACTGAAAGATGACGAGCTAGGAAAGGGAAAGTGATCAATGCGAATGCTTGACTCAGAGCTAACGCTCCTCCGTATAAGGTTGAATCTTTTAAGAAAAACGCGAGTCGCCCTTTCAGAGTAAGATCAGATGGGTTACTAATTTTCATCGTGTTTTAATTTTTGTCTATCCGAAAAATTTGAGAGTACAATCAGTTCCAAAGACAAAACGCCTATTTTTCTTGGAAGAGGACAATTTTATCTCTTTAATTAAAAATATCCTCAAAATAGAAGAAAATTTCTTTTTAAGATACTTGGGATAGAAACTGAGGTTATGAAGCAACCTTGAGTTGGCTATTTTCGATAGTGTAAAAAAACTACCAACTAAGTCAAGATATCTAATATATCTGGAACAATCTAAAAAAATCTTTTAGGTAGAAAGCGTTGTTTTATTTCTTCATGTGAACAAAAATCATCTGTTGCTGTCTAGTGATGAACTCCAAGGCCAAAATGCGCATTTCTATCGTTCATGCTATGAGATTTTTTTACAGATTCTGTCAAAGTATTGAGTGTATGTATTGAAGAACTTTTCAACAACTTCTGTTTGGTACCATTGTCGACCAGCTTGACCCATTTCCACTCCCATGGAGGGTTTTAACAAATACTCATTTAAGCGAAGGGCGATTTCTTCTGGCAAGCGAGCATTGTAAACAGGAAAAAGGTCCGAATACTCAGGATAATCATCGTCCTTTCGATAAGTTAGGAGAGGTTTCCCACTTACCAAGGCCTCAGTAATGACACCATTTAGAACCCAGCTGAACTGACTAAATTGCCCACACAAAATATCGGAATGCATCATTCCTACCATGATATCTTTTCGAAACATCTTAGGTAACACATAAACTTTTTGATCTAACCCAAGATTATGGATCAGTTTTTTGGTCTCCTCAATATCAGAACCGTATTCTACTAAGACTAATGTTGAATTTATTGTCTTGTTCTGATCACAAAAAATTTTGTAGCCTTTAATTAAATTATCGGTGCCTTTCTGATTTGGGTCGTTTCTACGAGTCCAGTTTAATCTGGATGCAGACATCACCATCAATTCTGACTTCTCTCTTATTTCCAAAAATATATGACCCCAATGAGTCTTTTGAGATAGATTTTCTAATGACTCACTTTCATACTGTGGTGCATAAACAATGGGTACTGGCGTCAACCATCTTTCTGACCTAGGTGCTAAGGAGTTAATTATCTTTTCAAAGGCAAAAATCATTTTGGAGGTATGAATAACTGATGTTTTTGCAATTCCTTTCCTCTGAGCATATGCTGAAGTAATAGTGTGATGTTGACGGTGTGGAGCTGAAATCCGAAACCTTGGAAGCGTCTCGATATCATCACCATAAGGAATAAAGATGTCAAGATTACGTCCTACCTTATGCGTAAAAGCAGGAACTAAACCTGTTCCTATAATTATGTCATAAGAATTTATAGCTTTCGTTATGTCTTGTTTTGAAACACCCAAAAAGCCATTCACACTTCCCCATTGAACATTTTTTGTATATTTCATGTATTCAATATCATATGTGTCACAACTAGGATGAAAATGTGCAAGCAAATCATTAGTTAACAAAAGTTCAGCATCATAACCTTCATCTCTTAGATAACGAGCCATTGCGAAGTGATTATTATTCATATTGCCAATAAAAGCAATCTTTAGATTTTGAGTGGACATTTTTACGAAAAAAGACCCCCTCGCTGTTTTAAATATATTGCCAAATAGATATTCAAGAGGAGGAAAATCAAGCCCACCTACTTGAGACCCAAAATCCATTGTACTTAATGAGAGGTTGATTCAGGTAGGTATGCCTGATTGAAAATTAACAATTAGACTAATCCTGGCGACTCGCTCTGAAATAAAAAAGTCGCTTAAATCATTCATACTTTAAATGAATTAAACCAAAATTCAGAAAATCATTTCCAATTCTAACTTATATAAAAAATCTTGACAGCAATAAACCAGTTGACCTACTATTTTTCAGTGAAAGTTCTTAGAGTCTCTTTCTACAAACTAAATCATGCCACTTAGGAAAAAACCAATTGATCTTGATTCCCCCATTTCCATGAGTGAATTCGATAAAATCATTTCCACAAAGCAACATTTCCGTAAAAATCTATATCAAAATGAAGGCTGACGCCATTTCAGTATAAGCATTTTTTGATTTTTGTGCATCTCCGTCCCTACAATATCGTAAATCCGAACGAGGACAAACAATATAAGTTACTTTCAACTCTAATTCCGATTTTTACTCATGTCAATATATTGTTCAATGACATACCTAAATCCTGAGCCCACAACAAAAACTACGTATTCCACGGAATACCATAACAAAGTGAAAATTCATCTTTTCTTATCTCCAACTGAAGCCGTTGCGGATAATGCTCACATGTTAAACTCTCATCAATGGTTGATAATGTAAGAACTCTTTTCGACCAAATCATGAAAGTCTTTTGCGAACAGACCTGATTAAATTATGTGGTGAAGAGACTTTTCCTTGATATTCTACTTGCGTTATTTTGAGCTTCCCTTCCCCACACACGACTTCTAAAAAACCATTCCCAATTCTGGTGATCTGTCCGGGTATGGCACAAAAAACTTCATTATCTAGTATAAGTTCAGCATTCCAAACTATAAGCTTTTTTCCTTCATATTCACAAAAGGCCCCTTCATAAGGTTTGTTACTAGCATTAATCAGGCGGAGTACATCAACTGAATTCTTGCTCCAGTCTATACGCCCATCCTCAGGCCTACGCGGGTAACAACGTAATGCGTCTTTAGAATTTTTGGACTGTCGTTCTAGCACATATTCAGGGTTACTGTTCAGGTTTTCCACCGCTTCCTTCATGAGAACTGGAGTACGATCTGCCATCCACTGCCACACTCGTGTGATCTTGGTGTTATGGTCAATTGGCAGATAATCGCGAGCAATGATATCGCCACTATCAAGTTCTCCACCAATCATTTTATGAATACATAGCCCAATCCGTTCCTCACCATTAAGAATCGCCCAGGCTTGACAGGCGTTTCCACGATAACGTGGTAAGTCGCCGCCATGTGCATTGAGAATACCCAACGGGAAAAGATCGATAACTGACTGTGGAATAATCCCGGTGTAATTAATACTGACTCCAATGTCAGTCTCTTCATTTTGTAGAAAGTCCATGTGTTTATCAATCTTACTTCCCTGTACGAAAGGAATATTCCATTCATCAGCTAAATCGCGAAAGTCTTTCGCTGTACGAGTGTATTCAGGCGACTCCTTCGCAGTCAAAATACAAGTAATTTCATGCCCTACTTCACGTAGGAGGAAGGCCATATCATACAAAACCTCGGTGCGGCCGATAATCGCGATTTTCATGATTATTTCCCTAACCCCAATAATTCTAACAGCCGATTACGTGTACCATAGCCCTCGTAGCGATGCTTAACTAGTTCTGTAGGATTATGGTGTAGCTCCTTCGTCTGATTATATCGATCAAGCGATTCACTGTTTAGAAAAACGTGAATAGGATGAAAGTCAAACACGCGTAAACCACTACGCTCTACCACACTAAGTACAGGTGCGACACTATCATCTAAGCAAGCTACATCATCTTCCCACAGATAGGGGACCATGGTTACACCAATCCAATTTTTCCAAGGTTTTAGACTAATTTCAGAAAAATCAGGTATGAAATAGTTGCTGTCATGGGTTAGGCCATTTTCCATAAATAGCGCACAAATCTTTGAGCTAAAAGTTGTCGAATGCGAGCGAACAGAAGTTGCTTCAGGAACGACAGATTTCAGACGATGGAGGACCTCCTCCGCCGAGGTATTCTCATTACCTTCTAGGATATGGTTAAAGTTAGGATGAAGACCTAGTTCAAATTGTGGTTGAATACGCAATTCATCAATGACAGGTGTGTTATGTGTAATAAAAAAAGTTGCAGAAATACCAGTGATTTCAACTAATTGCTGGCAGTCCCGGATGATATCGTCATGTGCCCAATCAATATCAAATGTCAGAAAAATCTTTTCTTCATCCCAGCTACTTCTGTTTTCGACATCAATTTCAGATATTTTACCGAAGCAAAACCGCTTGCTCATTTCCAAACCGCCAAGCCAAATCCAGTACGGCCAAAGTCATTTCCATTGTAGAACATGAAACGTCCGAGATCCATATCAATAATGTATGGGTAGGATTGTGACTTCGAATCCCAGCCCTCAACAGACAGTTTGATTCCAGATTCTGAGTCATTACGCTTCCATGTTAATCCATCATTCGAACTTGCATAGCCAATGCGGTATCCACTACCTGCATTAAATCCATACCAACTTTCATAACCTTCATTCCTAGGTACTACACAAGTACGAGAGATATGATGTTCACCCTCATGCAGCGGGATGCAAATTTGATCCGACTTCTTCCAGTGAATTCCATCATCAGACTCAGCATATTTGACCTGATAGTAAGATTGCCATGGTGATACAGAGTCATCCCAGTAACCACCTCCGATATACCACATCCGCCACTTTTCATTTTGATTTAATACAAATGGAGCAGTTACCATCCACGGATCGATTGCATCCCGCCCGATAATTGGTGCAAGTGAATATCTCTTGAAAGACTTGCCATTATTTTCACTAATCGCCAAGCCAACATTGGTATAGAACATTGGTGAAACAGCACCGGCAACCCAACCGATATAGTAAAGATATATCGTGTTTCCATATTTCACCAATGAGGATGGGTAAACACCACAATCGTCAAAATGCCCTGCCGAGCCTGGCTTTAGCAATGGCTCTAATGAGCGACTCACCACACGTGGTTTTGTTAAGGACAACTCGACATCAACCGACCAGACAAACGACCGATTCTGATCATCGCGGCTGGCAAAAAGAACTCGATAAACTTGGTCATTTAGGTGATAGGGTACAGCCAAAGTCGCGTGAGTTCGACCTTTACCGTTTTTACCATCTGGGCTATAGATAAACCCTAATTTTTCCCAAGCCATCTTAATCCACCTTCTTTACTATAATAGTCCACTCATACAATGGGTAGTCGTGGAGAAGAGAGATTGAGCTCGAGTAGTGCTGCTTACAATGATCAAACCAATACATTGGGTCACCATAGAACAAATCAGGCTTTTTCCAGTCAACATAGGTAGATAATAGGTTAAAGGAAAAGCCCTTTTGGGAATGTTGATTGATATTATCTAAGCATTCATGGATATATGACTTCCATACTTCATCGCTCTCTTTGAACCTCACATTGAATGTACCCGATACAAAGGAGTAATCTGCAACTGTAGAAAGACGAGACACCTCAAACAAATTGACTTTAGTAGGATATTCTGAAAGGTTGGAGTGAGCAATACTCAGCATCTCGCTACTTAAGTCATAACCATTGTATTCTTCAACCTCAAGACTACAGATATCTACCAAATACTGTAAATGTGCACCATACCCACAACCAAAATCGTTAATAGACACAGGCTTTGAACGGTCGATAATTACCGATGTAAGTTTTTCGAATCGCAATTGCTGCGATTCGGGCGTATTCCAACCTACAGATTTGGAGTTAAGACCACTTACCCTGACATTACTCGTATATAGTGCCGCAATTTTCTCGAGTGTGTTTTTACCCATTTTAGAAGTCTATCTGTTCACTATTTTTCGCAAAAGGTTTGGTCGTTGATGTAATGTATACTGACTTTGGTTTTGTGCTTTTGGAAATCAAGGAACCAGCACCAATCAGAGTTTCATTGGCAATAGTTATACCATCATGAAGTGTCGCATTCACCCCTATGAATACATTGTTTTTTATCCGGCATGATCCAGAAATTACCACATGTGAAGAGATAAAACAGTGATCACCTATTGATGAATGGTGACCAATATGATTACCACTCCAAAGTACTGTATTACTACCGATGTTAGTAAACGGCTGAATTGTGTTGTCCTCGAAAATAAAAACATTGGCACCCAAAGTCGTCGAATCCCAAATTTTCACATCTGGATGAACAAATGTTGCAAAGCTGTATTCCCTCTCCTTGAGTTCTTCATATACTGCCTGACGTACTTTATTCATTTTTTTATAACCAATCCCAACAAAAGCCTCGTATTCTTCAGGAGGGTATATCGAGGTTAACTCCTCCACTGTCACGAGTGGTAAGCCATAAATTTCGTCACTTTTCCTATATTCAGCATGACATGCGAATGCAACTACGTGATATTCTGATAATTGATCAAAATAACTCTGAGCAACCTCCGGAAACAAACCCGTCCCAACAATAACCAATTTCTTACTCATTACTTATACTCTTGTATTTTGGTTAATTCTCGAAATGGAATCAAAAAGAATCCCTGATAATTTTCAATTAGAAAATCTGGTGTACGTTCCAGTAAGTCTTGTTTATAAACCCGTGTATAATAGTAGTAGGGATAATCTGTAGCAGCCCATTTTTTTTTAAAGTTATAAACTCCGTCTTGTGAAAGCCAAGTTCCACCCCAATTCCAGTTTTCATAACCGTGTGAGATAGCATCTTGCATTGCAGAATAAATTACAAATGACAAAGCCTGTGTTTTTCGATAATCTACATGAATTACCGGCGTAAAATACTCTACTGTTTTATTAAAATAGAATAACAATAAAGCTGCGATGGGCTTTCTATCTAGTACAGCTGTAAATACTACCCACTCATGATCTTCCATATACTTGCTTATATTGTCAAAGAAGCTCCTACGTTTGGGTAATCCGCCTATCGACATTATATTATTGATGTGTGTCTCATATAGAAAATCTAGGCTCTCACTACGCCCTTTATTAACCGAAATCCCTTCCTTCATTGCTCGCCTTATGTTACGCGGCCGTGGATTATCAAACAGCTTAATCAAATCTCCAACATCATCCAATCTTGGAAGATGTGTAATTTGACCTATACGCTCATCTCTATAGTCATATTTTGATGTTTCTTCATATAGATGGGCATCCTTTAATAGCGGGTTACTAATTATTGTTGCTGATACTGCACCCGCTTGCTCAGCTTGAAAATAAAATTCCCGAATAAGTTCCGCCTTAATCTCATCGTTATCATTATCCTGAATCACTCCGCCGTTACTACCGTAATATGCTAATGAGTTGTAGGCAGGCCCCAATGCCCCCATTTTCACCAGATATGGCAATAGCCCGATGATTTCCCCATTTTTCCTTGCCACAACCCAATGAGGCGAAGCTCCTAAATGGCTCGCTACTAAACCAAGAAAGCTTGGCTTTGAATAAATCAAACTGTGTGGACTGCGTAACATATAGGAACAGAATATATCATCACCATGTCCCTTGATTATCTCAAAATTAATCATTAGTAATGCGCAAGATACTCTTCTAAATTTATTAAGGACCAAATCAATAACCGCCGATTCCGATTACCACTCAGATGCTGTTTAACCAAGGATGTAACTATCTTTCGATCCAACAATTCATAAATTCGGGCATTTCTATTCAAGAGCAAATTATTCACAAAATCAAAACTTTCTCTTTTGAACCAACTGGCATCTGGAGCGGAAAAGCCCTGTTTCTCAGCTAGCGTAAATTTTTCAGGAATATAGCGAGACATCATATCTCTCAGGATTTGCTTGCCATCTTTTGTTCTTTGGTAAAACGGGTTCTTCTCGTCTTCTATTTCATTATTTTTGAAACGAATTACTTCTTCTAGATTATTTAGCTTTAACTCTACAGGGCATTTCATGGCAAAGTCTACCAAGTCATTATCCATAAACGGGACACGACTTTCTAAGCTATGCGCCATTGATAATTTATCTTCTACTATAAATAGGCCGTGTAAAAAAGTTTTTGCTTCAAAATATAATGAATGATTGATATAGTCTGTCGGTTTCGTAAGTTCATTTTCATGATTCAAGAATACATCACGAAATATATCACGAGTCGAAACTGATTCAACATCAGACCAAATAGGTGCAAATATTTTCTTTAGTTCGTTATTATTTACTAATCGTTGCCAATAGGAATAATATTGATCAATATAATCTTCAAAATTTTGACACCTCACTGCTCGGTAATAACGCCAAGGATAACCACCGAATAATTCGTCTCCACCAGTACCCGAAAGTACTACCTTCACAAACTTACTAGCTAATTTGGCAGCATAATAATTAGGATAACTTTGACCAACTCGAGGTTCTTCAAGGTGCCAAGTTAAATCCGAGAGGCAACGTTCCATGTCTCCGGCCTTGAGAACCATTTGATAGTGTTCCGTCTTGAATTTAGCAGACATCATCTCGGCCTTTTCTCGCTCATCAAATTCTAACTCTATTCCTGAGGCTGAACTGAGATCAAATCCACAGGTAAAATTCTTCAAATTAGGAAAAAATTTGGCGGCAATCGCAGTTATTGACCCTGAATCCATCCCGCCACTCAGGTAAGATCCTAGTTCAACATCACTGACTAATTGCCGGTTAATGGCTTGGAAAAAGAGTCGATTCAATTCTTCTAGGTATTCGCGTTTGTCTAAAACGTCGCGGGGTTCATGAAAACAGTAATCCCAATATTGGAGTTTCTCAATCTGTCTACTATTCTCATTAAGACGCAGGAAATGTCCGCCTGGAAGTAAGTTAATATCCTCAAGTAGAGTTTGATCAGTGAAAAAATTCTGGAAAGTGAAATATTCGAGCAGCGCGGGCTTGTTGAGGCGCTTTTTAAAATCTGGATGAGTGAGAATTGCTTTTTGCTCAGATCCGAAAGCAAGTCGATCATCTTGATAACTGTAATAGAGAGGTTTAATCCCATAGCGGTCGCGTGCCAAGAGTAATGTCCGTTCCTTACGGTCCCATAACGCCAGAGCAAACATACCATTAAATTTAAGTAAGGCCTCCGTCCCCCAGTGCCCCAAGGCATAGAGTACTACTTCACTATCCGATTGACTTCGGAACCAGATTCCTTGGTCTTCTAGCTCAGATCTTAGTTCCTTATAATTGTATATTTCGCCGTTGTAACTAAGTATAAATCTATGATCGCTACTAATCATCGGTTGACTGGCAGCTGGTGATAAATCTATGATAGATAGACGACGATGACCAATTCCTACGTTTTCTTCAGTCCAAATTCCTTCTCCATCAGGCCCTCGATGTGAAATAGCATTTGTCATATTTTTTAATAATTGATCAAAGACAGGAGCCCCATCAAGGTTAATGATGCCGGCAATACCACACATTTTTACTTAGAAATCTTCAATAGTAATGGAGTGAAGGGTTTCAATAACATGACTCTGCTCTTCTTTTGTCATGCCATTATAGAGTGGTAGGGAGAGACTACAATGATCTGCGGAAAAAGAATTTGGATAATCTACACTTTTCAAACTGTACTTTTCTTTATAGTAGGAGAGCAGGTGAACGGCGTGTGTGGCCGGTCGAGTAGAAATCCCTTTGGACTGAAGATAATCCATTAAACGGTTACGAGTTTGATTAATTTGTTTGATATTACAAGAATTGATCATTTCTGGCTGAAATACGCACGGATAGGATTGATAGCCGTGCTGTAAATCATCTCTTTGAATTGGCGTCTGTAGCCATTGGAGCTCAAGAAGACTTTGATTATAGGTCTCTGCTAATTTTTGTCTTTCCATAAGAATCTTTTCTGCCCTATACATTTGCGAGACTCCTAGCGCAGCCTGTAAGTCTGTCATACGATAGTTATACCCAGCATATGGATGATCAGAGAGTAGATATGGTTTAGGTCCAAGATGACGTTGACGGTCAGACAGAGCAGCACCGTGATCTCTCATAGAACGCATCTTTTCTGCGAGCTCGTCATCACTAGTAGTAATCATTCCCCCCTCACCCGTAGTGATTGACTTTCGCGGATGGAAGCTGAAACAACCAGTATTTCCAAATGTACCAACGTGTTTTTGATGGTAACGGCTACCGAAACCACAAGCAGCATCTTCAACTACCCATAACCTATTTAGTCTTGCAATTTCCATTATTGGTGTCATATCAGCAGCCAAACCAAATAGGTGCACCGGTAGTATAGCTTTGGTGTTTTCAGTAATTTTACTTTCAAGTTGAAAAGCATCTAGATTGAAGGTTTGCAGATCAATATCACAAAAAACAACGCTACCCCCTAGATGTTCAATTACATTAGCTGTAGAAACCCAGGTAAAAGCAGGAACAATCGCTTCATCTCCAGCACCAAATCCTAAAGCGGATAAAGACAAGTGTAAGGCCGTAGTACATGATGTAACAGCGATTGAATGCTTTGCCCCGGTATATTGGGACCATTCCTCTTCAAACTTTTTAACCAACGGCCCTTGAACTATCCAACCCGATTCTAGGGAACTACGGACAGAGACAAGATCCTCTTCTGTAAAAGCTGGTTTAGCAATTGGTATTTGCATTTTCTTTTTCTCGCCAATCAATCAAGTGTTGCAAGCCTTTCCTTAAGGAAAAATTAGCTTCAAATCTTAGTTCACTCTTTGCCTTCTCAGGACAACCAATTCGGTTTTGAACTAGTCTTCTCGCATCATCTTTAGTGTAAGGAAGGTATTCTACTTGGAGATTTGATTTCTTCAGATCTAGTATCGTGTCACACAGATCCTTTATACTAGTTTGAATACCTGTACCGACATTATAAAATTGATCTGAACATGTAGATTCTAGGGCTAATATATTACAACGTGCAACATCCTCAACGTAAACAAAATCATATGCCTGAGTTCCATCACCATTTATTTTAGGAGGTTGATTACTGTCAATCTTATTTAGCATAATTGGAATCACGCCTGTATAGGCTGCTGTTTGATCTTGGTTCGGTCCATAGACGTTCATATAACGCAACCCTACGTAATTTAACTGATACCGATCGTGAAATGCGCGGCACATTGCTTCACCAGCAATTTTAGTTGAACCGTAAAAATTACGATTATTAAATGGGTGTGTTTCTACCATCGGTACTTCTACCGCATCCCCATATACTGAGGCGGAAGACGAATACACAACACGTTTAACATTGTTTTGAACACAAGCTTCTAGGACGTTAAATGTTCCTTCAATGTTAACGTGAAACGCAGTACGGGGATAATCCTTGCAATGAAGTAACCACATTGCTGCCAAATGTATTACTCCATCTATTCCCTGCATTGCATCATTAAGTAAATCTATGTCGCGGATGTCACCTCCGTGTGGGTAAACGATACACCGCGGGTCACGGAGGTTCGTCTCAATGTTTTCGTATTTACCTCGTGCAAAGTTATCGTAAATCACTATCTCTCTGGCGTCTGTTTTCAGCAGTTCAGATACAACATGGCTACCAATAAAGCCTGCCCCACCGATGACAAGTATTTTTCTGTTTGCTAAGATCATTTTTTAGTTTTGAAAAATTTGAAGTACGGTATTAGTAACATGCTGCAATTCTATTTCATTCATTAATGGCTCAATCGGTAAGCTAAGGACCTCTTCACACAATCTTTGAGCATTTAATAATGCTTCAACTGTATGAGATCTTCCTTGAAAAACCTTCATTTTATGCAGTGGTATTGGATAATATATAGCTGAAGACACACCTGATTGCTCCAATTCTTCTCGCACAGTATTCCTAAGTCCACCTGCTAATCGGATTGTATACTGATGAAATACATCATAACATTCATCTGAGAAAGTTGGGGTTTGAATCATTGGGTGGCCAGAAAATTTTTGGTTATACACACGGGCGATTTTACGTCTTTTCTCATTGAATTGATCCAAGTATTTCAATCGAACTAGCAAAATGGCTGCTTGTAAACTATCTAGTCTTGCATTGTAGCCAATATGATCAACATTGTACTTATCCCTTCCACCGTGGCGTAATAGCATTCGGCATAACTGATTAAGCTCACCATCATCAGTTGTGATTAATCCGCCATCACCAAATCCACCTAAATTTTTTGTAGGAAAGAAACTGAAGGCGCTGATTGTACCTATAGAACCTAGTCTTTTTTCCCTCCATTTCGCTCCGAATGCTTGGGCAACATCCTCTAAAACAAACCAGTTGTATTTATCAGCTAAATTGAGAATATCATCTGCCGGACACGCATGACCAAATAGGTGGACTGGTAAGATACCAACGACCTGAGTTGGATCTATTTTTCTTGAGTCAATTAATCGATGTAGGTTTTGTATATTTAGATTGAAACCATCTGGCTCAGTATCAACAAAGAGAGGTGTCGCACCCGAACGTAATATGCTATCGCCAGTGGCAGTAAAGGTAAAAGGTGTCGTGATTACTAGATCGGTGGCATCGAAAAATTCTGTGCCTTTCCGTTGTATGGCTAAGGATCGGAGCGCTAGAACTAAGGCTTCAGTACCCGAGGAAACACCAATTGCATACTTGGAATCAATATATTTTGCACATTCGTCTTCGAATTCGGTAACTTTTGGTCCCATAATGAATTGGCTACTCGCTACCACTGATAGAAGCGCGTCGTCAATTTCTTCCATCATCAGATGATATTCTCTTGATAGATCTAGAAGAGGAACACTTAAAGGAGTCGTAGCTATTTGGCCAGAAAATTTTTTAATGAACTTTTTTGGCGTCATCGACTGTGTTAGTTTCGAATACTGATCATCATAGGTTAATACAATTATATCTGAATCAATTCGCATTGCAGATTCAATCATTAAATGATCTTCAAAATTACCACCTTCTACTAAGGCTGAAATTACATCCTGTCCTGTCACAGTAAAAACGTGAATATAGGATAAAACAGTCTTAAGAGTTGATCTCGAGTCTATTTTTAAGTTGCTTCTTTTACGAGTTTTATGTTCTAGAAGCTGAGATAATATCGGTAAAATAGTTGAGGGAAGAAACGCATCTATTTGGCGGTCGAAAATAAGCCGAAAAACTTCCTCGGCGTCGACGAACCTTTTTCTTTTCAGTATAAAGTCAAGTATTACGTCAACATCGAGCAGGACTCGTCTATTCATATTTACTTTTTAACTACCGATGTCATATGTATTTCTAATTGAACCCGTTGCTCTGAATTTCATCCATAAAGTACAAAACTTGTTAGCTAATAGGATGAAGATCTTCCACTTGATTAGAACCCGTATTAGTGAGAAACCCTGAACCAACTATCTTTTTTGGACTCGGCTAGGTATTTCATCAGAATTGCTTTTATCAGTGAAAGAAAAATTGATCTTAGTCAATATTCTTAAATCATAACTCTTATGTTTAGCGTTATAAACTAACTTTTTGAACATTCATACCATGAAAAATCTGGTATATATCACCAGTAGCAGAACACGTAGTTTGAGATGAATTGCAATCAGGGAAATCTAGTTTGACACCCGCCTGAGACATCCAACCTTTTCTTCTTCCCGGATTACCTATTACTAATGAGTAATTAGGAACGTCTTGGGTTACAACTGTCCCTGCCCCAACAAAGGCATACTGTCCAATCGTTACACCACAGATGATTGTACTATTAGCCCCGATTGTTGCCCCTTGCTTCACTATTGTTTCTCTAAATTCATCTCGAAGTTTCGGAAAACTACTTCTTGGATTAATAACATTGGTGAAAACGCAAGACGGACCACAAAACACGTCATCCTCGATTGTAACACCTTTGAAAACAGAAACATTGTTTTGAATTTTCACATTATTTCCGATGGAAACCCCTGAATCGACGTACACGTTTTGACCAAGTATACAATTTTCACCTATTTGAGCCGTTGCCATCACATGACAAAAGTGCCAAACCTTAGTACCTGCACCAATGACACAAGGAGTGTCGATAAACGCCGATTCGTGAGCAAAGTATTTCATTTCGTCATAACAATGCAGAAATCTATTCGTAGGAAATGGGTAATGCTTGCGATTGGAGCATTGAATATTGTGCTTGATGTAAAATTGTCAGCACGTCAATACCGTTCCTTCCATCACTTATTGGATTAGTGGAATTAATGATAGAATCCAAAAAATGCTTACATTCCCTCATTAGAGGTTCCTCCGCAGGTATATGGGGAATCCAAATGTCACCGAACCGGACATACGGCATTGAAATTAAGCGATTTTTGTCATCATCGACTGCACTAAAACCCTTGTCATAAATCTTTATCGGTTCCTCCTTGTTCATATCGTCAAATACCGCCATCCGCTTTTCACCGACCACAGTCATTTTTCGAATTTTATGGGGATCTAGCCAACTACAGTGAATGTGAGCTGCCATTTTGCTTTCAAAGGTCAGATTTATAAAAGCCACATCTTCAACATCAGGTTGAAGATAAGCATACCCATTGGCTGACACTGAATTTGGGTTTTTTCCGATTAAGTACAATGCTACGGATATATCGTGGGGGGCTAAACTCCACATTGCATTTTCTTTGGATCGAAGGCGGCCAAGGTTTACCCTTTGGGAATATAGGTAGCAGATTTGGCCTAATTCGCCGTCAATAATAATCTTTTTAAGCCACTCAATGGCTGGATGATATAACATTAAATGACCAACCATTAATGTCAATTGTTTTTGCTCAGCTAACTCCGTCAATTCAATAGCGTGCTCTATTTCCAACGTTAGGGGCTTTTCGACAAATACATGCTTATTTGAGCTAAGAGCCTGTTTGGCGAAAAAATAATGAGTAGGAACTGGAGTGGCTATTACAACAGCATCTACATCAGGATCATTTAAAATTACTTCAAATTCACTTAAGAAAACAATGCGTGGATATAGTTGTTGATAAGTATGCCGAACATCATCATCCTTATCACAACAGTACTTTACCACACAAAAATCCATAGAATCAAATACTCGTAATAAATTTGGGCCCCAATAACCAAGCCCAATAATTGCTACATTCAACATTGTTTTAGTTTCGTTTTGCCGAAGCTATTTCGAGTATCAATAACTTTAGATTTATATTTTTCAATTTGATCGTAATCAATCACTGAATGATTAGTCAAAATTACGATGCAATCTGCTAAATCTAACTGTTCTGAAGTTAAATGGACAGATTGGTAACGTTCACCTACAACTTCTACCTCCGATACAAATGGGTCATGATAAGTAATACATGCACCCAGGGTTATAAGTTGATTTATGATCTCTATAGCTGGGGATTCACGCGTGTCCTCCACATCAGGTTTGTATGAGACACCAATCACAAAGACGGAGGAACCGTTAATTGCCAATTGATCTTGATTCAATAGATGCGTTATTTTCTGTACTATGTAGCTTGGTACAGCTGAATTAATCTCGCTAGCAAGGTCAATGAAGCGTGGGGGATGGTTATGAAGACGAAATTTCCAAGCAAGATAGTGTGGATCTACGGGAATGCAATGTCCTCCAAGACCCGGTCCTGGATAGAATGGCATATAACCGAAAGGCTTTGTTGCTGCCGCATCGATTATTTCCCAAACGTCGAGCCCCATTTTATCACACATCTGAGCAAATTCGTTGACGAGTGCAATATTAACAGCCCTAAAAGTGTTCTCAAGTAATTTGACTGATTCCGCAGTTGTAGCAGACGACACTTGATACACCTTATCGACAAACTGTCGATAAAACACAGATGCCATTTCGACACAACTCTTGGTTATGCCCCCTACGACTTTTGGTGTATTAACCGTATTGTAATCTACATTACCCGGATCAATGCGTTCAGGCGAAAAAGCCAGAAAAAAGTCAAGCCCAACTTTTAAACCACTCTCCTCAAGTAAGGGTTGAACGATTTCTTTGGTCGTACCGGGGTAAGTTGTACTTTCCAAAATGATTAACTGATCTCGGCGAAGATATCTTCCGATTGATTCAGTTGCGGAAATGATGTAGCTAACATCAGGTGTTTTCGTCTTGCTTAATGGTGTTGGTACACAAATACAAATGATATCAAGATTAGACAAAGATTGCATGTCGCTTGTTGCATGCATCTTTCCTAATTTGATTAACTTATCAAGTTTTTTTGTTGGCAGATCAAAAATATAGGATTCGCCTGCATTGATCAAATTTATTTTTTCAATATCAGTGTCGAACCCGATTACCTGAAAGTCAGCTTCTGCTAGTGTAGCACTTAGCGGCAAACCAACGTAACCTAGTCCAATAATGCCAATCATTGCCTTTCGGCCGCTAATTTTTTTGAATAAATCCAAGCTTTCCCCGAAGACTATATACGTTATTTCTGTCGAAACGATATCATTTTTTGTATTTTTGCAAACTTTAAGAAATTCACCGAATTTCTATTTAGATTTCCCTACTGCAAACGACCATTATTGAATCATGACTCTAAACGTTTCTTCAGACTAAATTTATATCGGTATAAACATC
>JACLAC010015621.1_pt1 | contig 25209 bp, 14 predicted proteins | sample 8027881 | NCBI WGS metagenome assembly JACLAC01 (sample SAMN15725517, study PRJNA655200) | protist metagenome | isolation source: fluorescence activated cell sorting (FACS) single amplified genomes of... | place: Spain: Blaines Bay Microbial Observatory, Mediterranean Sea | collected 2016-01-19 | reverse complement strand
CTTGTTAATCGTGGATTAAAGCTTCATTCAATTAGTAACGCGGGTAGTGATAATTATTTAACGACCACTTCAACCCCTGCAAATATGCATTTATTAGCTACAAACAATAGTGTTGAGGGGATGTATATTTATCCAACCATTGGAGATGGTGCTTGCTTTTTTCGTGCTTTTTTAGCGCAGTTGCAAAACGATCCAAGCTGGTTACAAATTAGACCTATTAGTGATATTTACCACTGGATGGAACGTGAGCGTGAAACATTTAGCCAAGCGATGAACAATGCGCTCGATAGTCTTCAGATTAAAAAAGCCTATCGTGATCAAGCTTTTTTGCTCTATCGTTATATTAATCAAGTTGATGGTGGGTTTAGTGCTTTTTTCACAGATTTCTTTAATTACATTAGAAATGAAGAAGGGCTTTTACTTTGGAATGCCGGCACTATCCAGCATTTTTTGACGTATTATTTTAATACGGAAACGAACGAATTTACACTTCCGTTTGTGGGTGATTTTATTGATGGAATATTTCAAGCTTTAAGTGAGAGTTTAAATGCGCCGATCAATCATCATTTGCCTACTCATATTCGACGTACTGGGGATAGAATAAATTATCACTATGAATTGGTGAGCCAAGAAGAGCTTTTTAATGGATCTTATCCTCATTTAGCAGCAATCAGAGCAAACTTAGCGAGTCAAGTTAATCCAGAACAAAGCATTAGTCAGCTGGTTATAAAAGAAAAAATATATCAAACCACACAAAATGACGGTGCTGGCTTTCTGCGGGCAATACTTGCACATCAACAGCAAGAATCGAGCTGGCTTAATATACGTCCATTAGGTGATGTTTATGCTTGGATGGAACAACATCATGGCGAAATAATGGCTGCCATTGCGCAAGCGACGGAGTTTTTTTACTTAGATTCTATGATAAGTGCAGATGCTTATTTGGCAAAGGACCTATTTACATCGCCTGAATTTCTTAGTGAAATGATGCAAGCAGGGAGGCTAAACTTATTTAATCCTGAATACATACTAAATTATGCAGAAAACCATCAAATAAGCATTACACCTTGTGAAGCGCAAATGTTCGTTGAAAAACTAACTACTTTTATCGCAAGGCAACAAAATGTATTGGCAGAGCAAAGTTCAAGTAATCGTTATCAACTTGATGATATCACTTATATTGAACCTGTACATCGAGGCGATCTGTCAAACTATCGTCTAAACATAAGAGGCGCTTCATTGCAAGGAAATGAGCCTTATAAGATTCATTTTGTAGCTGCAGGGCCTTATTATTCTTATCCAGTTTTAGATCATCCTGATCTCGCTCTTTTTCGACCAGCAAGATTTGTTGATATACACCAAAGCTTTTATCGAGGTTGGCTAGCCTTAGCCAAAGATTCGTCTGCTTTTCTATCTTGCCATTCCAGTCATCTTGCTCAAACGTTACGTAATTCACCTCGTTTTATGCGTGTTTTTTCAAATGTGTTAGAGAATAGTTTATTCGCTTTAACGGGCCAGCGGATATTTCGAAACAGAATACAAATAGTGATAGATGCTATTTTGGGTCAGTTTGAACAAGGAAATTTTGATATTGGAAAAATTTTAACGTCATTGGCACAAGAGCAAGTGCTTGCTGTTGGTTATCAAGGTCCTGCCGCTCCTCCAGTATTACCGACTAGGTTATTTGAAAATGTTAGTAGTGAAAAATTAAATGCGCTTAATGTCAGCTTTATACAGAATATCGCAAAAGAGTTGGAATATTGCATTTATACACGTGATTCAGTTGAGCTTAATCTTCCAGATGAAGCGGAATATTTTATTTTAGAAAGAGACGGCGCTTGTTCTTTTGTAAGCCTTAAAAATATATTTCGCCCACTTTATGAACCCGTTGATCCAGAAATTTATCAGCAAGATTTACGAGATAATCCCGATCGAAATAACGCTGCTAAATATCTTGCTACGTTTTTTGGTGCTCAAGACACAGCAGAAAAAAGTGAACATGAAAGAACGCGACGTGGCGGCGTTAGGGCACGTAACAGATATGAAAGACAAGTAAATGATGAATGGAACAATAATGTTACGCTTGAAGAAGAGGTTATTAAAGATAAGGCAAAAAATAAAACCCGCGCAGATTTAGATGAAATCGGCGTGCGAGATGGACTATTTTCTCGACAAGATGCCATAAGTACAAGCGTTGATCTATTTACCCAAATATTACAAAACGTGAATGCATCAGCTGAATATTTGGGCTATGAAACGCACCCTTATGTGAAAAGAAAACCACAAAAAGAAGAAGGAACTTTTAAAAATGCTGTTTCCAGGGAATTAAAAAATTATAAAAAAAACAGTCAAAGTCAGCCTCAATCAACTCAGCAGCCAGCAGGTGAAAAAATAGTACTGCCAGTAGAAGAAGCTCAAAAAGAGCAACATGAGGATAAAAAGGAAAATAAAGCACAAAGTGAATCAATCTCTAGCAATGCAGAAAAAAAGCTAAAAGAGCCGCAGGAAAAAGCGACAACAGATGCGAGCAGCTGGGATCCTCTTTATTTTCCCGAAGCGGATGCGATGCCGGTAAATTACCCAAAAACATCGCAAGAATATAATGAACTAAAGAATGAATATGCAAACTGGCATCGACGAGTAAAAAGAAGGTTGGATCATGATTATATAGAACCATCACATATAATGGTGATGGATATTGATGCCGTTGATAGCCGAATAACTAGCACGGAATTAACAAGAGTTAAACTATGCCTAAGTAAAGATTTAACCGCTTGGGCTAAATCATCTAACCCTTATCATAATAGATTAGTTTCAATTCGAACTGAAATTGTAAATTCATCAATAAAAAACCCAGCACTAAAAAAGTTTTATATGGATTCTCTTGATGCAATGCAAATGGTAATGCTTGAAAATAATCCGGATTTCAGAAATGCATATTCTTTTTATTGGGCAAAAAATGAAGAAAACTTAAAATTACGTAATCAATTTTACTTCCATCAAGAAGTTGAAAATTTTATTACTAAAGGAAGAAAACCAGTTGTTTTTCAAGCTTTAGCTTCTTCACGTATCGACATTGATGCTAGAAAACTTCATGTACTTGCAGACATCCATCATAAAGTAACATTAGGCGAAGATTTAAATTTTAAACAGTTAGGAATGGTTTTTGCCCATTTGGATATTAATGAATTCAGTCTTGGAAGTGAAGCCAGAATCAGAGTATGGGATGAACTTCAGGCTAAGTGGGCATCATTAAATTCAGAACCTGATGCAGCACTTGTTCAGAGTAGTGTATTAAAAGCGTTAAGTTCAAAAAAAATGTCACACAGATACATTGCTCCAATGGCATTAGATCAAGGTTCCTTGTATTCCCGCGCCACAAGTTCGGCAAAGGATATTGGCTTTTGTAATTATTTTGCTACTGCTATGTTGCTTGCAGTAGAAGATAAAAAATTAGTAAGTCTACAAAAAACTAATAATATAATGACAAGTTTAAAAAATCTTGCAGTTACTGATCCTGTGGCTAGTTATAGAGTTATTAATGGACTTAACGATGCAAATAAACAATTACAAAGTGTTAGATTTCAAATTGAAAAGAACACGGCTTTTATTACGGAAAAAAACCTTTATAAAACTCAAACATCTTTCTCTGATATGATTGATGGCATATGGCATTCTACAAATGGCCATAAAATTGAGATGTCAGGCACTCATCCTCGTAGCGGTGATTGGTTTGGTCATGCAGTCTCAGTTGGTAAGGTAAAAGTCGGGACACATGTTGTATCTTATGTATTTGATGCAAATACGGGGGTGATTCCTTGCTATACCAAAGCTGAATTAGCATTTGCATTGGGTCAAACGGTGGCAAAAATGCCTAATTTTGATCCTGATGATACTGATTTTAGTGCGTCAAAGTTCGCAACAATGGAATTGACACGAGAAATAGCAAGTATATTAAAACAGATACAAACCAAAGATAAAATAACATATGGAGATTTAGATGGGAGTGATTTATCAAAAATAACAAAAAGAAGTACATTAACTGAAAAAACGGAATGGGAAAAATATATAAAAAATATAAAAATAGAGGGTTCTACGTCAGATTTGAGATCGGAAATTGCTGCATATAATCAAAAAAATAATCTTCTTCAACCAGAAGAAATGGATATTTTAATGAGAAATGCAAGATTGGAATACATTCGACCTACAACAACAGAGGGTTTTGATGATACAGATATAGATCGTCTTCTTAGTTATGAGGTACAGCAAAAGAGAGCATTATCAGCATTTGTTCAATCCCAAGACATTGAGCAAGGTGAATTTACTACAGATCTTAAAAGACATAATAAATTATCGGATCTAACACTAGAAGCACATCAAAAAATACAAGTTTCGTTAGAAAATTTAATAGAAAGTGATAAAACAACTAATTTAGGTGAAAAATTATTTTCAAATTTAGAAGCAGAAGGAGTAAGGGATAAAAAAGTAAAAATAGTTGTTAAAAAAACTGGAGATGATATTGACGTTGAAATAAAACGAAACCAGAAAAAAATGAAAGCAAGTAAAAAATCAGGAAAATCACGCAGAATAAATCCATTATTAAAAAAATTAGGTGTAACGGACTCTTCATTTCATGATGCACAAGCTGAAAGATCGGGATTAGCAGGGCTAATAGAAGCATTGAAAAATAAAGATCTTTTTAATGTAGATGAAGATTCATTAAAACAAGTTGATTTAGAAAATCAAAAAATAATGCAACAGCAGCAAGATGTAAGTGAAGCTTTAACTAAAATATTAGTTGACAATGATAAAAACCCGAGCGAATTTAGATTAATTAACCCACCCGATGATGGCACTGAAATAACAAAAGTAAAATTTGTTAATACGAATAACCCGTTAGATAGCTATGAATTTGATGTTCCTAGTAGCACAGGGCGAAAACTGACTGCATTTAAAAATAGTGTAAATGCCAGAGTTACAGCATTTAATACTGCAATGAATGAGGTTATTACCCCTGATGCTAGAAATCTATTGGGTAAAGGCTGGCATTTGTATGGCAAAGGGATGCAATTAGCAGGCAAAGCCATGTCTATTTACAGCATGGTTACCTTAGTTAACCAATCGCGCGATATGTCTACGTTAAATAATGCAGGTAAAGCGGTTTTAATTGTGAATTTAACGGATGTAACAATAGATACTGTTGCATTAACTGTGGGGGGGATTAACTATTTAGTTAAAACTTTTTCAGCGCCTGTTGCAGCGCTTTCTAGCATGTCGCATTTTGCAAGTAGTGCATCTATAGGTGCATCTATTGTACTTAATTTTGTTGAGTTGGGTATTCACTCTTATTCAGTAGATCATGCTGGTAGTGATTTTGAAAGAAAAATAGCCGCTTTAATGGTGGGTTGCACCGTTGCAAAAACGACATTGGCGTTAGTGAGCTTAGCCGTTTGTAGTGCTTTCCCTCTTGCTGCCCCTGTTTTTGCAAGTGTTGGTTTTTTAATTTCTTATATTCAAAATAATGAAATGAATAAAATGATAGCTCAGCATGTGGCTGATGAGACCTTTAAAGGCTTTGAAAAAGAATTAGAGGAAATAAAAAAATTCATTGAAAGCCCTAATATTATATATAACTCAAAAGAGAATAATATAATTATAACATCAGAAAAATACCCTTATACCAAAATGGTGGTAACTGATGACGGTATATCAATGACGGTTGATGGTGAACCGTTTGCTGTTGAGTTTTTTGAAGAAATTAATAAACAAATAGAGGAATATAAAGCCGAAATATTCAGTGAGCCTGCTAGTTGGAATGAGGGAGTAGTGTCATGGATGGGATATTATGCTCCGAAAAATCCTAAAAATAAATTTATAAATTACCGTGATATGCCAGAGAGCCTTAAAGAGTATAAAAAGATAGTCGAAAATTTAGGTCAATCTGATAACGGAAATGGTTTTTCTAAAGGCTATGCAACCCCTTATGATCATGGAACAGATGGAGATAATGCTGACGTTGTTGAAAGAGAACAATTTTTAAATCTCAATACTGAAGCTAGAAAATTTACGGATTCTTTTGAATTGCAAACAGCGAGAATCAGTAATCTAGCTGATTGTGTATCAGAAAATAACAAAACACCGAAAAAGGTTGAGCATAATTTCGATAACAAGTCAGATTCGACAAAACATATTATTGTTTCAGGTCACCCCATAAAACCTGTTTACAAGTCAACGGTTTGCACTGCCACTTCCTATGGTGGTTACTCTTATACAGCTAAACAAAAATTAACAAATTATGTTGATCAGTGCGAAGCGCGAGATAAAATGACAGAAGTAGCATCACAAGTATCACAAGCATCAGTAGGATCTAATATAAATAAGGACGGAAAAAATAATAAAGAATATTGGAAAATGAAACGGAAACACACAGTAAATTTTCAAGTAGGTGATCAAGTAAGCCCTTATCAATATTATCAAGGAAAAGTTGTTGTAAGTGAGGCTTATCCTTACGGACCTTGGGAAAGATTCATTCGAACTTTGGACGGCAAATCAAAATGGGAATATAGGTTAAGTTATCATGAAGATGAGTGTTATGAAAACCCCACAAAAATGGGGTTAGAGTTTGGTCAACCTGAGTATGAATTACATTCTGGTAATCAAACGACACTTATTTATCATTTTAAATCTGATCAAATGATAAATGCATTAGAAGCAAATAAAAAAATAGATGTAAATGGAAAAAAATATTATGAAAAAACCATGTATTACGGGCTTAATACAAATAGTAGCTTACCAATAGACAGTGATAATTTAGATGAAAATTCTAAATATTATCAACTGAAATTAATAAATGATGGAGATACATATTTATATATTCACCCTGATACGTATTTAAATATTTCAGAAGTTAACCCTGAAGTTTCAAATGCCACAGAAATAAAAAGTAAAAATGATATTGTTTTTATAGTTCCTCTTGAACTTTTAGAAAAAAACCTTTATCGAGATAGTAATTATAGTGCGGTGCATTTAGAGCAGCAAGATGGTGTTAAAACAATAACTCTTTGTCCTGATAGCACCAAAGAAACAGAAAAAGTAAAAATAAAACTTAATAATACAGTTAAAAGAGATATTAAAATTGAATCCTCTTGTAAATTATATGATAGCTCAACAACCTCTGTTTCTTTTAGGCTAAAACCAGAACCGATTGTTTCAGAGAGAAGTAAATTTGGAGTCAGTTTAAATTTAGAGAATATTTCTAGTTTTCCTTTTTCTAGTGTGGTTCATAACTCTAAAAAATTAACTGAATGGCTAGGTAATTTGCAACTATTAATGTCAAATATAAAACATGATGGATTTAGAATTGCTAAATTAAAATTAGCGTCACCTTATTATAAAGACATTGCGAAAAAGGAAGGAAAAACGGCAGATGAATTTTTCACAGCGACAGGTTGGTATTTAACAAAAGATGAAAATATTAAAGATCACCCTGTTGTTAAAGAAGGTGGAGGGCTTCTTGTGCATAAAGTCTGGCGAAATGAAGCACCTGAAGATAAAAAAACAATGTTTAAACGAATGGGTTTTATAGGTTATACCAAATTAGATTATGAAGACATTCCTGAAGATTTAAAATTATATTTTAACCCTGAAGAAGGGAGTTATATTTATCACTTTTTTGACAAACAAACAAAAACGCTAGTAAAGCAATATGGTGAAACTGAAATCCGCTATTGGAATCGTGAAGATGTTACAGTTTGCCCTGATGATATAACACCAACAAAAATAACATGGGGTGAAAACAACCTTGAAAGCTACAGCTGTGATGCTATTCATATTACGCCTAAATCATCATTGCCAAGTGTTACTGCTGGGCGTATCCATGCGGTTATGGATTTAAAATTATCTGCAATGGAATTAATTTCTCAATCTGCAGAGACAAAAGAAACTTTGTTTGATTTGATATATCAAAAAGTAGAAAAAGCTTATACGAAGCAAACAGATAAAAGTGTAAATAAAAATATTGAAAAACAAAAAACACTCACGAATAAAATTAAACATAATTTTTTTATTGAATTATTGGATTTATCTGATAGTAGCAAGGTTAAAGATGTAAAAGCCGTATTGACTAAATCTAATCAGGGAGAATTGCAATTATCTTTATATCCGAAAGATGAAGATCTCATTGCAATTCCACAAACGCGAGATTATCTATTAACAGCAAAGCCGGAATCCAGCTCAGATAAAATACATCTTTTAGGGTATCCTGTTTTAAAAGGTGATAATTTAAGAGAATTGGCAGGAAGAGTTGTCAATGCTCAAGGTGAAATAGGTACTGGTGATATAGAAACTTCTAAACCAATTTTAAAAAGTAGAGACATAACGCACGTTATTAATCAGCCAGAGCGAGAAGCTTTTATTTGTCATGCTAGAGATAACTCAACCAGTGAAGTAGCTTTTCTTTTAAGTCATGATTTAAAAGAAACTCATTTACTTGGGGTGAAAGGGGATCATTTAGTTGTAAATAATATAACCACAGATGCAGGAATTAAAGCTGAATTTGGGTATTTACAGGCCACATACGGTGATTTTTTAACACGTTATTTTAAACTTCAATCCTCTATTGCAGCTAGGAATATAACAACAAAAGTAGAGCCGAGTATTTTTATGAATAAAAATACGGAGCAGATTTTATTTATTCCGCCAATGTCTAATGATAATATTACGTTATCAAATGATATAATCATTACTGCAGAGCAATCACAAGGAAGTAATCATATAGCAACAATACAAGATGTAACAGGTAAAAAACTATTTGAATTAAGCACACCTTATTCAAGAAATAGCACTTTATCTGATTCTTTTTCTTATTCATACCTCGCTCAAGGTGAAGATAAAGTATTATATATGGGGTTACCTTCAAAGCAGCCAACGCAATCAACTCTTCCCTACCTTTCAGTTGAAGATTTAGTGTTATTACCAACGGCTATTAACCCTGACAATAATGCAACCAAGCCTGCGCCGTTGGAAATATCTGAGCTAATGCAGCAGCAATTAGAGCGAGTCATATTAGCAAGACCATTAAATGATCAATATAATGTACAACCAATTTCAATTAATACCAATAGGACCAATGCACTAGAAAGCGTTGAGTGTGTTATTCAAAAATACAGTGAAGAAGAGCAAGATATATTATTGTCTATTCCAACATCTGATTATTTAAATGGGATTAAAATCAAGTCAGCGCCAATAATCGTGCGCTTAGAAAATGCAACAGGAACCGATTTAAAGCTTTCGCCTGAATTTAATCATAGCGTAATGCTTGATGGTATAGCGTTAGATATAACAAAGCTCCTTCCTAATGCAACGATAATTGATATGCAATTGTTAAACACAAAAATACAGGCTGATGACGATAGTGGGCATGGAGAGGTGCAATATAGCAGTGATGATGAGGGTGATGAAGAAGATGAAATTCAGCTGAGTTCGTCTACAGTGGCAACCGCTACATCAAAAATTAAATTTAATTAATGGATTAAATATCATGATTAACGATAGAGTAGCACTTCGTCATCATCCCGAATTATTAACTGATGCAAGTGTGTTAGCAAATAAATTAGAAGAGGATGCATTTCCTTGTCAAAGACTTGGGTTTAGTATTGCTGATGCTAGATTAAGTTCAGCAAAGCCTGAAACACTTGAGCTTAGAAATACCCTAACTTGTGGTGATGATGGCTATTTATGTGGTAGCTGTGTGGAAGTTGCATATGATTTAATTGAAAACCAAAATAGACGCGATCTTGATTTTACTGCTGTTGATATGCTATCTGATGATGAAAGTGATGACGAAGATGATAGAAATACCAAATCAAATAAGGAACGCGATCGTACACTTGCAACAAAAGTCGCGATGGGAACTTTTGGTGCTACGGTAGCAGCACTGACTTGTTATGGTGCTTATCATTATTTATCTAAAAAAGAAGAGGTTCCATTAATTGAAAAAAATATTGATAGTACTGACGCTAATCAAAAAGAAAATAAAACAATAATTGCAAATTTAGACCAAAAATCAGTTCTTCAAGCTGTGCAGACTTTATCTAAAAACACCACAGATGAAGTTGAAACATTATTACATTTTTCATCCAAAGAGTGCCAACATAAATTAATGGATGACATATTAGGAGCAGAGCATAATACAACAGCATATTGGAGCAGCGATAAATTAAATTCAACTATTGTATCTCTGGATAAGAGTAAATTTACTAAAGCATTAGGTTTAAGTGTTATTAATAATACCTGCTTAGAAGAAATGTCAGTGGAAACTTTACCATTCATCCAGCAACAAAAAGAGATTAGTGCGCTGGCAACAAAAGCAGAATTATTAGCAAAATTAAATGCTAAAAAAAATACAGATGAAGTTTGTGTTTCTATTGGTGAGGGAGTTAAAACCTTTAATATGGATGGTAAGTCATTGAAGATAAATGAGGTTGAATGTAAACCTAAAGTAAGACATTTTACCATGCCATCAAAGAAGTTGCTCGATTCACCGATAGGTAGAGCTGCGCAAGCGACTTGCATTTCTCGCTTAGGTTTAATTTCTGATGGAATTAGTACAGATTCATCAGTAAATGTGGCAGTTACGTCTCGTATTCAATTTGATAACGAAACATTATCAGTTTCTTCCCCCCGTATTCCTAGCATAGCTGAACAATATGCGCAAAGTGCACTTAGACGATGCCCAACCCTTAAAATTGATGATTGTAAAGCCTCTGCTTCTACGGGGTCTCATCTTGTGAAGCCATTATCAAGCCACAAGGTGATCAAATGTTTAGATTATTTTTTGAATCAGCCAGTAGAAAATAAACCTGATCGTATTGTGGTCATGGAGCCAACCGAGCTTGCTAATTATCATCCGAGTATTGAACTTGTAGAAAAAGGTATTTCAGAGCTTAAGCAAAAAGGTATTGAGGTGCATAGCCATGATTCTTCACCAGGAGCTTGGTTGTCTGATGTTGAAAACTTAATTCAAACCAGTGAAATTGATGAATCTATGACTAAGCCCCCATCTAATGTAGAGCCTGTTATTATTGCTCTTTCAACATTATCTGTATTAGCCGGTGCAACACTTATAGGTGGAGCAGCTGGATACTGTCTTTACAATAAAAAACAGAAAAAGTATCAAAAGCAGCAATTTGAAGTCGTTAATGAATATGAAATGCATCCGCTTAATAGCAATGAAGGACATAATAAAGATAATATTTCAGAAAATGAATTATCGGATGAGCAACAATTAGAGAGTGAATTAATGCCCCAACCCCAAGATGCAGGAAGTGAATTAAGAAATAGAAGAAGCTTACATGATCAAGGTATGAATATTAGAGAAGCATTACGTGTTGTTTATACACCTGATGTGAATGAAGCACGGGCGCAAAGAAGAGATCCTTTGCATAAAACAAGCCAAGATTCCCTCTACCGAAACCAATATAAGCAGGCGAAATCTATTTTATTTAAAAGGGATTTATAATTTTAAAAACTAGGTTTATTAGAAAAATAGCCAATAGTTTATTTTTCTTCTTTTTTATTTGAGGTATTGGTAGCTTTTATTCATACCAATTACATAGTTTTTATACTTATGAATTTCACCCTTTCAGTATCTTGGGTATGATTTTAATAAAACAAATAAAAATCATTCCATTGTTTAAATAACATCCTTTTGTGTGTAAAAAGAAAGCAGTTTGATGTGCTTTTATTCGATTGATTTCTTTTTTAGAAAAAAAGGTTTACAGCATCTTATTCCCCCAGTAATATTCGCCGCACTTGCGGAGAGATGGCTGAGCGGTTGAAAGCACCGGTCTTGAAAACCGGCGAAGGTTTGTAGCCTTCCTAGGGTTCAAATCCCTATCTCTCCGCCACTTTTGAAATAAAAGTAATACGAGTGAAAAATCCGCGGAGAGATGGCTGAGCGGTTGAAAGCACCGGTCTTGAAAACCGGCGAAGGTTTGTAGCCTTCCTAGGGTTCAAATCCCTATCTCTCCGCCACTTTTGAAATAAAGTAATACGAGTGAAAAAATCCGCGGAGAGATGGCTGAGCGGTTGAAAGCACCGGTCTTGAAAACCGGCGAAGGTTTGTAGCCTTCCTAGGGTTCAAATCCCTATCTCTCCGCCACATTATCGCGAAAAGCCGCTGTTTTTACAGCGGCTTTTTTCGCATCTGGTTCAGCATTAAGTCATCCTTGAAGTTGCAGATGTGTTGGCTGCATCTTCAAGTATCTTGGGTATAGTCTTTTAATTTCACCCTAAAATGTCGAATAAACCCACAGTTTTAAAGCCATATTTTCAAGAATTTATGTACGATTTCAAGGTTACAAACTTGCTGCCATCGATCCTTTTCTGGCGCAATTAGCGATTTTACTTAACTGCGAACATGAATCCCGTCTGATATATTGTCACCGTTTTTAGATTTTCACCGCCACCGTACCATGAATCATCTATCACGAAATCCGGTTATAGCCCCCTGCTTGAGCGCGTAAGCTGAGCATTTCTCGGAAATATACACTTTATTATTGAAGATGCAGCCAACGCATCTGCAACTTCAAGGATGAAGGGTGTATAAGTATTTGATAATGCCTAACTCCTATTAAGGTTGTTTATTATGAGCTATTACGATTATTGGGGGAAAACTGATAAATCAGATCCATCTCATTATCATTTATTACCTTATCACAGCTTAGATGTTGCCGCTGTTGGACAACAACTGCTTTCAACGGATGTGATTTTAACGTGTGAATTATCTCAACTGCTTGATATTGATGAAAAACAGCTATCTAACTTGGTTGTATTTTTTATTGCTTTGCATGATTTAGGAAAATTCACTTCAGCTTTTCAAGCTATTTCGCCAAGCAATATCGGGTTTTCGGCGAAACAATATGATGCATCAACGGCTCGGCATGATCGCTTAGGAGTGTATTTTTGGGATCAAATTTGTGATGAGGTTATTGCTCTTTTAGCGGCTGATTGCAATGAAGATGAAGAGGATATTCTCGATAACCTCAATATATTAATGAATGTGGTTTTAGGACACCATGGTGCGCCTGTTGAAATGGCTAAACCTCGATCATTAAAACCGTTCACTGAATCAAGAAATCTTGATGATGTACATGAATATGTTATTGAATTGTATGGATTATTGCAGCCTTGTTTACCTAAATTAATTGATACTAGACGCTTAGAGCAAGCGAGTTGGCATTTAGCTGGGATCACGGTTTTAGCTGATTGGCTGGGTTCAAACACCGATTATTTTCCTTATAACAAAACCCAAATGCCTCTGTCTGACTATTGGAAACAAGCTCAGCAACAGGCGTCTAATGCTTTAATAAAGACCGGTTTTTCTTTACGTGCTAAACCGTCTGAATTTATTTCAATTCAACATCATTTTGGTTTTGAACCAACCCCACTGCAACAATGGGCACAAACTGTTCCGCTTTCTGATTCTCCTCAATTGTTTGTATTAGAAGATGTTACCGGAGCAGGTAAAACAGAGGCAGCTCTCGCATTAACTCATCGGCTAATGGCACAGGGTGTTGCTGATGGCTTTTATTTCGGTTTACCGACCATGGCGACGTCAAATGCGATGTTTAACCGTGTAACCGATCATTATTTCAATATGTTTGAGAATGATCACGATCGAATTATGCCCAGCATTGTACTAGCTCAAAGCAGCAGTGCTTTAAATGATCGTTTTCAAACGGTCAAATTGGCATCAGGAAAGTTAGATGATGATTACTATCAACAAGATCAAACAGCAACTGCATTATGTAATGCTTGGTTAGCTGATTCTCGTAAAAAAGCACTGCTTGCCACTGTTGGTGTTGGCACGATAGATCAAGCATTGTTAGCGGTATTGCCGAGAAAACATCAATCACTTAGATTATTAGGATTACATCGTAAAGTTTTGATTTTTGATGAAGTTCATGCGGCTGATGAGTATATGTTTACGCTATTAGAATCTTTATTAGAACAACATTTACGCCATGGCGGTTCAGCTATTTTACTCACCGCGACACTCTCAACCGAACAACGGCAAAAACTCGCGAACATTTGGTTAAAAGCCGGGCAATTACCGCTTAAAAGTCTGACTTGCACCAGTGCTAATGATTTTCCACTCGCGACACAAGTTTGTTTAGATCCTTTAAATTCTTTGATTGAAACGCCGCTTAAAAGTCGGGCTGATGTGTGTCGCGAAGTCACCGTTACCCAACTTCATACCGAAACAGCTTGTATTGAGAAGATTGTTCAGGCTGTTCTAGCGGGACAATGTGTAGCTTGGATTAGAAACTCGGTCGATGATGCACGTACTGCATATGATCTTATCACTCAGGCGTTAGCAGCGGCAGAGCGTGATTTATCCCCTCAAAAAGTCATGCTTTTTCATAGCCGATTTACGTTAGTTGATAGAAAACGTATTGAGCAACAAGTCTTAAATTGCCTCAGCAAAAAAACAGCAGATGGTGAGCTTATTACAAGTGAACAACGTCAAGGGACGGTACTAATTGCAACTCAGGTTTTTCAAGAAAGTTTAGATGCCGATGTAGATGTGATGATTTCTGATATTTGTCCGATAGATGACTTGATCCAACGTGCAGGTCGATTACACCGTCATACACGAGATATTAATGGGCAATATTATGGCGGTGTAGATCAACGTGCTGCGCCAGTGTTGTATCTTCATGCGCCGAAATGGGAAGAAGAACCGCAGGTTGATTGGCTCAGTCGAGATTTCCGTAATACTGAATATGTGTATCGTTCTCCTGGGCGATTATGGCTTGCTCAACGTAAACTCATAGAGCTTGGTGCCATTCGTATGCCAAGTGAAGCTCGTGTTCTCATTGAAGCTGTTTATAACGAAGCAGCACAAGCACAAATCCCTACGGCATTAATTATCAAAGAAGATGAATTAATTGCAGAACAAAGCTTAAAAACAGCCTCAGCAAAATCACAACTTATTGATTTCAAATATGGATATTGTGATAGTAGTCAAAAACACTGGTCAGAAGATCAGTATGATATCAGTACTCGTTTTTGTGATAGAGAAACGGCCCAAATTTTAGTGCTTAAATGCAATGAGGTAGGGGAATTAGTACCTTGGCAAGAAGGCTCTTGTCATGCGATCGCCCTTAGTACCTTGTCAGTAGCAAAGCTTAAATATGCCGATCATTTACAACAATTAACGGAACAACAAACCTTATCGTTAGCAAAACGTTATCCCAATATTAAATATATACAACCTTGGTATCCAGAGCAGGATCCCATGTTTGGTTATAGTGCGACGAGTGGCTTTTATCAGCGCAATCAATAAGAGGAAAACAATGAATTTACTTCATGCGCCGTGGTTACCCTTTCGACTTCGTAATGGTGATCAAGAATGGCGCCCACTAATAGCAATTACAGATCCTGATATTGTTGATTTTGCGTTACCTCGTGCTGATTTTCAGGGAGCTGCTTATCAATTGGTGATAGGGATATTACAAACGGCTTTTGCGCCTAAAGATAAAAAGCAATGGCACCAGTATTACGCACAGCAACCAACAAACGATGAACTAAAACGGGCTTTTGATACGATTGAACATGCGTTTGAGTTAACGGGAGATGGTCCCCTGTTTATGCAGGATCATGATCCATTATCTCAGCAAGAAATGAGCCCAATTAGCGGCTTATTAATTGATGCCCCAGGCGCAAATGGTATTAAAAACAATACGGATTTTTTTGTTAAACGTGGCGTAGGTGAAATAATGTCACCGGCAATGGCGGCATTGGCATTGTTTACGTTACAAATTAATGCACCGTCAGGCGGCTCTGGTCATCGTGTCGGTTTGCGTGGTGGTGGTCCATTAACCACGTTGGTAATGCCGAGTGATGAACAAAGTTCGTTATGGCATAAGTTGTGGCTCAATATCATCAATTGCGACACATGGCGTTATGGCGAGTCTAACTTCCATGATGGCAGTGTTTTTCCGTGGTTAGCACCGACAATTGAAAGCAGCAAAAAAGGCAGTGAGATTTACCCGTCTACTGAGGGGATCCACCCGTTACAGATGTATTGGGCGATGCCACGCCGAATTCGATTGGTGATTGATGATGAGCCTACACAATGCTTGATAAGTGGCGAAAATACTGAACGCAGCGTTCGCCATTATCGTACTAAAAATTACGGTAATAACTATGTAGGTAATTGGGATCCGCATCCGTTTACACCTTTTAAATGGAACCCTAAAAAACCGAATGAAGATCATTTATCCCAAAAAGGGCAACCTGGTGGCATTAGCTATAAAAATTGGGATGTGCTGACATTATCCAGTGATGGTAACGGTCATATCTGTGCACGTGTTGTAGATCATTATAACGATGTAGCTAAGCGCAAATGGCATGAACAACCACAATTGTGGGTGTTTGGTTATGACATGGACAACATGAAACCTCGTGGTTGGTACAGCACTATGATGCCGTTGTTTGATGTGGAACCAGAAAATCATGATGACATTATTAATGCGACAAAAGAATTACAAGATTTGGCTAATAACGCACTCTATCAAGCCCGTAGTCAAATAAAAGCGGCATGGTTTGAAAAGCCGGCTGATGCTAAAGGCGATACCAGTTTTATTGATCTTGATTTTTGGCAACAAACAGAAGCGACATTCTATTTAACCGTGTCTCATATTGCTCATAATCTCAATCAACAGCAATCCGCTTTGACTTCAGAACAAGCAAAACATTGGCTGAATACCATTCAATCGGTGAGTATGCAATTATTTGATAATTATGCCTTAGATGATTTGGGCGATATACGTTCAATGGCAAAGCGCATGGACGCGAGAGGAAAATTAATGGGGTGGTTATATGGCAGTAAAAATATTAAAGCATTTAACAATGATCATAACCTTATAGTCGCTAAGGATAAAAAACATGCTAAGTAACACAGAAGAAAAAGTACTTCGAGGTTGGTGGCTAAGTTTAGTGCTTTGTGAGGCTGAATTAAAAGAAAAGCATCTACTATCGGCACCAAGTGGTCATAAAGCAAAGTTAAAGCGGGCCGAGTCAGTCGATGCGGTATTGATGCAAGATGCTTTTCGTACATTATGGTTGAACCTTCCAGAGCAAGAATCACATTCCGCTAATGACATGGAATGTTGGGCTGTTATTGCTGCGTCGTTAATTCATGTCTCTCCTGGTTATCAAGATGGGATAGCTGCAGCAGCAGGTAAAAAACCAGAAAAAGGCGATAAATCATTGGTCAGTGAAATGCGATTTTCCCAGTTACAAGCAGCTAAAACGCCAAATGAATTATTACGTACTTTGCGCCGGTTACTGAAGTTAATGAAAGGGAAAGTAGAGCCATTGGCTCTAGCAAAAGATATCGACCAATGGTTTAGCGAATACCAGCATTCAGGTTTAGTTCGCGCTAAAAATCGCATCAGTGTGAAATGGGCAATGGATTACTATCACGCAGCAAAATAAGCCTTTCATTCTATTTTTATTTATATGAGATCATCAATAATGAGCCAATTTATTCAGCTTCATACACTTACCTCTTACGCACCATCTAACTTAAACCGTGATGATTTAGGTCGTCCAAAAACTGCAAAAATGGGCGGTTTTGAGCGTTTACGTGTTAGCTCTCAAAGTCAAAAACGTCATTGGCGTACTTCTGATTTATTTGAACAAGCGATGGCTGGCAAGCTAGGTATTCGTACTAAACGTTTTGGACAAACTGTATTTGATGCATTGATTGCTCTAAATGTGAAAGATAAAAACGCGACAAAATGGGCGGGATTAATTGCTGGTCAGTTTGGGAAATTGAAAAAAGACAGCTTAGACATTGAGCAATTAGCGCATATTAGCCCTATTGAGCAAGATTTAGCGTTATCGTTAGTTGCCGTTATTGCACAAGAAGATCGTGAGCCAACTGCTGATGAATTAAAAGCATTAAAGTCACAACAAACGGCTGTTGATATTGCTTTATTTGGTCGAATGCTTGCTTCTGCACCCGAATTTAATGTTGATGCTGCTTGTCAGGTGGCACATGCAATCAGTGTTCATCAAGTGACGATTGAAGATGATTACTTTACCGCTATCGATGATCTTAACGATGGCAAAACAGATTCAGGCTCGGCGCATATTGGTGAAGCAGGGTTTGCATCTGCATTATTTTATAACTACATCTGCATCAATAAAACCCTGTTAATTGAAAATCTTGGTGGTGATGAAGCCCTTGCTAATGCAGCCATTGCTGCTTTGACAGAAGCGGCAGTTAAAGTTTCACCTACGGGTAAGCAAAACAGTTTTGCGTCACGCGCTTATGCGAGTTACGTCATGGCAGAAAAAGGTCAGCAACAACCACGTTCATTATCAGTAGCATTTTTAAAACCAATTAATGATCAAGATATGGCAACAGCCGCAATTAATGCTATTTCAAAACAAGCTATTAATTTTGATAAAGTTTATGGCGCTTGTGCAGACAGCCGCTATGAAGTTAATGCAATGATTGGTGAAGGATCATTTGCAGAGCTTTGTCAGTTTGTGACTGAGTAAGGGAGCAAATATGCAACCTTATTTAGTTTTTCGACTTTATGGTGCAATGGCGAGTTGGGGGCAACCGGCTGTTGGCGGTGATCGTCATACCGGGGTTATTCCATCTCGTTCTGCATTATTAGGATTGTTAGGTGCAGGGCTTGGTATCAAACGTGATGATCAACCAACACTGACGATGCTACAAAAAAGCGTACAGTTTGCGATCAAACAATTGGTACCAAGTACATTGTTACGCGATTATCACACGACACAAGTAGCTGCGAATAATAACAAAGTTCACTATCACACTCGTAAACAAGAGCTTGATATGGGCAAGTTGGCGACAGTGTTATCAAGTCGTGATTATCGCTGTGATGGGATTTGGGTCGTTGCAGTATCACTGACGAATGACGCTATGTTTTCATTTGAACAACTACAGCAAGCGTTATTAACGCCCACTTACCCGTTGTGTCTTGGTCGTAAATCGTGTCCGCCAGCGTTACCGTTAATGCCAACTATTTTAGAACCATGTTCATTAAAGCAAGCATTAGATACGCCATTTCCTGCTATTACGGGAAGTGAAAAAAGTGATCGCTATTGGTTTGGTTGTGTTGGTCAAGATCGTGTGGCGACTTACTATTGGCGGGGCGATAAAGCTGCGTTGGGTGACATTGACGATAACGTGGTGATCACAACTCAACCATGGGATGAACCTCTCAATCGTCAGCGGTGGCAGTTTACCCAACGTATTATGTACCAAGTAACTTTGCCGATTTTAGAGGGTGAATAACAGTATGTATTTATCAAAAATAACGCTTGCACCGTCGGCAACATTAGCAGAAACATTGCTGATGCTACAAGGTAACGATGCCTATGCGGCGCACCAGTTACTATGGCAATTATTTCATCAACAATCAGAACGCCAATTTATTTATCGCCAAGAGCTAATGCCAAATGGATTACCCGTTTTTTGGGTATTATCGCAAGTTGCTCCTGATGAAACGAATGCGCAATGGCAAATACAAACCAAACCGTTTACTCCACAATTAAAAGTAGGGCAGCGTTTAGCGTTTAAATTACGTGCAAATCCAACTGTTTGGAATAATACCACTAAAAAGCGCCATGATGTGATGATGCATGCTAAATACCAAGCTAAGCAACAAGACATTGGTGCCGAAATGTTACCGCATTATATGCAGCAAGCCGCTAAACAATGGCTGTGCGATCCGAAACGTTTAGAGCAATGGGGGATCAGCCTTGATGTTGTACCTGATATTGAAGCGTATACCCAGCATCAAAGTGATAAAAAAACGAAGCAGCGTATTCAATTTTCTAGTGTGGATTATCAAGGCGTCTTGACGGTACAGGATCCTGAAAAATTCCTCACTCAATATCGACAAGGTTTTGGGCGAGCAAAAGCACTAGGTTGCGGTTTAATGTTAATTCGAGGTATCTAATGGCATTTATCCCACTGAAACCGATTCCAATTAAAGATCGTAATTCAATGATATTTGTTGGAATGGGGCGTATTGATGTTCGAGATGGCGCTTTTGTTGTTATTGATGATGTTAATGGCGAGCGTATGCATATACCAGTGGGATCTATTGCTTGTTTATTATTAGAGCCCGGAACGCGTATTAGTCATGCTGCGATAAAATTGGCGGCAACCACAGGGACATTACTAATTTGGGTGGGTGAGGCAGGTGTTCGAGTCTATTCTGTTGGACAACCTGGAGGCGCCCGTTCAGATAAGCTTCTTTATCAAGCGAAATTAGCGCTAGACCCTGATTTACGCCTAAAAGTTGTTCGTAAAATGTTTGAATTACGTTTTGGCGATGTCGCCCCAGCTCGGCGTAGTGTTGATCAGTTACGTGGAATTGAAGGAGCACGAGTTCGTAAAACCTACCAAAAACTGGCTCTACAATATGATGTGAAATGGAAAGGCCGTAGCTATGATCCAAAAGATTGGGAAAAAGGTGATGTAATCAATCAATGCATTAGTGCGGCGACAGCTTGCTTATATGGGGTAACAGAAGCAGCCATTCTAGCTGCGGGTTATGCACCGGCTATTGGTTTTTTACATACAGGTAAGCCGCTTTCCTTTGTCTATGATATTGCAGACATCATTAAATTTGAAACTGCTGTACCAGTTGCATTTAAAGTTGCCTCATATCGGCCATTATCTCCTGATAGACAAGTTAGACTGGCGTGTAGAGAAGAATTCCGTAAACACCAGACCTTGAAAAAACTGATACCACTCATCGATGAAGTACTCAGTGCGGGAGATATTGCACCTCCTGAACCTTATATAGATGCACAACCTCCTGCTATACCAGAGCCAATAGCGATTGGTGATAGTGGTCATAGGAGCAAATAGTTTATGAGTATGTTAGTGGTGGTTACAGAAGTGGTACCACCTCGATTACGGGGACGACTTGCTGTTTGGTTATTGGAAGTTAGGGCGGGTGTATATATAGGCAACGTTTCTCGAAAAATAAGGGAAATGATCTGGGAACAAATTGAATGTCTTGCTGAAGATGGCAATGTTGTAATGGCATGGGGAACCAATACCGAATCTGGCTTTGATTTTCAAACCTATGGCAAAAATCGTCGAGAGCCTGTTGATTTAGATGGGTTACGTTTAGTGAAATTTTTACCTGCTGACATGATAACTGAATGAAAAAATGTTCTTTAAAATGTTGGTAGATTTTTAGTGATAGTTTTTTAGCTTACAAATCAGTGATATATTTTTAGAGTGTTCCCCGTACCCACGGGGATGAACCGGAACTGTATCGGGAACAGTTAGGGGTGATAAAGTGTTCCCCGTACCCACGGGGATGAACCGGCGAGATATTGAAAAGATGCTTAATGATTTAGGTGTTCCCCGTACCCACGGGGATGAACCGCGCTAAAAGAGCACAAAACTATAAGACACAAAGTGTTCCCCGTACCCACGGGGATGAACCGCGAACGCGAAAAAAACATTATATGAAATGAATGTGTTCCCCGTACCCACGGGGATGAACCGCAATTGAGCGAGCTGAACAGGCAGAGCGTGATGTGTTCCCCGTACCCACGGGGATGAACCGCTTCTTGATGATGCGAGAGAATCATTGTTTGGGTGTTCCCCGTACCCACGGGGATGAACCGCCATTGCAGAAATAAAAAATAACACGCCTAAAGTGTTCCCCGTACCCACGGGGATGAACCGCAGTGTCGAGCAGACCAGTAGAGCATATGCAAGTGTTCCCCGTACCCACGGGGATGAACCGGCGGTAGCAAGCGGATAGCTGTGTATGATAACGTGTTCCCCGTACCCACGGGGATGAACCGGAACGTCGGTGCACTGGTGGTTTCGATGGCATGTGTTCCCCGTACCCACGGGGATGAACCGCCGCTCGGCAATGTTCAATTCGGTGCGACAAGGTGTTCCCCGTACCCACGGGGATGAACCGGCACACCGCGTTTTTGCCCTACAAAATCAACCGTGTTCCCCGTACCCACGGGGATGAACCGGAGGGTGATTATAGTGTAACTTTCTTAATTCTGTGTTCCCCGTACCCACGGGGATGAACCGTGAACTAACTGAATATGTGAAACGCCAAGTTTGTGTTCCCCGTACCCACGGGGATGAACCGTGTATTATTAATATATTAACGCGTGTATTGTTGTGTTCCCCGTACCCACGGGGATGAACCGCGTATGAATGAGATTGATGAATCTATGACGTTGTGTTCCCCGTACCCACGGGGATGAACCGTATTCATTATTTGGTGGTGCGACATTCTCAACGTGTTCCCCGTACCCACGGGGATGAACCGAATATAAAAACAAACTAAAGAAACAGGAGATTGTGTTCCCCGTACCCACGGGGATGAACCGGCAAATTATCAGGCGTTAGAGATGATTACGAAGTGTTCCCCGTACCCACGGGGATGAACCGTAGTCAACGCCCAAATCTGCCCACATTGAGCGGTGTTCCCCGTACCCACGGGGATGAACCGAATTTTGCGCCACTTGGTTTATGTTAATGGCGGTGTTCCCCGTACCCACGGGGATGAACCGGTTGTGACGCTGTGAGTGTCACTTTTAGTCTAGTGTTCCCCGTACCCACGGGGATGAACCGTGATATGTGTTAGGCAAAAAAAAAATGCACTCGTGTTCCCCGTACCCACGGGGATGAACCGCTAAATCTTCAAACGCCCGCCAATTCTGATAAGTGTTCCCCGTATCCACGGGGATGAATATCACCTAATCTTGTTCTACACATACAAAAAAATGATATTTACAGTACATTTTTTATGTCAACTGAACCTAATGCAATCAGTTATTTTTTTATTTATGGGTCACAGAGAGTAAATGATGAAGAATATAATATTTGTTTTATTGATGTTAAGTTTTTATTCTTATGCTGAAAATAATGATGTTGTTGTTTTATTACCTTCATTTAATGAGAAGGGAATAGATAAGTGGGAAAAACAAATTTTTTCAGGGGAAACAGAGTATAAATTACAATTAGATGAAAATAAAAATGTACTTCAAGCTAGAAGCAATAATGCCGCTTCAGGGTTAGTTGTTAAAGAAAAAATAGATTTATTAAAAACACCTTATCTTAATTGGAGTTGGAAAATAAATAAAAAATTTCCGCCATTATCTGAGCAAACAAAAAAAGGGGATGATTATGTTGCACGGATTTATGTTGTAAAAGAAGGTGGTTTTTTTCCTTGGAACACAAAGGCATTAAATTATGTCTGGTCTAGTTTAAACAAAAAAGAAAATGTTTGGGATAACGCATATGCAGGCTCTAATGTAAAAATGCTTTCTATTCGCACCGATAGCTCAGAAGTGAATAAATGGTATTTTGAAAAGCGTAATGTCTATAAAGACATGATCAAATATTTTGGTGATAAGGGAAGTGACAAAGATAATTTAAAGGCTTATCGCTTTATAGATATTATTGCGATAATGACAGATACAGATAACAGTGGGTTAATAGCTGAAAGTTTTTATGGTGATCTTAGTTTTAGTGCCCGTTAATTGTTCTTCATTAATTGATGCATTCGCCCAAGGCATTTTTCCTTCTTCAACATCATTATTTAAAACGATGGCCCAATTTTTATTTTTGTTGTAGGTGACATCACCCGTGCCTGTAAAATCACTACACCCATAACGACTATTTTTTTCAAGTAAAACTAAGGTTAACCCTTGGCAATTTTTATTTATTGTGGGGTTGCAAATGTGCAATGCACCGGTAATTATTTTTTTACTGATAACGTCTGGACTTGTTAAAAGCTAGTTGCCATTTATTTTATTTTCTGTCTCATATGCGTTTTGAATTGAACCACTTTCTTTTTGGTATTGGTTTAATGTAGTGGCGCTCAAAGTGCTAGAAAAAAAGCCTATGATCATACAGGTTACACCTATTGTTTTTACTAATAATTTGGTCATATGAAATACCTTTATTGAAAATGCAAAATGTGCGCGAGGGAATAAAATGTCACGGGGAAATATAGCGGGTACGTTAAAAAATGGAATGATGGAATGATGGAATGATGGAATGATGGAATGATGGAATGATGGAATGATGGAAAGGGGGGTTTTATACCTGTATCTTTGAAACTTATACCTTGTATTTTCATTCATCCCTATGAGCATAGATGAACTATGTGATTGGGGTGAATAAACGCAGCCAACGCAACGTCAAGGATGAAGGATATATATTATAAATTGATATAGGCTTACAGAACGTATTTGCTTTATTGGTCAAATATATAAATAGGGAGATTTATATAATGGAAATATCGAGTAACGACAAATGCTTGGCATCTGATGTGGTTTCATCTATCGCCCCTTTAATATTGAGGGTGTGGATTGCTCAAGTTTTCTTTTTTGCCGGTTACGGTAAAGTAACGCAGGGGCTAACGGCACCAGAATGGTTTGCTAATTTATCTTTTCCACCGCTTATTAATTTATTGCCAGCTGACATTAGTTGGATGCTAGCCGGTTACGGTGAGGTGATTTTTTCTTTGTTTCTTTTGGTTGGTTTTTTCGGTCGTTTTTCTGTTTTAGGTTTGCTATTTATTACTTGGGTTGCCATTTATACCGTACATTTTGACTTGGGTTTTGCAGGATGGGATCAAATAAAAACAGATATGGGCTCTGGGTTTAAAATTCCACTCATGCTTGTTGTTATGCAGTTATCACTCTTTTTTATGGGAATGGGTAAGTGTTCGGTTGATTATCTATTTGAAAAAAAATAAATCGAAATAAACATGTATACCCAAGATACTTGAAGATGCAGGAAGGCGGCAAATGAATGAATACCCATGAGCATAGATAAACGATGTAATTGGGGTGAATTCGCGGCGCCAACACATCTGCAACTTCAAGGATGAAGGGGGTAACAATGAAAAGCACTTTGTTTTCAATGCTTAATATGAAATGAAGTGCTTTCTTTTGTCGATTTATTTTTAATCATTTCTGCTTCTGATCAATATTTAATTCAATAAAAGCTAGTCATAGGTGCCCAGTTATGTGTTAACATTGTATGGATTACTGGTGTGAATGTATGTTTTTCATTCAGTATCCATCATTTTTTAAGTTTACTATTTAAATTTTACGCCTAATAAATTTGAAGGTGCAGGAAGGCGG
>JACLAC010014903.1_pt1 | contig 25246 bp, 16 predicted proteins | sample 8027881 | NCBI WGS metagenome assembly JACLAC01 (sample SAMN15725517, study PRJNA655200) | protist metagenome | isolation source: fluorescence activated cell sorting (FACS) single amplified genomes of... | place: Spain: Blaines Bay Microbial Observatory, Mediterranean Sea | collected 2016-01-19 | reverse complement strand
GCGTGCAGGAATTATTACTGGAACTTTCCGGGGACAGTCATGAACTGACGTCAGCAGGGCTCTCAAAACTAGCAGTTGCGAAACTTGACGAATACAAATTGCTAACCAAAACATTTACCTCTGCGCAGTTCCCAATGGGTGAAAGCAAATTGCTTAATCAACCAGGTAGCGACCGTATGGAAGTGGTCCTTCAGATTGGCGCTTTGCCATATCGAATTAATAAAGACGACACGGTCGAAGTTCTTCTTGTAAAAAACCGAACCGCAAATCATTGGACAGTTCCCAAAGGCACACAATCCGAGCACGACGCCACGTCAATCAAAAAACTTGCCGAGGATGAGGCATTCCACGACGCTGGGATTCGCGGAACAGCTAATCCGAAGATTATTGGCAATTACAGTTACATGCGCGGAGACAGAGTATTTCACGTTGAAATGCACCAGGTCCTGGTGACCGAGGAACTAGACGAATGGCCGGAAGATTTTCGGGTACGCAAATGGTACACCACCGCCGATGCAGCACACATCGTTAACCACGACACACTCAAAAAAATCCTGGCGGATTTCTCGGTTGGGCCCTGACCAGTGCGAACCACAATTAATTTACCAATACAGACCATCACCATGGACTCCCATGGAACAATTGTAGCCGCAAAATCTCATTCCGGAATGATCCTTGGCTGGGACGTGAATGACCTGATCGGGCAAGAAGTCTCACAAACACTTGTCCCCGAGCGTCTCCGCTCAGCACATCTCTCAGGAATGGCAGCAGTGGCTGCCGGAAGAGAATCCAAACTCGCCAACATACGCGTGCCGCTGGATGCCCTTCACCGCGATGGTCACCTGGTCCCGATCGACCTCATCGTAGTAGTAGAACAATCCACCGACCCACCAGTTTTCACTGGCATGATACTATCACGTCAGGCTGGCGTCCAAGGGCGGACGAAGGCAACACCAGATGTATTACCGGTACTTAACGTGACGTGGCACGTCGCCATTGATTTATTTCCTTCTATCCCTCGCCGTAATGTCCCATTAAACAATGACGAACTAACAACTGTCCGTGACGCAACCACACTGATCAGTATCGTCGGTGAAACTGAGAACCGGATCGACGACGATGTAACCGACAGCCTGACGTCTGGATCGCTCAAACAAACTCTCCTGACGCCGGAAGTCAGTCTAGGTATCGCCAAACTTCTGACAAACCCACAAGACGCTGTACATTACATGGAATGCCGTACTGGCAATTCCGAAACGGTCAGTTGGGCTGAAGTGTTCCTGACGGTAGTCGACCACGAAGACCATAGCGTCCCCTCGAACGAACTACGAATTCAACACACCATCAGCAAACTTCCACTACCTGAAGACAAATTAAACAATCCGACAGAGACGACTCGACTGATCGAAGAACTGCATAACATACAAATCACCACAATGGCCCATTGGATTTCTCACCGTATTAATAATCACTTAACTACTCTGACGCTTATATTTGATATAATGGATCGAGATAGCGAGAACAAACCACACGAAGGCCTTATAGCCAGGGGCTCATCATCATGTAGCGCAATTGCGAATCTCGTTTCATCGATGTCCGACAGGGTAGGGTTTTCTCAGCAACACTCAGAGTCGGCGCCTTTACCTGCGACACTACAGCGGGCCATAGTTCGGATGACTTCTGGACGCATCAATACTGCTCCAATTTCCCTCACGAACGAATCAACATTATCGGCATCGCACTTAATTGGCACGTCGTTTGCCGTTCAGTTAGTTGGTTCAATTTGCCATCTCTTAGCGCCTAGAATGGGCGCGACATCCGTATCCTTCGCACTCACTGATCGCTACGCACTTGAAGATGGCCGATCGCACGCACAGTGCCATCTAACGATAGTGCTGCACGACGCGGCATTTCCCTTTACCGAAGTCGTGAACGGAGAGGAATGTCCTCTTGAAGGTTCGTCAAACTCGGGCGAAAGCGTGCACATGGGCGATATTCTAACGGAATCACATCTGGCATTAGCTGTCGTCGAAAAAGTTTGCGTGTCGAACAACACACATTTCAGTTGGTCGACCGACGGTAATCGATGCGTTCTTGAAGTGAAGTTTAAGGCATTGTCGGAGGTTTCAGCGTTAGATCAGACCTTCACAAAACACGAATCACCTCCCATAACCGAAGCTGATCAGCAGCGGGTTCGCTATCCGAAAGCGGTAATTGTCGTCGAAGATGAACTAACAGTCGGACGATCCATCTGCGATGCCCTCAAGAATAAAGGCATCAAAACTCACCTCGCGAGTAACTCAAATGAAGCATTTGAACTTCTTCGCAGCCATCCTGAAGTCGAGGCCGCCATCTGCGACATTGTGCTTGGACCAGAAGATGGCACCAGTGTCGCCAGGCAAATGCAACAAATGACGCCGTCGCTACGGATCTTCTACATGACCGGATGGGCAGGACATCACAGAGACGTGTCAGCACTGGAGCGTATGGGTAATATCGTGCTGTTTAAGCCGCTTAATCTGACGAATTTACTTTACACACTTAAAACCGTCTATTAAGAATCTTACGTACATGTTTCGGACTATCCATATTCCAGGTAAATTCCCGTCTACTAATGGTCGGTCGCTGTGACTGGAAAAACTAGCGATAAATCGACTTCACTGACCATGAAAACTCTATCCCGACCTCCGTTTACTGTTCGATTGGCCGCTTTTTTCATATTTGTTTCGATAGTTTTCTGCACTGGACTGTACTCATTAATCCATCGAACAGAGACGTCACGACTAGAGGTAGCGCATAGAGATGCTGCACAGTCTATGGCTGACTCACTAGCTATAGTAATGCGCAGTCCAATAGTCGCTATGGATGTGGCTTTCGTTTCGGATTACAGTGATGCTGTACTCGAAAATAACCTGCTTTTGGTTCGTGCCCAGGTGACATTGACTGATGGTATTACACTTTTCGACTCCGGTCACAGCTCTGCAGTGGAGACAACAACTGTTCTTAGCGAAGTGCAAATCGCCAAGAAGGTAATCGGCCATGTAGCTTTGTCATTTGACCGTACTGCGGCATCCGCTGACGCGACTGCAACGGCCGAAAGATTCGCCCGAACAATGTGTGCGGCGATGTTCTTATTATACGCTACTGTGGCGTGGATTGTTCAACGGCAACTTGTATCGCCCTTAGAAGCCATTGTTGGTCAACTCGAAGACCTTCGACACTTGGATGACGCCGCATATCCATCTTTCAATAAGGGGATTCAACCACTCACCATCGAGGTCTCACGGTGCGTTGATGCTATAAATGATGTCGCCAAGACCTTAGTCACACGGGCACGTGACGCGGAGAGCCTGTCGGAACAATTAAAGTTACAGATCAGCGAACGAAACTATGCGTGGCAATTAACTGAAGATAAGAGCAATCAATTAGCCGAAGCGGTAAATGAATTGCGGATACAACAGGCTAGACTTGTCGAGGCGGGTGAACTACGTGCCCAGCAGGAAGTAATTCGTCGAATTGCACATGATTTAAACAACATGCTGACTCCTGCGGTCATCGCTACAGACATGTTACAGAGGGACTATTCTGATAAATCGGAGAACGAGCAGGAATTGATATCGCTGATTCATTCTGCCCTGAGCGATGCTGCCCATCTCGTATCTGTAATGAAACCGCTTAAATCCGATACTGAACCTGTTGGCAATATCGAGGAACTGCGTCCACACTCGTTTGCGGATATCTGGAAAGAGTGTGGCCGACTTGCGAGCATGCAAGATGGGGTGAGTAATTCCAGAATCCAGTTAATATTCCATCGGGACCAGCTAAGAATTCCACGTGTTCGAGTTCAATTTTCTTCAATACGGAACGCGATTCTGAATTTGGTTGTCAACGCATTTGAGCAGTCAAATAAAGTCAGTCCTGGCGATGATCCATACAGGATAGACTGCAACTGGCAGACCGGACCGTCCTACCTGCAGATCAACGTAAGTGACAATTGTGGCGGTGTGTCAGCTGATGTCCTTCCAATTATTTGGAAACTTGGCGTGTCGACGAAGGAATCGAAGTCCGAAACCAGTCGCGGATTGGGTCTATACAATGCACGTTCGACCCTTCGCAGGCATGGAGGCGACCTGTATTTGAGACGAAACGATCCCGCTCAAACGACGTTTACGATGGTTCTGCCTGTTGAAGGATCGTCGAACGATGAAGACCAGCGACCAAACTGTGCAGGACGCACGGCCTTGGTAGTAGACGACGAAAAAGACGTGCGAGATTCGGTGACACGATTACTGGTGGGGTGTGGTGTATTGGTTACCGCCGTTGGACCTGAGAGTTTAGCGCAGGTGGAACGGAATTCATATGACATTTATTTAGTCGATGTCCGTTTAGGGATAATGAATGGCTGTGATTATTTACTGGATATTCTCAAGAATAATCCCTGTGCAGTGTTTGCGCTAATGACTGCGTACGAGGATGATCTTACAGAACGACAGCTCTTCGAGCTTCAGTGCGTCCGGGTATTGTCAAAGCCACTTACGCTTGCGGTGCTTTATGATTTATTAGACTCAATCCCGATGCAGCACGCAGTAAAGCTCAAGCTTCTTAAATAGCTTACGAGTTGCGTATTCCTTTCTGGAGTGCAACGCCGGCTTTACTGAGGACTTCCAGTTTGATTGACGCGCTGCCCTGAATCTGGTCCATTGAATGTTGGAAAATCGAGATAGTTCTTGGTCTTTCAGAACGCAAAGAATCTTGGTTGGAAATGTCTCGTGAATTCACATCTGAAGTGCAAAGCCGGCTTTGTTGAGAGCTTCCAGTGGAGTGAGATAGTTGAGTCTCTTTCGTGGTCGATTGTTGAGTCGCTCGGTCACGTGTGCAAGGGCGTGGTGAGAGATGTCTCGGAAGTCGATCTTCTTTGGGAAGTACTGACGCAGCAGGCCGTTGGTATTCTCGTTCGTCGCTCGTTCGTTGGATGAGTAGGGATGAGCGAAGTAGATCGTCATGGCGAGACGCTGACTCAGTCGTTCATGACCGGCGAACTCTTTCCCGTTGTCGACCGTGAGTGTCTGACGCAACTTCTGCGGGACGCTGCGAAACGCTCGCTCTTTCGCTGCGTTGAGTCGAGCACTTGTGCCGTCTTTCATTTTCGCGGCGACGAGATATCCGCTCTTGCGTTCGACACAGGTCATGATCATGCCCGAGTGTCCTGCACCGTGAACGGTGTCGCCTTCCCAGTCACCGAAGCGACGTCGGGAATCAACTTCTGCAGGGCGTTCTTCGATGCTGGTCCGATTCCTGATGCGGCCTCGACCATCCATGCCACGCCGTTTGCGATACCGACCGTGACGCAGGAACGACCGGAAATGACTGCGGTATTCGCAGGTTTCCAGCCAGCGATAGATCGTCTGTCGGGATACGCAACGAGACGGGTGATCACGTTGCTGACGACCAGCGATCTGTTCCGGAGACCACTCCTGAGAGAGTCCCGTGCGAACCGCTTCGTTGATCTGAGGATCATCCATCTTCCGCGCAAGCGAACGCTCACGTCGACGCTTGGATGTTTGCTTCTGAGCGGTCACGGCTCGATAGTCCTGCGAGCTGCAGTTGCGACTCAGCTCACGGCTGATCGTCGACGGCGAACGATCCAGGCGACGAGCAATTGCCGTCGGGCCGCTGCCGGAATAATGCATTTGAGAGATGACTTCACGTTCTTCAAGAGTAAGCTGGTGATACGACATCGCAGGTTCTCCGTTGAATAGTGCATTGTTAACACAACTATCCAACTCCCTGCGGTGTCCACTTTCCAGCAGCAAACCGCCTTGAAGCCCCTTTCGCCTTTCGCCATCGCCGCACACCTGTCTTGCGATGGAGAAGGGCGAAAGAGGTGAACTCCCTTTTGTCAGAACCTGAGCTGAAATCAGCTACGTTGCACTTCAGATGGGAATGCGCCGTCTCAAAGAACTGGCGGCCGTTCGGGTTTGATACGGCTATCGCCGGCTGCACATCCTGCTTCGGCACGAAGGCTGGCAGGTGAATACGAAGCGATTTTACCGTCTTCATAGCGAGAAAAAAAATCTGCTTCGTAAGAAGACGTTTCGTCGACGGGTCAGTTGTCGCAAGCGTGTTGATCGCTCCGCGGCAACTCGGATTAACGACTGCCAGACGATGGATGTGATGACGGATAAGTTGTTCGACGGTTGGCGAATTCGGCTGTTAACCGATTGTCGATCACTTTACTCGTGAAAGTCTGGCAAGCTTCGTCGGCCAGCGTCCGGAAGGCCATGAAGTCGTCGAGGATTTGACTCGAATCGGAATGAATCGTCGGCTCCCCAAAACGATTCTAGTCGACAACGGAACGGAGTTCACGTCGAAGGCACTCGGAGTTTTCCGTCTCCGGCTCCTACGATAGTTCCTGAAGTTCCGCCAATCACAACCCGTAGCAGGTGCTCATGACCGAAGCAGACGGCACTCTCGACTTCAGTCGCCCCTGAAAACCTGCGGATAACGCGTTCATCGATTCCTTCAACGGACGGGTTCGCGCGGCGTGCCTGAACTAAAACCGGTTCCGGTCACTGGACGATGCCAGAAGCAAGGTTGAAGCCTGGTGACAGGACTACAACAATCATCGACCACACAGCTCGCGGGGAAATCTGGCCCCCAGAGAATTCGCTGAGTCCAGTCAGATAATTCCGGACAGATAACGACCACCGATTTTCGCACCAAAGATGGTTCAGAAAATCGAGGCAGGTCAACCAACCCTCAAGAATAAACCGCAGAAATACATGATTAACAATTCAACGACAATCCTGATCAACCTCACCGTCTTTTGTTCTCTCTTTGCCGGCCAGTTGATCGCCGACGACTCAAAACTGAATGTACTGTTTCTTGCGGTTGATGACATGAACGACTGGATCGAATGCCTGGGAACAACGCCCCACGCCACGACGCCGAACATCGACAGGCTGGCAGCGCGCGGCGTCAATTTTACGAATGGGCACACGGCGGGAGTGTTCTGCGCCCCCAGTCGTGCTGCTGTTTTTTCCGGGCAGTACGCTTCGACGACCGGCTGCTATCAAACTCCAAACTACTTTGTAAGTCACCCGGAGATCGAAGCACTGCAAATGTCCTTCGCCAAGGGGGGATACACAACGCTCGGTGCGGGCAAGCTGTTTCATCATCCGGAAGGTGCGATTGACCAACGCGGTTGGAGCGAGTTTTTCCTTCGCAACCAGTTTCAGCGAGAAAGCGGTTGGCCGTTGGATTCCTGGAGCAGCGAGACTCCTGTTCCTCAACCATTTCCGGCAAGTATTTATAACAAAGGCCAGAAGTTCAGAGCCGGACTCTTTCTTGAATGGGGAGCCATCCCTAACGAAAACGAGGAAGAGATCGCCGACACGATTCGTGTGAACTGGGCGGTCGATCAATTGAAGAGAAAACACGACAAGCCGTTCTTCCTTGCGTGTGGTCTCTATGCGCCGCACTATCCAAATTATTGTCCACAGAAGTATTTCGATCTGTACGATCCGGCGGACATCGAGTTGCCGCCGATTCGACAAGACGACCTGGAAGACCTGCCACCTAAGATTCGCAAACAGAGGGAGAATCGGAAGCGTCTGCATCACGAGAAACTTGTCAGAATGGGCGCGATGACTGACGCAATCCACGGTTACCTTGCCTGTATCAGCTACGCCGATGCAATGCTGGGCCGCGTGCTCGACGCCTTGGAGTCGAGCCCTTACTCCGACAACACAATCATCGTGCAATGGAGCGACCACGGGTATCACCACGGTGAGAAAGGTCAATGGGGAAAACACACACTCTGGGAACGCACTTCGAACGTGCCTTTCATCTGGGCCGGCCCCGGTGTTTCGAAAGGCGTCAAAACGGATGTGACAGCCAGTCTGATCGACATTTACCCGACGCTGATTGAAATGTGTAATTTGCCGATGCCTCATCAGCCTCTTGAAGGTGAATCTCTCGCGTCGACACTGAGCAATCCTTCCGCAGCTTCTGATCGCAATGTTTTTCTGCCGTACATAACTCCGGGTGAGTACGCCATCATCAATCGCGATTGGCGATACATTCGCTATGGCGAAGGTGGCGAAGAACTCTACAACCTTCGTGAAGATCCGAACGAGTGGCACAACCTTGCATCCGACGAAAAGTACGCAGACGTCAAAACCGAACTCAGGAAGGCTGCTCCGAGTACCTTTGCCGCGCCGGAGGACAAGCTGAATACGCGAAAAGACCTTGTGGTTGAGGGAGCAACGTTTCGCTGGGAACAGGGCAAAGGGAACTACAAGCCGATGCCAAAATACCGACCATACACGTCCATCAGTGGCCCTGAAGTCGAACAGCGTGACAAGATGGGTAAGCCATGATGCGGCCTGATGTGTCGCGAGCCTTCGCTCAACACATCAGCAGGCGTCCTTTGTACGTAACTTTTTCCGCGAAGCAGGACTGGATTGCTTCAACAGTTGATAGCCAATCGGGTCAACATTATGGGCTGACGCAGTTGGTGATGACTGCAACACCAACTCTGTGTTCGGGCCAGAAATCGACCCATGCGCTGCAGTTGCGACTGGCCACGCCTCTGACCGTGCCATTTCATCAAGATACGACCAACCGATTCATACACTTCTATTGACCAGCCGAGTGCATTTTTCAAGGCCGATCCGGCGGACAGATTTGTCTCAGGGTGAAGCTTCCCGCAACCGTATCCGGTCGAATGTCGTAGTTTGTTGCTCAAACTGTGAAGCAATTGTTTTGTGGTTCAGGCAATTCTTGCGTGCGGGGAGCAATGCGACGATCTTAGAGAGCCGACTTCAGGAACTTTTCAAAATGGGATTCGCAGCAATTACATATCATGGCAACCAAGCCGATTTTTCGACATCAGTCCTGCACAATCAACGAGACGTCAAAACGAGCATTGCGGGCAAGCGGTTCTTACTACTGCCGGACGGCGACGATGGCGTCTCCGATCATTGAAAATGATCGGTTACAGATGACGGGATAGACCAAAGGTAACGCCCTTCAAGTCAGTAAAAATAAAGGCTTAGCGTGACATCGGATGATCACGAAGTCGAGAAGAGACAACTTGTCTCGAAGGATGCTGCAAGAGACAAAAAACGGAGGTAATGACGGTAGCTTAGCTGCCAGTATTATTTGGACACCTTGCCCCACACCTTTTGGAAAACCATGAAATCCGCAATTCGAATCTTTCTAAGCCTGGCCTCGATTTGTTCGTCATTGACGCCAGCCATCGCAAGTGAGCAGAAGCCAAACGTTCTATTCATTGTCTGTGATGACTTGAACACGCACGTCTCAACTTCCGGTTATCCGCATATCCACACGCCGGCATTCGATGAACTGGCCGCTGCCGGTATGACTTTTCGCCGAGCGTATTGCCAATACCCGGTCTGCGGACCTTCTCGAGCTTCATTCCTGCACGGTCTGTATCCGCAGTCGAGTGGTGTCCTCGATAACAAGTCGGACATCCGCACTGTTCGCCCGGACACTGTCTCGCTGCCGCAGCGGTTCAAAGAAGCCGGTTACTGGACCGGTGCGGTCGGCAAAGTGTTTCACAACGAAAAGGTCGATCCCGGTGAAGTTGCGTGGGATCAAATGCTTCGTTTTGAGAACGACGAGATGCCGATGATCACTCCGATTCGAGAAAAGTTTGAAACCGAACACGGCCCGATAAAGGCCGGCAAGTCTCGCCGCAAATGGCGAGACTTCTACCCGTCCATCGCTCCGCAGACACGCGGCCAGCAACCCGGATTCGGTCCTACCGGTCTCAAAGACGAACAACACAAAGATGGAAAGAATGCCAGGCAAATCAGCGACTGGCTGGCAAGCAAGCCTAACGGCAATAAACCATTTTTTATGGCCTGCGGTATCCAGAAACCTCATGTCCCGTTTCTAGCACCGGACAAGTATTTCGCAATGTATCCAAAGGAAGACTTACAGTTCACTCCCGCATCGATGGCATTCTGGAAGACTGTGCCTGAGATCGCTCAGACAAAGCGATATCAAGGTTTCGGATTTGAAATCGGCGTCGCGGATGATGATCGGCGTCGCGAATACATGCAGGCCTATCACGCCTGTATCTCATTCATCGACGCACAGATTGGAGTCGTCCTGGCAGCGTTAAAACAGACCGGCCAATGGGACAACACGATTGTGGTACTTACCTCAGATCATGGTTATTTGCTCGGCGAGAAGTTCATGTGGGGCAAAGTCATGCTGTTTGAGACATGCGACCGCGTGCCGTTGGTGATTCGCGTTCCAGAGTCGATCGAGAGTGCAGCCACGACCCCCGGTTCCTCAAGCGAAGGTCTTGTTGAGCTTGTCGATCTTTTTCCAACCCTTACAGAACTGTGTGACGTGACTCCTCCGTCAGAACTGCAGGGCCAAAGCATGACGACGATGCTGCGTGATCCTGCATCCAGCGGAAAGGACGCCGCCTACACAGTCGTCACGCGAGGGAAATCACTTGGCAAAGCGGTTCGCACGCAGCGTCATCGGTACACGCGATGGCCGACAGGAGAAGAACTCTACGACCTGACAACCGATCCACGCGAACAAACAAACCTCGCCCACGCGCCGGAACACGCGAAGACACTCGCGTCAATGCAAACAAAGCTTAAGAACGCCGAAGCGAAAGCCGTCGTGAAACGCAGAGCCTTTTAGTACGCGTCTGGCCTTTGAAAATAAGGTGGCCGGACAGATACAGCGGGTGTGATCTGTTTCGCTGCGGTGTGAGTGTAACGTTGGTTCACAAAGCTGGATGTCGTCGATTAGGCTTCGCGTGCGAAATTATCGCCACTTTCTGGAGACGAGCCATGACTTTCGAATTGAACCGCCGCCGCTTTATTCAGTCTGCATCCGGCACGGTCGCTACGCTGGCCGCTGCTCAGGCAATACCAGGGGTCTTCGCTGCTGACTCTTCGCGGCAGGAAACGCTGAATGTTGCGCTGATCGGTTGCGGCGGGATTATGACGCACCACTTGAAAGGGCTGGTCAGTCGTCGGGAAGCAGTTTCGATTTCGTGGTTGTGCGATGTCGATCCGGCCCAGATCGATCGCATCGCGAAGAATATGGTCGGGTTTCAGTCGAAGTCCGCCAGGCGGACCTCGAAGTTCCAGGACGTGCTGGCTGACCCCAACGTCGACGCCGTCATCATCGCCACGCCTCATCACTGGCACGCTCTGATTGCGATTAACGCGATGGCTGAGGGCAAAGACGTGTACCTCGAAAAACCAATCTCTCACGTTTACAACGAAGGGCACGCGATCATTCGCGCCGCGAAGAAATACAAGCGAGTCGTTCAACAGGGCAGCCAGATGAGGAACAGTCCGGTTACCGACCGAGCTGGCAAGTTGCTTGCTGATGGCGCCATTGGCGAGATCAGAATTGCCAAAGCATGGACGGCAGAGATGCGGCACACGGTCAAACCAGTTCCCGACTCAACGGCGCCAAAGGGAGCGGATTACGACCGCTGGCTGGGACCCGCTCCCAAACGTCCGTTCAACAAGCACCGTTACCACAGCACCTGGCGGATGTACCGGGATTATGCCAACGGAGAGATCGGTGACGACGGAATTCACGACATCGACATGGCCTGCTGGGCATTGGGCGTCGACTCCGCTCCCAGCCAGATCACCGCTCGAGGCAGTCGGATGATGCTGCACGGGCACGCCAGCGAATACCCCGACAATATGAATGTGACCTGGCAGTTCCCGGACGGCCGACTCGTCGTCTATGAAAACTACCCGTTCACCTCGTACGGTCTGCATGGATTCGACAACGGCAATGTCTTCTACGGCACGGAAGGCTACATGGTCTTCTCACGCCGAGGTGCCTTCAGTGTATTCCTTGGCCCCAAAGGCAAACCCGGCCCGACCGAAGGAGACGTCCGAGGCAAACGGGGCTACGCCGAACACATGGCCGAATTCCTGAATGCCGTTCGGACTCGAAACCTCAATACAAAAGCTCGGCCCGAGATCGCTCACCGATCCTGCGCTCTGGTCCACCTCGGAGAAATTGCCTTCCGCACAGAAGGCCGCCTGAACTTTGATTCGAAATCCGAACGCTTCACCGATTGCGACGAAGCAAACGAACTCCTGTCAAAAAGCTACCGTTCCCCCTACTTGCTTCCTGCCGTTTGAAACGACTTTCGTTTCCGCAGTTCCCAGCACTGCCACAGCACACACTCAGAGAACGTGTGCCGTGTTGTCGCGAGGGTCGATCCACATTGTCGCGTTCATTGAGTCAATTGGCACAGTTCGGCAATCGTTGCCTGCGAGTTTGTCGCTGGCATGACAATCGCCCTCACACTCATTCATGAAGATGATCGAATTGCGCTTTCTTGACTCGTACGGAACAGTACAAGGCAACAATGGGATCAGCAGTTAATCACGAATCCATTTCGAAGATTATGTCGCGCAACCCTGCTTACGATCGATAAAAGTAAGCCGGTTCCCAAAGTTCGCCAGTTGTTTGAGTCCGGAAACCATTAGCAGCTGCAAACATTCATGCACGAAGCTTTCGCGTGCGGGTTTCGCGAACCGTCAAAGCTCGACACGATACCCGCCAGCACCGAGCAGGAACTCCGCTGGTGGCGTCTTCCGTTTAAAGCGTCGTCGGCACTTCACCTACGGGTGTGCTTGAAGCATCAGCTCGGCAGCTTCTCGACCTGTCATCCCAATGGAGATCCCCATCGCTTCCGCTTGAGGGGTGCAGCCCACGATCTTCGAGCCGAACAGATCTTCCGGCTCGACGAGTGGGTTGTCCGGAGTCCCTTTCGCGATGGCAATCGCCTGACCGAATTCGGCCGGCGTTGCCAGGTCGTAAATTCCACAACCGACGATACCAGCCGATGTGATGATCGAGCAATACTGTCCGTTCACCCAGCGATTACTGATGCCAATGGCCGTTCCATTTTCAAATATCAGTTCTCGACTGGTTGTACGCGGGAGTTTGTCAGACATCTGAGGCACCTTTGGATGTTTCACTGATTGTTTCAACTCTGTTGAGTATTGCGATACGCAAATTGAGTCAGCAAAGCCGGAAGATTGATCATGACGCCCAGCAGGTTGTAACTGATTCCTGAATCACACACCGTTACGCACCGGAATTCCAGAGAAGCAGGATTGATGTCCTCGCCATTAACTTCCGTATATTGACGCTGTTTTCCGAGCGCTCGTATAATGAAACAGTCAGGGCCACGCCGATAATCCAGTAACGACGCCCGCCTGATTTCCCTCTTACGGAAGCCTTCCCATGTTGACGATATTCGGTCCTTCAGATCGCAATTCCAGCCGTCTTTGTGATCAGCACTCGCGTCGCAGCTTTCTGACAGTTGGAGGCATGGCTCTTGGCGGAGTCGGTCTTTCGAATGTTCTTCGGGCAGAAGGCGAATCCAGAACGAATTCGTCGCACAAAGCGATTATCAACATCTACATGCCAGGCGGACCGTCTCACATGGACCTGTGGGACCTGAAACCTGACGCTCCGGCCGAAGTTCGCGGCGACTTCCGCCCCATCGCGACTAACGTTCCGGGAATCGAAATCTGCGAACTGTTCCCGAAGATGGCTCAAATGATGGACAAGTTCGTGCCAGTTCGATCGATTTCCGACGCCGACGGTGGACACGACGGATATCAGTGCATGACCGGTCACCGACGCGGGGATCGAAAGCCTCCAGGAGGCTGGCCCGCTGCTGGTTCGTGGGTTTCACGTCTACAGGGTTCGGTCAACAACGCGGTCCCTCCTAATGTTTCGCTTATGTATACAACGGGAAACCGAACATGGGGCGAAACCGGCGACGGCGGATTTCTAGGTGTCGCAAACAGCCCGTTTAATCTTGTTGGCCGCAAAGCTCGCAGCAGCAACGAAAGCATGGTCCTGCAGGGGATCTCGCTGGAACGACTGCGGGATCGGGATCAGCTGGTACGATCGATCGACAACTTTAAACGAGCGACAGACACGACCGGCGTGATGGAAAGCATGGATATCTATTCGCAAAAGGCGATGGGAATCCTGGCAACCTCTAATCTGGCAGACGCACTTGACCTTTCCAAAGAGGATCCAGCTGTCGTCGCGAGGTACGGCAAGAGCGACGAAAAGTTTCAGCGAGACGGTGCTCCGAAGATGATCGAGAACTTCTGCATTGCCCGTCGACTGGTCGAAGCTGGAGCGCGTTACGTTTCGCTTAACTACAGCCGCTGGGACTGGCACGGTGGAGACGGCATGAATTTTCCGCGCTCGCGGCAGGAATTCCCACTGCTGGATCAAGGCTTGTCCGCACTGGTTACAGACCTGCACGAACGAGGTCTCGACCAGGACGTCTCCGTTGTCGTATGGGGCGAATTCGGCCGCACGCCACGAATCAATAAAAACAACAGCCGCGATCACTGGCCACGGGTTTCCTGTGCCATGATGGCTGGCGGCGGGATGCGCACCGGTCAGGTGATCGGTCGCACGAACCGCATGGGCGAACATGCCGTCGAGCGACCCGTAAAATTCCAGGAAGTCTTCGCGACGCTCTATAAGAACGCAGGACTCGACACCGGAGCTGTTCGAATCTTCGATCAGGGCGGCACTCCCAGATACCTTGTCGACAACGGCATCGAGCCAATTCACGAGCTGATCTGATTCAGTTCAGGTCCTCGCTTAAGATTGTATCCCGGGTAACTCACGCCACCGGGTAACTCACGCCACCGGGTAACTCACGCCACCGGGTAACTTCCCCACAGTGGCACGACACTCCGTGTCGTCAGGCTCGTCCAGTCCAACGCGACGAAATCATGTGCCACGGCAAACGGAATAACATTTCGAACACAATCCTTATGAGAAAAGATCGGTCACCGGCGAACCAGGCGAGCTTCGTACCGGGCGGCCCGTCGGTTCCAGGATCTCAGCTTCGGGCGGAAATCCAAACGCGTGAAGAATGGTCGCTCCGAGATCTTCTGGACGAACGGGTGATTCTTTGACGTAAGCCGCTTGAGCATCGCTGGCACCGAATACTGAACCGCCCTGAATGCCACCGCCGGCCAGAACGGACGAGTAGCAAGAGCACCAGTGGTCACGGCCTGCGTTCCTGTTGATCTTAGGCGTCCGTCCGAATTCGCCAGTAACGACGACCAGCGTGTCGTCGAGAATGCCTCTGTCCGAAAGGTCATCCAGTAAAGCCGAGAATGCACGGTCAAATGATGGGCAACAATACTCGCCCTTGATCATGTCGACGCCGCGGTTGTGGCCGCCGCAGACTTCTTTATCGCTGCCGTGATTGTCCCATAGATTAAACTGGCAGCCGTCTTTGCCATAGTACGTCCAGAAAACGTTGACGTACTGAACTCCAGACTCAACCAGGCGTCGCGCAAGCAGAAAGCTCTGGCCATATTCATTACGGCCGTATCGATCCCGAAGTTTGTCGGGCTCTCGATGAAGATCGAACGCGCCGCGCACATTCTGAGAGGCCACCAGGTCAAACGCCTTCTCGTATTGCCGTCGAATCTGGTCTGACTTCAAAGAAGCAATAGTTGATCCTGCTTGCCGATCGATCAACTTAAGCAGGTCGCGGCGGTCAGTGAAGCGTGAACCGTCGACGGATTCGGGTGTGTCTAGAGCATCGATGCGGAAAGTCTTATCGGCCAGCGAATCCTGCTTCGCCTCGTTCAGCAGAAACGGATCGTGTGCAGCTCCCAGGAATCCTCCGGTCTGTCCCCGGTAGTATCGAGTTCCAGTTGTGAACGGCCGTGGCACGGTGACCCATGCCGGAAGACGGCCGGTGTCACCAGCCAGACTGCGAATGATCGCTCCCATGCCAGGCTGGTCAGTTCGTTTTGGTGGATAAGCTGGGCCAGGCGTCTTTGAATCCGCCAGCAATGTATACTTGATGCCGACGTCGTGCGAAGTCGATGTATGCATCATCGAGCGGACAATTGAGAACTTGTCGGCCTGTTGAGAGCTCATTGGCAACAGCTCGCCAATCTGCAGACCAGGGACGTTGGTGTCGATCGGTTGGAATGGACCACGAATCGAATCCGGCGCGTCCGGTTTCAAATCCCACATGTCGAGCTGCGATGGTCCTCCGCACAAAAAGATATAGATACAGCGTTTCGCCGTCGCAGAGTGTGACTGCTGATTCCTTGCCAGAGCCGGTTTGCCATTCGGCAATGCCGCTCCGAAGTAACCGAGCGTCCCGGCCTTCAATGCGTCACGACGCGTCAGGCTGTAGTGACGACGGTTGGATGGAAAAAGTGAAAACATCGTCCGATCAATCTGTATGGAGTTCGTATGAGAAATTTGGGCAATGAGTTTCCGATAGATGACTCAAAGTAGACGCTGGGAGCTCAAATCAGATCGATAATTGGTTTTCCCGAATCAAGAATGTAGACCGGACGACCGGAGTGGTCGGTTAACGTTGACGATGGATCGATTCCCAGGTGTCGATAAATCGTCGCCAGTAGATCCTGCGGCGTGTGCGGTTGCTCTGCCGGATACTCGGCCTTGTTGTTCGTCGCGCCGACGACCTGTCCCATTCGAAGTCCGCCGCCGGCCAGTAAAGCAGTATAAGCCTGCGGCCAGTGATTGCGGCCGGTCCCCGTAGTGTTGCTGCTCAAACGCGGTGTACGTCCAAACTCGCCAACGACGACGACCAGGATTCTGCGATCCAGGTTGCGAGTGAAGATGTCGTCAATCAATGCCGACAGTGCCTGGTCCATGTACGGCAGTCGAACTCGCATGTACTTCGCGAAGTGTCCCGGGCGACCAGCGTTGCCGATATGATCGTCCCAGTTCGTGAATTCCTGCCCTGTCTTCGGCGTGTTGAAGTAAATATTGACAACCGATGTCCCGGATTCAGCCAGCCGCCTTGCGAGCAGACATGCCTGCCCCCATTCGTTGCGGCCATACCGGTCACGCAGCGCGTCCGCTTCCTGATCAACAGCAAAAGCCTTTGCGACATGCGGGCTGGTCATCAACTCGAAAGCCATCTGTCGAAATCGGTCGGTTCCTTCCAGTTGACCTCGGGTATCCAGATTGCTGCGCAGCCGGTCGAACTTCTGCAACAATGTCTGTCGTTGAGCAAGAAAGTTGCCGTCGCGGCCAGCCGCCAGCTTCACTTGCGGCGGCTGGTAACTCTTCGAATTCGGATCGCCAGTTTCGAAGGCAGAACGATGCAGGCCCAGGTACGTCGGCCGGGTCATGTACGGTGCCCTGGGGATCGCGACGTACGGCGGCATTACCTTATCTGAGAATCCGTTAACCGCGCAGGTTACGGAACCAAAGTCGGGATGCTCACTTTTCGATCCGGACGTCGGGTCCAGAACAGTCGGCCGCTTGCCGGTCAGGGCGATAATCCCACCATCGCTGTGAATGCCCACGTCGTGATGCAGCGACCGGACAAGGGAAAACCGATCGGCCATCTTTGCCTGAAGAGGAAACAACTCGCAAATTTCCAGGCCCGGGACGTTGGTCCGAATCGGATTAAAAACGCTTCTGTATGACGTCGGCGCGTCCGGCTTCAGGTCGTACGTTTCCAAATGTGAAGCGCCGCCGTGCTGATAGAGCATGATCACGGAAGTGTCGGAGTCGTTACCGCCAGACGCTTCTTTAGCGGCCAGAATTTCAGGCAACGTCAGACCACCCAGAGCCAACGCACCGATCTGCATAAATCCGCGGCGACTAATTACTGAGTCTGTCATTACAACGATTCCAGGATTGATCTGCTCAGTTCGCAAATCAATTATTGGGCTGCAGAACAAAACATCAATAATGGTGTCATATCCAGGTCGGACCACCCACGCCAGTATGTTACTGACGATTACAATTTCAAGCTTCCGACTGGTGAAGATATAAGAATCAGGCCCAGGTTGACATCGCCCTCTTAGCTCCTCATGTTTTCGCGTCGTTGTATCTGCCCCTCACGGAAAGTAAAGCAGTGTTATCATCGCGACTGTTCTGGAAACTGTTCTTCGTGTACGCACTGCTGTCCGCGGTAACTGCTGCTTCGGTCATCACAATCCTGAGTCACCGTCTTCGTGAAATTTCGTTCGAGCAGGAATCACGCCGGCTGCATGACTCCGCAACGTCGATGGTTGGCCTGCTGGCTGGCTCATTTGAACGCACTCGTCACCAGGATCTGGCCGCCGCCGTTAGGACAATCGCGGCAGAAAACCGAACCAGGATCACTCTAATCAAAGAGGACGGCGTTGTCGTTGAAGACTCTGAGCGCAATCCTTCGACAATGAGGAATCATGCTGAGCGTCCAGAAGTCAAACAGGCTCGTCAGACAGGAACAGGCTCTGCGCAACGCCTCAGTCCGACGCTGGGAATCCCGATGTTGTACGTCGCCATTCGGCTGGGCGAAGAATCGGCTCCCTACGGATACGTCCGGTTGTCAGTTTCGCTCAATGCGGTTGAAGCCGAAATCGACTTCGTGCAGCAGTTAGTTGTCGGTACATTTCTTGTCGTGAGCGCGCTCGCCCTGGCTCCAATGTTTCTTATCTTAAGAAGGATGATTCAGCCGCTGACGAAACTAAAAAGCGCCGCCCACGCAATTGCAGCTGGCGAGCTTCAGCAAATGGTGCGAGTCGACCGGAACGACGAACTGGGAACTCTGGCCGAAGCCTTTAACACCATGAGCAATGACTTGTCGGCTCGAATGTTTGAACTGCGAAAGACCGGTAAGGAACTACGCGAAAGCAGCCAGCTTCTTTCGACCGTTTTTGGATCGATGATCGAAGGTGTCATTGCCGTCGATAATGACGAAAATATTCTGTTTGCCAATGAAGCGGCGAGCGAACTTCTCGACTTCGGAGATCGTGACGTCACCGATCGACCGGTCTGGGAATGCGTTCGCAGCGACACCGTGCGGACAGTCGTCCGGCAGGCAATGTCCGGGCAGGAACGGTTCGTCGAATGCCAGCTCCCCCGGCATGAAACCATCGTCGAAATTGAAGCCACGCCGCTGGCACAGGATCCCTGCACCGGAGTTGTCCTGGTTTTTCATGATGTGACCGAACTGCGACGTCTTGAAAATATTCGTCGAGACTTCGCGTCAAACGTTTCGCACGAACTGAAGACGCCTCTGACGATCATTCAGACTTCGGTCGAGACGCTGCTTGACGGCGCGGTCGATGATCCGGACTTTGCACGCCGCTTTCTCAACCGAATGGATGAGCAGGGGCACAAGCTTCACGAACTGATTGAAGACCTGCTCCAACTGGCCCGAATCGAGTCCCGTGAACAGTCCTTCGACGTGACATCAGTGTCCGTTCTCGGAACGGTCGAATTGCTTGTCGACGAGCTGACCGCTCTTTCCGAAACTCGAAACGTCTCGCTGAAAATCGAATCGGACGACAGTGACGTCAACGTCAGGGCCGACGAGCGAGCGTTCCGGACAATTCTCGAAAACCTGCTCAGCAACGGCCTGAAGTACACACCCGAAGGCGGTCGAGTCGGTATCTCGTGGACCGTTGATGCCGACCACGCTTTGATTGGTGTGAGCGATACCGGCGTCGGAATTTCACGCGAGAATCAGACGCGAATATTCGAACGTTTTTTCCGAGCCGACAAAGCACGCACGCGCGAAATCGGCGGGACAGGTCTAGGCCTGGCAATCGTCAAGCACCTGGCCAGCACCTTCAAAGGTGAAGTCACCGTTGAAAGTGGAGTCGGAAGAGGCAGTACGTTCACACTCAGAATTCCGCTCTGGCGAGACATTGACGGGCTTCCTGCGGAATCGTGAGCCTGAATTTGCGTCAGTAATCCTGCGGGTGCCGCTCCGCAGGGAGATATCGCTGACTGGAATCCCCACCGTATTGAAGTACCGCAGAAATTCCATAGAATCTCGAGTATTAACATGTTCTTAATAAAGAATTCACACTCCCAGAGAAGCGGTGCAACTTGGAACTCACGGAAATCTTCAAACTGGTAAGTGGCCTCGTCGGTGGTCTTGGGATTTTCCTGCTCGGCATGAAGCACATGTCAGACGGCATGCAGGCAGTGGCAGGCAACAGTCTGCGACGACTGATCGGAGCTGTCACGAACAACCGCTTTCTTGCCACCATCGTCGGCGTCGTAGTCACCTGTGTTGTGCAGTCAAGTTCGATCACCACCGTCATGGTGATCGGTTTCGTCAACAGCGGAGTCATGCAGCTCGCTCAGGCCATTGGCGTGATCATGGGCGCAAACATCGGCACGACAATCACTGGCTGGATTCTGGTCCTGAAAATCGGAAAGTACGGGCTTCCGCTTCTAGGCGGATCGGCATTCTTCTATCTGTTCTCAAAGGGCGACCGATGGCGTTACTGGGCGATGGTCTTAATGGGCGTTGGTATGGTTTTCTTCGGCCTTGAGCTGATGAAAAATGCCTGCTCAATCATCAAAGAAACTCCGGAATTTGAAGCATGGTTCCAACGATTTGATGCGAGTACCTATTTCGGAGTTCTCGGCTGTGCCATGGCAGGTTGCGTATTGACGGTGCTGGTTCAGTCTTCGTCCGCAACACTTGGAATCACGATTTCACTGGCTGTCCAGGGAGTCATTTCATACGAAACAGCGGCCGCGCTGGTTCTCGGCGAAAACATTGGCACAACGATCACCGCATTCCTCGCCTCGCTCGGCGCAACGACGAACGCAAGGCGTGCTGCCTATTTTCACGTCGTTTTCAACTTGGTCGGCGTCTTCTGGATTACGCTGATATTCGGCTGGTATATCGAATTAATTCAGTCGCTGGTTGATGGCAATGTCGCGGAAGCGGTGATGGTCGATGGCAAGGAAACATTTCCATACACGACGGCGGCGATCGCGGCGACGCATAGCGTGTTCAATATTACGAACACATTGATCTTCCTTCCGTTCGTCGCCGTGTTTGAGCGCGTGCTCAAGAAAATAGTTCCAGGGAAAGGTTTCAAAGAAAAGCCGCACCTGACGGATCTCGACATCCGAATTCTGGAGACCCCGCTGCTGGCGATCGAGCAGTCTCGAAAAGAAATCGAGAAGATGAGCGAGGGGTGCTCAAAGATGCTTGGCTGGAGTGCCGAACTTCTTCAGCAAGACGATCCAGACAAGGCTCTTGCCGATCGGCTAAGGCAACGCGAACAGGTGCTCGACTCAGTCCAGGACGAGATTGCCGAGTTCGTCACACATCTTCTATCTGGGAACGTGCCTCACTCAGTAGCAACGGAAGCTCGCCGCCAGATGCACATGGCCGATGAGTACGAATCAGTCAGTGACTACATCCTCGATCTGGACAAGTTCGACCGAAAACTTCGCCAGGAAGGCGAGCGATTCTCGGAAGAGCAACGAGCTGATCTTGTGGAACTCAACTCGCAAGTCGCCGGTTATATCATCGAGGTGAACCAGGCTCTCGCTGACGGAAACTCCGCAGTCCTAACAAAGACTGACCCAACGGCCAAGCGAATTCGAGACGAAATCAAACAGCTTCGCGCCAAGCACCTGGATGGTCTGTCGGCCGCAAACGCTGATGATAAAGTCAGTGTCGCTCCGGTAGTCACCGTCGCCTGGCTGGCGTCACTGAATGCGTACTCAAAAATTCGCGAGCACATGCGGGAAATCGCCGAAGCCATCTCGGAAGACAAATAGTCGAATCACCTTAAACTGTTGAATACTGCGGGTTTCGCCGTTCTCCCTCAAGTTGATTGCTCAATTAAAAAACGCGCCGCGAAGTGATTGTTAATCGTTTCTTAACATAAGAACCGGAGCCATCTTCACAATCGCCTCATAGCTTGCGATCGAATTCCGAGGGCATGGTGCACCGGAGAAAATTGGAACGCGGCAATGAGGCACGCAATGAAGCTCAAATCAGTACCAGTCACTCTGGCGACGCTGGTCTTCTCTTTCGCATTACTGGCAACCAACTCTGGCTGTGAAGTCAGCAGCACGACATCCCGCTCGGAAGGTGGCCCGGAAGCCGGATCAACAACCGGCGGTGGCACAGCCACTCCAGGCGAAGGTTCCACCGAACAGAAGCGAGTTCTGATCGACGGGTCGAGCACGGTTTACCCGATCTCTCAGGCGGTTGCTGAAGAATTTCAGGGTTCACACCCGAACGTTAAAGTCGTGGTCGGAACTTCCGGAACGGGCGGTGGCTTTAAGAAGTTCGTGACCGGCGAAACCGATATCAACGACGCCTCGCGACCGATCAAGGAAAAAGAAGCGACCCAGTGTGCTGATAACGGCATCGAGTACCTGGAAATGAAGGTCGCCATCGACGGAATCAGCGTCGTCGTTAATCCTGAAAACGACTGGTGCAAAGCGATCACCGTCGCCCAGCTCAAGAAACTCTGGGAGCCAGGCAGCACGGTTACGAAGTGGAACGAACTCGATCCTTCATGGCCTGACCACGAAATCAAGCTCTACGGTCCAGACACCGACTCCGGCACGTTCGACTACTTCACGGACGTGATTTGCGGCGAAGAAGGAGCCAGCCGAACCGAGTACACGCCCAGCTCTGACGACAACATTCTGGTCCGAGGAGTCTCTGGCGACAAGTACGCGTTGGGCTACTTTGGCTTCGCATACTACTTGGAGAACTCGAAGAAGTTGAACGCTGTTGCCGTCTCAGCAACCGACGATGTCGCCGACGCGGTGGCGCCAACTCCAGAAACGATCGAAGGCGGAAAATACGTTCCACTGTCACGGCCGCTGTTCCTCTACGTGAACAAAGCCAAACTCGCTCGACCTGAACTGGCAGACTTCCTGACCTACTACCTGGACGCCGGTCAGGAACTCGTCAGCGAAGTCGGCTACGTTCGCCTGGGAGCAGAAATCCACGCGGAAACAATCAAAGCGTTGAAGGCGGCGATCGGCAAGTAACACTCGCAACTCAGAATTTATTTGCCCGGTCGGTTGCCTGATCATCAACCGACCGGTCAGGAGATTCTCTAAATGTCTACAGCTTCCGCATCCGACATGCCGCTTTCCGAAGCGACCACGTCGTTGCGTCGTTCAGCGTCGTTTACCCGTCTCAAAGAGTCGGGTATTCGCTCGTTGTTATTTCTTTGCGCGGCGGTCTCAATTCTGACTACACTCGGAATCGTCGCGATACTCATCAGTAACGCGATCTACGATGTGTCCCCCCGTCAGGTCGGGCCTGACACCCAGATCCGACCAAACGAAGCGTTCTTTCAGCAGGTTTCGGTCACAGAATTTATCACCGAAACACGATGGACGCCAGGTTACACCGAGAAGCATTTCGGAATCATGCCGCTGGTTTGCGGCACGCTGATGATCGCAGGAATCGCCGCATTGATCGGACTTCCGATCGGCCTGTGCAGCGCGATCTACCTCAGCGAATACGCCGCTCCGCGAACCCGAGCCATCATCAAACCAGTGCTGGAAATTCTGGCCGGCATCCCGACCGTCGTTTACGGCTACTTCGCTCTCGTCTTCGTGACTCCGTACGTGCTGAAACCAATCTTTCAGGATATATTGGGGATTGAAGTGGGAGTTTTCAACGCAGCGAGTGCTGGTATCGTGGTCGGAATCATGATTATCCCGATGATATCATCGCTCAGCGAAGACGTCCTGCGCTCAGTACCTCGCAGCCTTCGCGAAGCCGCATACGCTCTGGGCTCTACGAGAGTAGATGTTTCCACCCGAATCGTGGTTCCGGCCGCTCTCTCTGGAATCATTGCATCATTCCTGCTGGCGATTTCGCGAGCGATCGGCGAAACAATGGCCGTCACAATCGCCGCCGGCCAGACCGCGATCGTCACTGCCGACCCGTTAGGCAGTGTCGCGACGATGACTTCTTACATAGTCAATGTCAGCAAAGGCGACGCGGTCATCGGCAGCATCGAAGAAAAGAGTATCTACGCGGTCGGACTCACACTGTTTCTGATGACGCTGGTTATGAATATCATTTCGCAGTTCGTGCTGCGGCGTTTCCGTGAGGTCTACAATTGAGCGCTCAGGAAATTGAATACGCCGCTCTTCTGAAACGGCGACACCGGATCTCGACCTGCTTCGAATGGGTCTGTCGAATTGCCACTATTTCCGCTTTGCTGTTCCTGGCTGTTCTGCTGGCCGGAGTCACCTGGCAGGCCTGGGGCTGGCTCGACACGCAGTTCCTGACCGGTTTCGATTCTCGACGACCGGCCAAAGCTGGACTGCTCGCAGGTCTATGGGGAACGTCCTGGCTGATCTTCTTCACGGCGACTTTTACCGTACCTATCGGCGTCGGCGCCGCGCTCTACCTCGAAGAATACGCTACTGACAACCGCTTGACGCGACTGATCAAACTCAACCTGTCGAACCTTGCCGGAGTCCCTTCGATCGTCTACGGAATGCTCGGCGTCACCGCGTTTGTCCGAATGTTCGGAATGATCTCGGCGGCCGACGGCTGGGCAATGGCCATCTCGCTGGGATTTGGAACACTTGAGATACCGCTCCCCCTGGGACGCTGTTTGCTGGCCGGGTCATTCACACTCAGTCTGCTGATTCTTCCGGTTGTAATCATCGCATCGCAAGAAGCCCTGCGGGCGGTCCCTCCTTCGATCCGACACGCGTCATACGCTTTAGGAGCGACCGAGTGGCAGACGATCCGGCATCAAGTGCTGCCTGCCGCCGTGCCGGGGATCGCCACCGGAATTATTCTCGCACTGTCGCGTGCGATGGGTGAAACTGCTCCGCTCATCGTGGTCGGAGCGATGAGCTATGTCGCGTTCGCACCAGGAAACCTGGATACGCCGATGGGGGCCGTTCAGGATCCGCAGCGAGTGTTGGATGCACCTTTTGACGTCTTCACCTCGATAACGATTCAGATCACCAACTGGATTGAACAGCCTAAAGAAGAATTTCAGAATCTTGCCGCAGCCGGAAGCCTGGTGCTTCTGATTCTACTGGTCGTTTTTAACGCCACCGCGATTGTGATTCGTAACCGAGCCCAGAAAAAGATAACCTGGTGAATGACTCATGAATTCATCGCCGACCGTTGTCACCGGCAACGGCAATGCCCCAAATGAGGAACTTTGCGTGGACGTAACCAGCACCGACGCAGCAGCAGCGACGCCGGATGAATCAGGTGCGACATCCATCCGCACATCGCGACCAGTCGTCGCCGAATCGACAGCAACTGACTCGTCGCAAGCTGTCAAAATCCGCGCGAAGAATGTCGACTTCTTCTACGGGACCAACCAGGTTCTGTTCGACGTTTCACTCGACATTCCTGAGAAGTCAGTCACCGCGTTGATCGGCCCGTCGGGCTGCGGAA
>JACLAC010023412.1_pt1 | contig 25260 bp, 19 predicted proteins | sample 8027881 | NCBI WGS metagenome assembly JACLAC01 (sample SAMN15725517, study PRJNA655200) | protist metagenome | isolation source: fluorescence activated cell sorting (FACS) single amplified genomes of... | place: Spain: Blaines Bay Microbial Observatory, Mediterranean Sea | collected 2016-01-19 | reverse complement strand
TGATACAATCTTCCAAGAGGGACAAAGACGTTTTGTAGAATCACTGTCAGCCTATGCTCGACAATTTCTAGGCCAGTTGGAAAAACCCAAGGTTGAGCATATTGAAGGATTAAGTCCAACCATCTCAGTTGATCAGAAAACTGTTAACCGTAATCCGCGCTCGACAGTCGGGACAGTAACTGAAATCTATGACCATCTTCGATTACTTTTTGCGCGTTTAGGGCAGCCGCATTGTCCTGAATGCCAAACGCCGATATCTAGCCAAACGCCCGAACAAATTACTGATTATGCCTACGCTACAGCCATCGATGAGGCGTGCTTAATATTGTCTCCAATGGTGCGAGAGCGAAAAGGAGAGTACCGAAAGGAGCTTCAACAGTGGGCACAAGATGGATTTGTCAGGGCCCGGATTGATGGAGAAATTCGTAGGCTTGACGAAGAGATTGAACTTAAAAGATATGAAAAACACAGTATTGAGCTGGTCTTAGATCGTCTTACACTGAACTCAGATGAAAAAAGTCGCCTAACTGAAGGTGTTGAAAAAGCGCTGAAAATGAGTGAGGGGTTAGTCGTTCTGAACTTCAAGGAAGAAGATCATCTTTTTAGTCAATTGAGTGCTTGCCCAACCTGTCAGATTTCACTACCAGAACAGGAACCTCGGCTTTTCTCTTTCAATGCTCCCCAAGGGGCATGTCCAACCTGCAATGGCTTAGGCGAGACTCGGCAGTTTGTTGAAGAAAGGCTGTGTGATTCAGAAAAATCTCTGAAATCTGGAGCCGTCCAATGTGTAACTGCCAATGGAAACATCCATTTCACAAAAATTGAATTATCCCACCTTAATGCGGCTGCCAAGATGCTAGGCCTCGATCTGAATTTGCCATGGTGTGAACTACCAGAGCAACAGAGAGAGCAATTTCTCAAGGGGAATGCCCAAATTCCTCTTTATGTTGGAAATGTATTTCGATTCCCCTCCCATCTAAAAAAACAAATCAAAGCAGGTAAGTGGGCTGGTGTGATCCCGATTTTGGAGTTTGTTTACCGGTTTGCAAAAGGACCGTTGGAGCGCTTCCAAATGCGGGCTATTTGTCCAGACTGTGGTGGAAGCAGACTGAATCCGATGGCCAGGGCTGTAACTTTCCGAGATCAAAACATTGTTGATCTAGGTGATTGCTCAGTCACCGAAGCACTGACTTTTTTTGAAGGTTTGGAACTGACAGATAGAGAGGAGTTGATCGGTCGGGATCTTTTTCGGGAGATTCGTGCACGTCTCTCTTTTCTAAATGAGGTTGGTCTGGGATACCTCAGTCTTCAGCGCTCTGCGGCTACGCTTTCTGGAGGCGAAGGTCAGCGCATTCGCCTGGCGAGTCAACTTGGCTCTGGTCTTCAGGGTGTACTATATGTTCTTGATGAACCTAGCATCGGTCTGCATCAAAATGACAATCAGAGACTAATCAAAACATTAGAAATGCTGCGAGATCGTGGAAATACCGTTTTCGTAGTGGAACATGATGAAGAAACAATCCGGGCTGCTGATCATATTATAGATATTGGACCAACGGCGGGTCGAGATGGCGGAAACATTACTGCTCAAGGTGGCTTTAAAGATATTCTTCAGTCAAGCGAATCTGTCACAGCCCAGTTCCTGGTCGGGCTAGAAAAAATGCCTGTTCCAACTAAACGTAGAACTCCAGATGGACGCTGCTTATCAATTCGAAATGCCCGATTACATAATCTTTCGGGCTTGGATGTCGAAATTCCACTGGGAGTATTTGTTGTTTTGGCTGGAGTAAGTGGTTCCGGAAAATCAAGCCTTGTGCATGGAATCCTGCGGCCTGCCTTGTTAAAACATCTGCAAGGAAATGGAAAGAATGATTCTGATGAAACGATCGAGGAGGAATCATCAAAAGAAATAAAGGGGAGGTGGGATCATATTGGAGGGCTTGAGAATCTTGATCGACTAATTGAAATAAATCAGTCCCCAATTGGCCGAACTCCTAGAAGTAATCCAGCTACCTACACCAAAGTTTTTGATCGGATTCGTGATCTGTTCACCATGCTTCCAGAGTCAAGGTTTCGCGGATACAACAAGGGCCGATTTTCCTTCAACGTTAAGGGAGGTCGATGTGAAGACTGCAAGGGTGCTGGTGTAAAGACTATCGAGATGCAGTTTTTGAGTGATGTTCAAATTCCCTGCGAAACTTGTGATGGCAAGAGATTTAATGCGGAAACTCTGCAGATCCGTTACAAGCACAAAACGATCTTTGAAATTCTAGATCTGACAATTTCAGAAGCTTCTGAACTTTTTGAAAAACAACCAAAAATTCTTCACATCCTTCAGACCTTGCTTGATGTAGGCTTGGGTTATGTCAAACTTGGGCAGCCATCGACCACCCTCAGCGGAGGTGAGGCCCAACGCGTGAAATTGGCATCAGAATTACGAAAGAAATCTACTGGGCGAACATTGTACCTTTTGGATGAGCCCACGACAGGTCTACATTTTCAGGATATACGCACGCTGCTACAAACTTTGGATCGCCTAGTAGAACAGGGTAATAGTGTACTGGTCATTGAACACAATCTTGATGTTCTGCGCTTTGCCGATCAAGTCATTGAGTTGGGGCCAGGGGGAGGCAAATTTGGTGGTAAATTGGTGGGCCAAGGTGCGCCAGAGGAATTGGCGGAAAGCGACACGTTAACAGGGGGCTTTTTAAAGGCATTATTGAAGATGAGTTTGAATGAAGATTCCTCCGAAGCAGAAGAAGTCCACGCAAGCAATTCTAGTAATGGATTGTGGGTTAACAGAAAAGATCGGAACCTAGTTGTTCGTGGTGCGAGCAAAAACAACCTAAGACATATTGATGTTGAGATCCCCAAACATAAGTTTACTGTGATTACTGGGGTCAGTGGGTCCGGTAAGACTTCACTGGCTTTTGATACCATCTTCGCAGAGGGGCAAGCTCGGTATGTTGAGTCCCTCTCAACCTATGCTAGACGGTTTCTCGGCCGAATGGATAAAGCCCCTATTGATAGCATTGATGGATTGGCTCCAGCAATTGCAATAAATCAAAAAGCTTCTAGTCGTAATCCCCGCTCCATTGTTGCAACCACTACAGAGATCTTTGACTACCTTCGTCTTCTATACGCCAGAATTGGTGTAGCTCATTGTCCAAAGACAGGAGTTCCTTTAGAGAGCTTTACGGCCACTAGGGCTGCCAAATTTCTTGTAGATAATCATGAGGGGGATCGACTGGAAATTTTGGCTCCATTATACAGACCGAATTCTAAGCATCCTTCATTGCTGAAACACCCCAAAGAATTTCCTGAACATCTACCATCACTCCAACAATCTGGTTTCCTACGGGTTTACATTCGAGATAAATTGATTTTGTTTGACGAGTGGGAGACAGAATCAAAAAAACTTAAACTTACCAAGTCAATGCCAGTTTGGTTGGTAGTGGACCGGATTAGAGTAAATTTAGATGAACAGCAAAGATTAGCTGAAAGCTCTGGTATTGCGTATGAACAGGGATTTGGCCTGTTCTGCGCTCGTCGTCCGGACGACCAAAAGATGATCTGGTTTTCTGAAGTACCGGGAAATGTGCAGAGCGATTACTACCTGACTCAAGATCTCAACCCAAGAATGTTTTCTTTCAACTCTCACGTTGGTGCATGCCCAGACTGTGATGGTCTTGGGGAAATGGAACTGACAGGAAAAATGGACTTTGAAGAAGACGCAGAATTGAATTCGCTGGTCTTTCGTAATTGCAAGACCTGCGATGGTGAACGATTGAAGCCCCAATATCGATCTGTGCTGATTCGACAGAGGAATATTATGCAGTTGTGCCGATTGCGAGTAGATGAGGCCCTGCGTGAAGTGAGTACCTGGGAACTCAGTACAACCGAACAAGCAATCGCAGAACAGGCTCTTCAGGAAATCCTTAGTCGCTTGAAATTCCTACGCAATGTAGGTCTTGGGTACCTGACATTAGATCAGCGATCCAAAACGCTATCAGGTGGTGAGGCTCAACGCATTCGTCTGGCTTCACAGATCGGCTCAGGTTTGACCGGGGTGCTATATGTTTTGGATGAACCTACCATTGGCCTGCACCCAAGAGATACAGATCGATTGTTGAAAACTTTGCTACAGCTACGTGATCTTGGAAACACAATTTTGTTAGTCGAACATGATCTGGATGTTATCAATCGTGCTGATCATCTGATTGATATCGGCCCAGGAGCTGGACACTATGGTGGAAAAATCATCGCTTCTGGAAGACCAGAAGATCTCTGTTTAGATGAAGTATCCCTCACAGGGCAGTATTTAAGTCATCAACAAAAAATTCCCATCCCACACAGAAGACTCCCCAACCCAACTCGGCAGATCTCGATCACCAACGCCAAGGCTAATAACCTCAAGGACATTTCCGTTGACATCCCAAAGGGCTGTCTAACTGTTGTGACCGGTGTAAGTGGTTCAGGTAAATCCTCTCTAATCATTGATGTCTTGCAGAAAGCGGTAGCAAAAAAGCTTTCTGGCTATGTTGGGGAAATAGGTGAGCACAAGACAATCAAGGGACTGGAACAATTAAAATATTTGAGAATTATTGATCAGGAGCCGATTGGGCGTACACCTAGAAGTAATCCATCAACATACACAGGTGCATTGTCACCAATCCGGGATCTGTTCTCCCAACTTCCTGCAGCAAGGCAAAGAGGATTTGCTCCTAGGCGTTTTTCTTTTAATTCCGTCGAGGGAAGATGTGCTGCTTGCGATGGTCAGGGATATCATTTGATTGAAATGCACTTTCTCTCTGATGTTTGGGTAACTTGTGATCAATGTCTAGGCAAGAGATACAATCGAGAAACTTTAAGCGTAGAGTACAAGGGACATACAATCGCTGATGTACTTAACCTCGAAATTGAACAGGCTTGTCTGCTGTTTGCAGCTCAGCATAAGATCTTAAGAATTTTGCAAACGATGAGAGATGTGGGTCTTGGCTATATGAAATTGGGTCAGGCCGGAAATACTCTTTCAGGAGGAGAGGCACAACGGCTAAAGCTCTCTGCTGAACTCTCGCGAAGATCAAAAGGAGAAACGCTTTATATTCTTGATGAACCAACTACTGGTCTGCACATTGATGATGTGAGGCGTTTATTAGAAGTACTCCATAGAATTGTGGATGATGGGGGAACGATGGTGATCATTGAGCATAACTTGGAAATTATCAAATCAGCTGATTGGATTATCGATCTTGGGCCAGAAGGTGGAATTCATGGTGGAGATGTGGTCATAACTGGAACGCCTGAGCAAGTCATGGCGTTTGAAGCGAGTCATACTGGAAGAGCACTTTGGCCTGTTCTCAGTAACCAACTCTTTGAAGGGAAAAGATCCAAAACAAGTTCATCGAAGAAACTTTTAATTTCTCCTAAGCAATCATCATGGAATTCTGGAATCAGGGTTGACCAATGAAGATAGCCCGAAAGTCATTAACATTCGTCATTGTGGGGCCGGTAATTACGAGGTGATCCAATTGCTTAAAGAAGGTGTAAGCATCATTATTATCCAAAAAATCAGCGGTTTTAAGATTTAACTGCTTTGCCTTGAAAAAAGTATTATGATCTATCCAAGCTCCAGCATTGTCCTCCGAACCATCGATCCCGTCAGTGTCAACAGCGATTGCTGAAATTTCTTTTTCACCCTTTAAAGCTTCAAGCAAGGATAGGAGAAACTCCGTATTCCTACCTCCCTTACCTTTACCATGAACCGTCACGGTGGTTTCTCCTCCTGACAAGATTATTGCTGGTGAGTTGATTGGCTGATCTCGATGCTTGATCTGCTTAGCAATCGCTGCATGAACCTTGGCTACCTCTTTGGCCTCACCTTCAATACGATCGCTGAGGATAATTGACTTAATTCCTAGTTTCTCAGCCTCCTTTGCGGCGGCTTCGAGCATTAATTGCGGGGTGGCAACTAACCTTACTTGATTTTTCGAAAAAACGTCTTCCCCAGGTTTAGGAGTTTCTTCCTCAGCTGCTTCTAAAAGTTTTTGAATCGCTTGAGTTGGTTGTATTTGATATCTTCTTAGGATCTCTTGAGCATCTGCAAAAGTTGTTGGGTCAGGAACAGTCGGGCCAGAAGCAATTACAGATAGATAATCTCCAGGTACATCAGAGATTGCAAGGGTCCAAAGTCGTGCTGGCTGGATTGCTCGAGCGAGTCGTCCGCCTTTGATTGCAGAAAGATGTTTGCGCACACAATTCATTTCCCCAATCGTAGCCCCAGAATGGAGAAGCGATCTGTTAACTGATTGTTTGTCTTGTAGGGTTAGACCCCTGCCTGGTAAAGCCAACAAAGCAGATCCCCCTCCAGAAAAAAGGCATATTACCAAATCTTGATCATTGGCAGATTCGGCCAGATCAAGAATTCTTCGAGCTGTGATTTGGCCTATCTCGTCGGGTACTGGGTGAGATGCTTCGACAATTTCAATGGATTTACAAGGTTCACCATAGCCATAGCGAGTCAGAACCAATCCACTTAATTTTGCTCCCCAAGATGTTCCCTTCCAATGATTTTCCAAGGTATTCGCCATTGCAGCCGATGCCTTTCCAGCTCCTAAAACAATGATTCGCTCTGGCAATTTTTCATTATCCTTAATTTCATTTAAGTACTCTGGCAAACAAATCTTTGGTTTAGAGCGCTGAAGGGCTACCTGCAAAGTTTGCTCAAGAATCGTTGGAAGGGAACTCATTCTTTAATCTCATGAAATATCAATAAATTTGAGAGATCTTTGAAATTATTCAATTGTTCAACCAATTTGATGCCCAATTGAGTCCCTCAACAGTTCCCGCGATTGGTCTATACTCACAACCAATCCAACCTTTGTATCCCAGTTCATCAAGTTTTGAGAAGATGAATGGATAATTGATTTCACCTGTTCCAGGTTCATGACGCCCGGGATTATCAGCAATTTGAAAGTGAGCTATCCTTGAAAGAAGTGCAGTGATTGTTGATGATAAATCACCTTCCATGATTTGCATGTGATATATGTCATATTGAAACGATAGATTTGAAGACCCAACTTTCTCAATCACTGAAATCGCTTGAGCAGATTTGCTCAAGAAATATCCTGGCATATCGCGAGAATTTATGGCTTCAATCAGCAGTCTTACATTCTTCTGTTTACAAAGCTCAGCGGCAAAACGGAGATTCTCTACATATGTTTCTGAAAGAGCATCCATAGGAACCCCCTCTGGCTTGATACCAGCCATAACATGAATTTGCTGACATCCAAGACCTGTAGCGTATTCGAGAGCGATCTCAACACTTTCGCGAAATTCGTTTTGGCGATTTGGATGACAACATATTCCTCTCTCCCCTTTTTCCCAGTCTCCAGGGGGAAGATTGAAGAGCACTTGAGCCAATTGATTGGCTTCAAGAGCTTCCTTGATATCAGAAATTGAGTGTGAGTACGGAAAGAGGAACTCGACTCCCTGAAAACCTGCTCTCGCAGCAGCACCAAAACGATCTAGGAAGTTATGCTCATTGAACATCATCGATAAATTAGCATTAAAGCGAAGCATAAAGATTTTGTAAAAGATTTGAAGAATAGCCTGAATCAATGTTTGTAGGATCACGTATTCATTTTCTTAAAATTTTCATCTTCGATTTCCCGGCATTAAAATTACCTTTTTACTTCCCTTGATAGCGAGAGATTCTGATTTTAGAAACTTGATCCGATGCCAAGCAAGAGTTTTTCTTCTTGAGTGCTGTACCAGACACGAGTCTGTACATTAACTCGATTAGTGATCGCGTTGCCAAACTTGAACCCAAAACGAAAATCACTTTGTTGAAGCTCAGCTTGTTCTTTGCGCTCATTGAAATCGTTGTTGCTAGTTGAATCAGTTTGTCGTGGATCATTCTTGTAATCTTTGTAACGCCACTTTGCTTCAGATATCAACGCAAAGCTAGGGGCGTTCAAGAAATATTGGAGTGCTCCCTGAATCTGTGCTGAACCAAGAAAAACATGTATAAAACTGTTTCTACCTGGAAATTTTGCAATTCCAACTGCGTAGATTTCCCATTCATCAACGGTGGGTGAAAATTGACTTTCACCGCCCTTATCAACGCCTTTGTAGGGACCTTCGCTCAGTAGTTCGTGGTCTTCTGTATAACTCAAGTAAGTTCCCCCAAGGGCTAGACCCAACGGAGTACTTCTGTTTCCCCAGGCCCTAAATTGACCACTGAATTGAATTTCTCTGAAAGGCTGTTTCCATGATGAGTCATAACGAAGGTCTATCAAGCCCCCAAATGCACCTTCTTGCTGACCCATTCCCAAGACAAGACGCCTGAGGCTGAAGCGCTCTTCTCGACCCTCATCTATTGCAATTCGTAATTCAGGGTGAAAGTAAAAACGCGGATTTGCTAAGCTTCTCATTTCCAATACAAATACGTCTTCAGCCAAGGGGTCTTCCAATAGAATTGCTGTCAGTTCTTCAATTTCTGAGCTCAGCCGGGCAATAGTGTCTTCAACTTGTTCGTTTACAGTCGCACCCATTTGATAGTCGCGAAGTGCCATTAACTCTTTTCTCTTAAACTCCTTCTCTGCTAATTGATCTTCAAATAATTTAAGCTGGATTCTAGCTAAAGCTTGGACGGCTTCAAACTGTTGAGGAGATTCCGAAAAACGTTCTAGATAATTTTTCCATGCATCAATGGTATTGATTCGAGATGATTTATTGAACTCAAGCTCTGATAACGTAATGCAATCAAGTTCAATAATTGCGAGCTCAAGCGGTGTTTGGGCCTTGGGTCCTAAATCTAATTGGACATTTAATGTAGAGGGACAGGTTTCATCCAATTGGGTTTGTCGCTTAAGTCCTTTCACCCCTTGAGTTACATGAATAGGTAACTCACTTAAGCGAATATTACCGCTTGTTGAAATAGTGTTCAGTTGTTCAAGTTGACTTTTGCTGGAGATGAATCGAAGTCTCAATGGAATATCTGGTAGTGGTTCCCCGTTAAATGTTAAATCCAATTGCATAGGACTCTCAAAGCGATAACTTTTATAATTGGAGGCAGGCAACAAGCGTACTAGTTTAGGACTGTGGATTAGCTTCAATTCTGAAAGTAGTGGGTCCAACTCGCTGCGAATTTCACTGCTAGCAGGTATGTTCTCTAATTTTGCCAACTGTAGCGCTGCATCACGATATCGAGATCGCTGCTCCACAAGCAATGCGCTCCGATATGCTCTTAGGAGTCGGCTAAAATCAACTGCATCTGGACCAGATTGGCCAAATAATCGTTCCAGTAGGGTTTGACCGGCTGATGCTTTGGAAGCTTCGTCCATTAAAGCTGCTACATCCTTTAAGTATTGAACCGAAGGTGCAGCTAGCTGGCCGATCGTCAATGGGTAGATCGCCAGGAATGTTTCATCATTACAGCGTAAAATTTCTGGTGGTGGTAGTGGTATATCGATTCTACTGGAGGTGCGGATTCGTCGTGTGGTTTTTTCTGTGAAATTCTCATCACCATCATTTAGTTTCAGTTCCATTCGATTGCTAGTAATCGATTCAAACCTTAGGAAAATAGCTTCTGCAATTCTTTCCTTTGCTCTTAGAATTGCCTCCTCAGTATCGGCACCTCTTCCTGCAATTTCCTGTGGCCATTCTTCTAGTGCATTCAGTACAAAACGTCCTCCGCGCGGAGGCATTGATTGCTGCAAATGAGATTCTCTGAAATTACAATCTGTTGACTGAGCAAACACATTTTCTGAAGCAAAGATGAAGCTATTGATGCAAGCAGTCACGATCATAGGGATCAGTGAATATACGATTCTTTTGGATGAATTAAATTGATTCGTCATTTAGGAAAGATCAATGGCTTAGTTTTTCTTTTGAAGATGTAGATTGATCTACCGTCGGTTCAGCATAGGCTTGCGTGTCCGGACCGAGTGGTAATACTCGACTGGGATTTATTGTTTCATGACTGAAGTAGTAGTGTTCCTGAATTTGCCAGAGATCAACGGTCTTAAGTATGCCAGGGTGGTGCATTAGTCTTAGACTGTAGCCAAACAAACCATGATAGTCTCTAAATCCTGCGTTGGTTGCATTTGAAGTGGCCGTGATCAACACTATCAAATCTGATCAGTGTAGGAAGCAATCGCCAGTCAGCTTCAATTAGTTTGCTTCCATACAGGTAGGTATTGTCAGTCAAGTGCTCTTCAATGCGGTCGAGTGTTTCAAAAAGTTCAACGAAAGACTCTACGTAGGCAGTTTGAGTTGTGGAAAATCCACACTTGTATACTTCGTTATTGAAAGTTCGATAAATTAAATCATTCCATTCAACGATTTCTTGCTGCTACTCGATCGGGTAGTAGTTCACATAATTGCCTGTCAACTGATTGAATAAAGGGTTGAGCACTCGGATAATTTCAGAGGATTCATTGTTAACGATCTGCGCGGTTTTTTTATCCCATAAAACTGGGATGGTGACCCGTCCCGTAAGATGAGGATCACATTTCGTATAAATACTGTGCATACATAACAAACCATGTAGATAATTCATAAAGAGTGCATCTTCAGCTTCTTTCCGAAATTCCCAACCAATTTGAAGCATATGTGGAAGAGAAACTGAAAACTCAATTACTCCCTCTTATTCCTTTAATCTTCGAAAAATCAGTGTTCGATGAGCCCATGGACACGTACCTAAAACTTACAGATGACACCTTCCAGCCTTCGCTGGAAAGCCCCCTATTTCTTAGGGGGCTTGGCCTTCTATCATAGGTAACCCAATTTCGGAACTAGGCATTTTCCCGAATGAAATGACCTTTGTTAGATTTGGTCTCGAACCAATGATCATGCCATTGTCCGTTGATCAGAAGCCCCATTTTGCCCTAGCTTTAGATTAGGAAATTAAAAGTTGTTCTGTTTAAGATCTGTTAGATTACGTTGCCAGATCGGCTGTCTTGGTCAAGTGCTTTAGGAGAGAGAAGAATTACTGAGAAGAAATCTTGGGCGGAAGGAATCTAGTTAAATAGGTCAATCATTTAGAAATTCGCTTAAAGTCATCGCCAAAATTTCAGCTTCAAAAAACATGGATCGATCAAAACTCTTCGAATGGCTAGGTGTGATTACTGCCATACTTTATTCACTTTTGGTGGCTTTAAATATTGGTGCTGAATTCGTCGGATTTTCACTGTTGCTTATTTCTTCATTCTTGATCGGTATATGGGCCTATTGGGGAGAACATCGTGGTATCTTAATACTCCAAATGTTCTATGCCTCAGCTGGGATAATTGGAATGTTTCGATGGTTCTGAATTTAAGCCATGGCACCTGGGAATATTTTAAGACTGATGTTTGAATTGAGGGTTTGATTCAAGAGGTAACTGTTTCAGATATTTTTTCTGCTAAGCGTAATCTGATTGTAAAAGTGGTGCCTAGCCCGATTGAACTTTTGACCGATATTCTGCCTTGATGTTCTTCAATGATTTTCTTGGCAATTGTAAGACCAAGGCCAGTTCCCTGCCCTCTTTTTTTTGTTGTAAAAAATGGGCTGAAAATACTCGAGACTGTTGTCTCATTCATACCAGACCCATTATCTATGACTTCTATTTTTGCGAGTTGATCCTCCGTGAAGAAATTCAACAATAAAGACGGCTTCAGGGTATCCTCTAATGCATCCAACGCATTGTTGCAGAGAATCAAGAGGACTTGCTCAAGCTGGCTCCTATTTGTCCTGATTAATGGCAATTTTTTGGGCAAATCTACCATCAATTTGATATCCCTAGCTTGAAGAGTAGGCCCAATCAAAGATTCAACTCCCTTCAGAACTTCGCTGGCCTCACAAGGTCCCAATCCAGGCTTTCCTCCATGAGTCATTTCCTGCATTACGGTTAACCTATTGAGCAATCCCTCGGTGACATTTGTCATTGATGAAATATGCTCACCAAGTTCTTTTTCTCCCAGTCTGTTGAGATGATGAAGGAGGTTAAGATGCTGCAGTTGTGTCATTAATACACTCAAGGGGGTCTTGAGTTCATGGGCCAGTGAAGCACTTGCTTCACCAATTGTTGCTAGCCGATTAGTTGATTTTAGTGCTTCTTGGGCTTTGGTTAATTCTTCAAGCTGTGCATAAGATGCTTCCAGTTCTTTTTCTTTCTGCGCAGTTATATCTATGAGAATTCCTCTACATTCGAAGGGTTGTGCTTCCAGATCAAAGCTGATTTTTGCAACTGCACGTAGCCAGATGATAGATTTCTTGGGATGATGAATCCGAAAGTTTAACTCTCTATTTTGAGATTTCCCTGCCAGATTCATAAATTGGTTGAATAACTGGAGATCATCTGAGTGGACAAGCTTGAACCAAGCGTCTACTGTGATCGTATAATTTATTGGGAAACCTAGGAGATTTCGAGTTTCAGGCGAGCAAAAAAGTTGATTGGTACGTAGATTTAGTTTCCAACTCCCCATTTGTACGATTTGTATGAGTTGAAACCAAGTTTCAATTGGAGTATTTAAGCCGCAATCATCAAAGATTTCTGGTTGATCGACTTTTAGAGTCATTTTGTTTTATGGCGATATTAAGTCATAAAATCTCTCATTGATAAGATTTAATAACTGACCCGATCTCCAGTCAAGACAAAAGAAGGTAAATTTGTCACGATTTTGAAACTATAATTTTGGGAAATCTAACAAATTACTCTCCGTTCTCCCATCAGGTAAAAAAAGTGTTGCACTAATACAGTCTAATTTATCCTCAAACTGATGGCTGATGTAGAGAATTTGCGTTGCCTTTGATCTTCCCAATACATTGATCTCATTAATTAACTTTGTTCTCTGATAGGGATCCAATCCTTGGCAGGGTTCATCAAGTAACAAAAGTTCAGGAGATTTGACCATAGCGCGTGCCAATAAAAACAAACGTTGTTGGCCATATGACATGTTTAAGTAGGAAGTTTCCGCAATTTCCAGAAGACCAAACTGGTTCAACCAATTTTCAGCCATTTTTTTTTGTTTTTCAGAAATAGATTCGTAATAACCTATCGAGTCATTAAAGCCGGAATAGACAACCTTCCGACCAGTAATTTTTTGACGGTAGTTCATCTGTAATTCAGGTGTGACTATTCCAATTCTTTTGCGCAGATCCCGAATGTTCTCCCCAGAACCCCTACGTTTTCCAAAAATCCAAACCCTGTTACTGTAAACTTGCAGCTGCTCTCCGACTATCAACTTCACAAGGGTTGATTTTCCAGAACCATTTGGCCCTGAAACCTGCCAATGTTCTCCGGTTGGCCAAGTCCAAGAAAAATTTTCAAAGACCGTGTGATCTTGATAATAAAGATTAATATTCTCCAATTTAACAGGTGGTACCAAGGAATTTGCTATATTTTTGGAATGAGAAACAATTATTTTTCTATTTAATTTACTAGTGTCTGAAGCCTTATTTTCGTAACTGTATAGTTTCTTTAAATTTGATTCATTTAGGACAATGTTCCGCTTACCTGAAAAAGCTATTTTCCCATCCATTAATCCCATAACATCTGTAATTTCTGGAATCAATTCATCCTGACGATGACTCACCAGGATGAGTGACAATTTAGAGTGTTGAACCAACTCTCTGAGCAAAGATTGAAAATCGTTTTTTGAATTCTGATCTAATCCATCAAATGGTTCGTCCAGCATCAATAGCTTTGGTGATTCAATTAATGACTGAAAGAGTAAAAGCTTCCGCCATTCTCCGTTTGATAATCCTCGAATTGGACGATCTACTTTTGAGTCCAATTGAACAAGGCGAAGCAAGTCTCCACTTTCCTTTTTTGTGAGTATGGACTCTGAGAACATGTTTCGAATGGTTCGTTGTTCTTGCTCCTTTCCGCTGTATTCTTCCCATCGATCCATGAGTTTCTCCTGCGCAAGCAGACCTAAAGGCTGATTTAGGTGAACCCAGCCGAGTTGACTGATCCCCTGCAAATCAGGATGTCTGCGCAATGTCCCCTCACAATAGGCAATTTGTTGCGCCAAGACCCGTAAGATTGTAGACTTTCCAGCCCCATTTCCTCCCAGGATTGCCCAATGCTCATTTTGCACAAAAATCCAATCAACTTTTTGTAAAACAACTTTGCCCTGTAGTCGAACAGCAACACCTTTCATCTCAAACCAATTGACACTGTCCTTTGCTAATTTGGGCATTCCAGATACTCCATAAAGAAAATTATCTTAGAAACTAATTGAATTTTTTTTGTAAAAATTCTTGTCAGTCAAAATTCAGTGTTGATTTTTGGCAAGGCTCTGCCCCATAATCACGCCGAATTTTTAAGGAAGCAAATATATTTGATGATTTTGATTTCATCAGACAATCAAACCTTTAATATTTGTTCTTGATAGATCCAACATTTCAATTTGAATCAATACCTGCAGGAACCTAATCAGAGCAAGGGGGTTAATTATGAACTTAAACGAAACCCAACTATTGCAAGCGTATCGAAAGATGCGTCAAATTCGTGCATTTGAGGACAGAGTCCACGAAGAATTTGCTACAGGTGAAATTCCTGGTTTCGTCCATCTTTATGCAGGTGAGGAAGCTTCTGCAGTAGGCTTCTGTATGCACCTTACCGATGAGGACCGCATCGCTAGCACGCACAGAGGTCATGGTCACTGCATTGCCAAAGGTGTAGAAATCAATGGAATGATGTCGGAGATCTATGGTCGCCGCAACGGCATCTGTGCTGGCAAAGGGGGCTCAATGCACATCGCTGACTTGGAAAAAGGTATGATGGGTGCCAACGGTATCGTTGGTGCTGGGCCTCCCTTGATCTGTGGAGCTGGTCTGGCGGCAAAGTTTCAAAAAAATGGTGCTGTTGCTGTTGCGTTTGTTGGTGATGGAGCATCAAATCAGGGTACCACTATGGAATCTTTGAATCTGGCATCAGTTTGGAACTTGCCGTGTATTTTCGTTGCTGAAAACAATGGCTACGCAGAGGCAACTTCAAGTACATGGTCAGTCTCATGTGAGAATATTGCCGATCGTGCAGCAGCATTTGGTATGCCGGGTGTTGTGGTTGATGGGCATGACTTTTTTGCAGTCTATGAGGTTGCCGGTGAGGCCATTAAAAGGGCTCGCGAAGGAGGTGGCCCCAGTTTAATTGAATGTAAGCTAAATAGATTTTACGGTCATTTTGAAGGTGATGCGCAGAAATATCGTTTGAAAGATGAGGTGAAAAATTTGAAACAAAATAACGATTGCCTCAAAAAATTTGCTGATAAAGTTTTAGATCAAGGCCTTCTAAACAAAAAACATTTAGCAGAAATTGATGAATTAGTTGCTGAGGAGATCGACTATGCAGTCAACCATGCCAAATCGTCAGAAAAGCCAAATAGTGCTGACCTGCTCACGGATGTTTATGTAAGCTATCCTTGAGAAAACAGTAATCTTAAATTGGGGGGGTAATATGGCTAGGATTATCACATTCAGGGAAGCAGTTAATGAGGCTTTGCTTCAAGAGATGGAGCGCGATCCCAAAGTAATAGCAATGGGAGAAGATGTAATAGGTGGTTCGGGTGCTAAAGGAGAAATGGATGCTTGGGGGGGGGCCATTTGGATTCACAAAGGGTCTATATGGAAAATTTGGTGATAGGATTATGGATACCCCAATTACTGAGTCGGCTTTCATAGGTGCCGCAGTAGGTGCCGCAGTTTGTGGAATGCGACCAGTAGCAGAGTTGATGTATATCGATTTCATGGGAGTATGTTTTGATCAAATATTTAATCAGGCTGCAAAATTTAAATACATGTTTGGGGGGAAAGCTGAAACTCCTGTTGTAATAAGAACATCTATTGGCGCTGGACTAAGAGCAGCCTCGCACCACTCTCAAAGCCTTTATCCGATATTTACTCATATTCCGGGATTAAAAGTCGTAGTTCCTTCTAGTCCATACGAGGCTAAAGGTCTCTTAATTCAGGCAGTTCGTGATAATGATCCTGTGATTTTCTGTGAACACAAATCATTGCATTATATTCAAGAGGATGTTCCAGAGGGTTCTTACGCAATTCCTTTTGGTGAGGCAAATATTGTGCGTGATGGGGGAGATGTGACTATTGTGGCCTTCGGTCTTATGGTTCAAAAATCGATGGAAGCTGCATCCAAATTAGCAAAGGAGGGTATTCAATGTGAGGTGATCGATCCAAGAACGACCTCACCCTTGGATCTAGAAACGATCGTTGAAAGCGTCGAAAAAACGGGTTACCTAGTGGTGGTGGATGAGTCAAATCCACGATGCAGTATGGCAGCCGACATCAGCGCTCAAGTGACGGATCAGGCATTTGGATCGCTAAAGGGGCCTGTGAAGATGGTAACAGCTCCGCATTGTCCGCCACCATTTTCAGACGTCTTAGAGGATCTCTATATCCCCAGTCCGAATAAGATCACTGAGGCCATCCGTACACTGAAGTGAGACTTCTAGATCCACCAGAAGAAGTAAGCCGGCCAATTCGTGTCGGAATTCTGGCTAACCCTGCCTCTGGTCGAGATATCCGTAGAGTCATTTCCAAAGCATCTGTTTTCCCCACATCTGAAAAATGCAACATGATCCAACGTTTGTTAGGAGCATTGACAGTATGCGGGGTAGATGAAGCTTGGATGATGCCGGATAAGGGGGGCATAGCTACTGTCATCAGGCGATTCGGTCAGACTCTCGAAGGTAAACGCCTGCTGCCTGTTCAATTTACGGAAACAGACATCATGGAGACTCCTGATGACACTAGATTGTCTGTACGTGCAATGGTGGCAGCAGGTATTCGGGCGATTATTGTTCTAGGTGGAGATGGCACTCATCGTTTAGTAGCGGAGGAGTGTGGTGAGATTCCAATGGCAACACTCTCAACGGGAACAAATAATAGTTTCCCAGAGTTAAGGGAAGCTACCCTAAGTGGTTTAGCGGCAGGTTTGGTTGCGATTTCGAGGTTAAACTCAGACGATGTCACCAGACGAGAAAAGAGACTGTTAGTTGAGGTCAATGGTGAAATAAGGGGTATGGCTCTAGTGGATGCCTGTATTAGCGCGGATATGTTTGTCGCTGCAAAAGCAATTTGGCAAGTTGAGCAGCTAAGGGAGTTGTATGTTACTTTTGCGTCAAGCGAGGCAATTGGACTTTCTTCAATTGCTTCTTTGGTCCATCCAGTAGGACGTGATGAAAACCATGGTCTGGCAGTGCAATTGGGTCCAGGGGCTAATCAAAAAGTTATAGCTCCAATTGCACCGGGCTTGTTCGCTCAACTTGGAGTAGAGAAATGGAACGAATTGCAACTTGGAAGTTCCTGGACTCCAAATATTGATCGAGGAGTAATTGCTCTTGATGGTGAAAGGGAGATTGAGTTCAGAGAGGTTGATAAAGTCCAGTTAAGTTTGGATCGTCTTGGACCAAGAGTAATTGATGTCAGTATGGCTTTAGGTGCAGCAGCAAAACACGGTATCATGCTGTCTAATTTAAATTAATAGTCTTGGGGCCATTTAATTTAGAACGAATGGAAGTACGTATTATTTGTAATTTTTCATTAATGAATGAACTGAAATTTTATTTATTACTTTTTTAAAGAAGTACAAAAAAAGATCTTCGGTTAAATAGAAAAGTTGCTTTTATCATAGTTGCTAGCATGGTATCAAGTTAAGCATGGGCTAGACAGGGCTAATCACCTTGCAGGAGACAAAATTCTGTTAAATGCTATATGCTCAAGAAACCATCGAAGGGCCACTTTTAGGGGGGTTAGTTGGTTTGGAAGATCAAATGGTCTGCTTGCTTTGTATGCCTTGGCCCGAAGTCATTGAAGAAAATGCAAATCAAAATATTCCTTCGGGTCATTACTGGTCGGAAACAAATGTTGAAAGTGGTATGGTCAAGATTTTTATTTGATTTCTGATCTTCGAAGATAATAACAATTAAGGGTGCAACCCAACAAGTAACTGAGGAATCTAATGAAGAAATTGCTTAATGACCCATATAAGTATGTTGATGAAATGTTAGTGGGAATGTGCGCTGCCCACCCTGAAATATACAGACAGGCTGGCGAGGGGGGACGCGTCATTACCAGATCTGGATCACAAAGACAGGGTAAGGTTGGCATAGTCTCAGGGGGTGGTTCTGGACATCTGCCTGTGTTTACAGGATATGTGGGTCCTGGACTTTTAGATGCTTGTGCAATCGGGGATGTGTTTGCTTCGCCCTCGGTCGAGCAGATGTCTGAGGCAATGAAAGTTGCTCATGCAGGCGCTGGAGTGTTACGTCTCTACGGTAATTATGGGGGAGACGTAATGAACTTCGATATGGCGGGAGAACAGTTGGAAATGGAAGATGATATCCAATCCACAACTGTTTTGTTAGCGGACGATGTGTCCTCAGCACCTCCGGAAGAGGCAGAGAAACGTAGAGGTGTTGCTGGAATGGTCTACGCTTTCAAAATTGCGGGGGCGGCGGCTGAACAAATGCTGTCGCTGGGAGAAGTGACACGAATTGCTCAAGAAACTGCCGATTCATGTCGTAGCGTTGGAGCTGCTTTAACTCCTTGCACGATCCCTCAGGCAGGAAAAGCAACATTTGAGATTGCTGAGGATGAGATGGAGATGGGTATGGGCATTCACGGGGAACCTGGAGTATGGAGAGATAAGCTCAAACCTGCGGATGATATTGCTCATGAGATGGTTGATCGATTAATTGCAGATAGGGCAATTGGTTCAGTTGATAGGCTTTCAGTAATGGTAAATAGTCTGGGTGCAACTCCTCCAGAGGAACTTTACATCCTTTACAGGATTGTCAAAAAACGGATTGAAGATCTAGGGGCTACCATAGTAATGCCCCTTGTGGGGCGCTACGCAACTTCGATGGAAATGTCTGGAGTGTCAATGACATTCTGTTTCTTAAATCCGGAGAGGGAGGCTTTGCTTCAAGCGCCTGCCCGGTGTGCGTTTTGGCAGGTGGGATAATGAAAGTTTTGTGGTTGCAAGACCAACTGCCTCAGTTGGCTGAACACCTGGAGTCAAGTTCTGAGGAACTCAATGGCCTAGATGCCAAACTCGGTGATGGAGACCTCGGGGTGACAATGGTTCGTGGTAGTCGACAACTTCTGGAGATTCGAGAGGAATTGCCAGATGATTGGGGCATGGCGCTACTAAAGTGTGCCCAGGCCTTCACCAAAACCAGTGGTTCAAGTTACGGGACCATTCTTGCTACGGGTTTGATGGCGATGGCCAAGCAGAAAAAGGGACAGGCTGAAATAGATCCTTCAGAGTGGGCTGGTTTACTCAAAGTGGCACTTGAGGCAATGCAAAAGCGTGGAAAAGCTGAGTTGGATCAGAAGACCGTTTTGGACCCACTCTCGGCAATACAGAAGAAATTGGAAAGTAACCCCAATTCAAGCCTATCCGATCTGATCGAGGTGGTTCAGCAAACAATCGATGACTTCAGGGATAAGCCCTGCCAAATTGGCAGAGCACGTATTTTTCAGGAAAAGTCAATTGGTTTGGACGATCCAGGAATGGTAGCATTAAAACGGCTTCTTGAGGGCCTAACTCACTTATAAATATTTTAAAATTTTAAGAGAAAATTAATTTAGAAGAGGATAATGTCGCTCAAAGCAGAATCAGTTTCACCTGACTGGTTCAAACACAAGAGAGCTGATAAAAATCTAATCGTCAATCCGGTGATACCCTGGTTAATGATCGGATTCCCAGTGTTGATTCTGGTCGCTATTGTGATTTATCCAACCATCTGGATGGGATATCACGCTTTCCAGAATACTAACATGATGAAACTGTTTTATCAGGATTGGGAGTATATCGGTTGGCAGAACTTTGCTACGGTGCTTAGTGACGATCGCATGTGGGATAGTGTTGGTCGATTGATCCAATATCTAATTTTTGGGGCCTGTCTGGAAGTACTGCTTGGGACCATCTTGGCACTGACACTCTTTGAATTGGTTAAATCCCAATTGGCAAGGGTGATCATCCTTATTTTGCTTGTCCTGCCCATGATGCTTCCTCCTTCCATTGTAGCCACTCTTTGGAAATTTTTGCTCCAAGCATACAACGGTGCTGTTAATCATCTTCTTATAAAAATTGGAATTTTGGGACCTATGGAGCGCATCGAATGGCTGGATGCAGGCTTATCTCTCTGGTCTCTAACAATGGTTGATGTCTGGCAATGGACAGCGCTTCCCTTACTTATCGTTTATAGTGGTCGTGTGTCTTTGCCCCCTGCGATCTATGAAGCCGCCAAAGTGGATGGCGCCTCACAGTTTATGGTCCTACGCAGATTAACGCTGCCACTACTCAAAGAAATCATAGCAATTGCTTTTATTATCCGTTTCATGGATGCCTACAAATTTGTAGACAAGGTGTATGTAATGACTTCCGGAGGACCAGCTCAGTCTTCGGAACTGCCCGTCTTCATTGCTTTCCAAAAAGGAATACGCGAAGTTGAAATTGGCGAAGCTGCAGCATATGCCTGGATAATCTTTGCTGTAGCAATGGTTTTGATAACTTTGTTTCTTAAATACCTGAAAAAAGTCCTGAAGGCTCAAACCTTCGCTTAAGGAATCGAATGGATTCTGCAACCAACCGATTGATTCGATATCTGTTTTTGTCTTTTTTGGCGATTTGGCTCGTTTTCACTATTTTTCCACTTTATTTTCAGTTCATTACATCTCTAAAGCCAGTTGCTGAAATCAACTCAATGGTCCCCACTTTCTGGCCTGAAACAATGCGACCCGAAAATTATTCAGGGATTTTTGCTGATCCAGGCTCGCTGAAGTCTTTAATTGATAGTCTAATCGTTTCTATAGCCAACACTCTTCTATCCTTGTTTCTTGGAACCCTTGCTGGTTATGCGCTTGCTCGCTTCATCCGAGGATTTGCTGGCGAAAACATTGCGATGTGGATTCTTTCCAATCGAATGTTTCCCCCAGTTGCCGTTATCATCCCAATGTTTTTTCTTTTTGATGCAACTCCATGGGGGACAGATAGCTACTTTAGTCTCATAACTTTATATTTAGTCTTTAACCTTCCCTTGGCCACCTGGCTGATGATGGTCTTTTTTCGGGATGCTCCGCGAGAATTGGAAGAAGCAGCTTATCTGGATGGCTTCACCCCTTTACAAACATTTTTTAAAGTCACCCTGCCTCTAGTATTTCCAGGTATGGTTTCAGTCGCGATGCTTTGCTGGATCTTCGCGTGGAATGAGTACCTTTTTGCAAATTTAATGACTGGGACAACCGTTAAAACCTTCCCAGTACATATCCCCTCATTTACCTCAGGTAGTCAAACTTTGTGGAATCTGGTCATGGCATTCTCTATGGTAGCAATGCTTCCCCCAGTTCTACTTTTTATCTTTCTACGTCGCTACATGGTGCGTGGTTTGTCCTTAGGTGTAGTGAAGGGATAAAAAATGGCTGAGCTAGAACTCCAATCCATCTGCAAAGCTTTTCAACATCCTGTTTTGGATCGGCTGTCCCTCAAGGTTCCACAAGGAGAGTTTTTTGTAATCGTTGGTCCCTCTGGAATAGGAAAAACCACTCTTCTTCGTTGTATCGCTGGCCTAGAAAATTTAGACGGAGGAAAAATTCTTTTCGACGGGCAGGATGTGACCAATGTGCCACCCTACCAAAGAGGCGCAGCAATGACTTTTGAAAGCTATGCTCTCTACCCCCACAAAACGGTTTTTGAAAACATTGCCAGTCCCCTTGTCGCTGCGAAAACTGAGGTTACTGAGATCCGTAGACGAGTGCAGGATGTGACCAAGCTTCTTCAAATCCCCCACCTTCTCGAAAGAAAGCCCCACGAGATTTCAGGTGGTCAAAAACAGAGAACAGCATTAGGCAGAACTTTGGTTGCGAAGCCAAAAGTGTATTTGCTTGATGAACCAATTAGTCATTTGGATGCGAAAATACGGGCGGAACTGAGAATCCAGTTTCATACACTCAAGGAACTCCGGGAAGTTGCTACCGTGTATGTTACTCATGATTATGCAGAGGCACTTTCATTAGGGGATAGAATCGGTGTTATGGGGGATGGAGGCTTGGTCCAAATAGGTACAGGAAGAGAGGTTTTTGACCAGCCAAATTCATTGTTTGTTGCGCAACATCTTGGCCAACCAACAATCAATGTCCTTGAAGGTCAGCTACAGAAAGACAATGAAGATTTGGTTTTCAAATCCGATGAAATGCAGTTACCTGTTTCTAGGGAACTAGCGAATAAACTGAAAAATGATTCAGGCAGAGAGGTGAAAATCGGCCTGAGACCTCAATTTATTCATTGTTTGTCCGAATGGGAAAACGATAAAGATCTGCCCGTGTTCTCTTTCCAAGCAGAAGTAGAATTAAATGAAGCTTTGGGTTCTTATGGAGTACTCCTCGTTAAAGCGATGGGAAAATCTTTGACTGTCATTACAAGCCCGGAAATTCACTATCCGCCTGGGCAAAAGGTTGAACTGTCTATTGAAACGAATCGGAGTCTCTATTTCGATGCCCAAAACGGTATGAATCTGGGTACTGATTTGACCAGAATGGAGGTGGACGGATGACTGCGGTTAAGATAAAGAATGTAAATAAAATTTATGAACGTGGAAACGTTCACGCAGTTCAAAACCTTAACCTAGACATCAAAGACGGGGAGTTTGTTGCACTCTTGGGACCTTCAGGGTGCGGTAAAACTTCTACCTTGAGAATGATAGTTGGTCTGGAAACGATTAGTTCTGGAATCATTCAATTTGATGATGTGATCGTCAACGATTTGACCCCAGAACAGCGCAATGTGGCAATGGCATTTGAGTCCTATGCGCTCTATCCGAACTTATCGATTGCTGAGAATCTAGCGTTCCCTTTGGAGGTCCGTGGCATTCCTCTGGAAGAAAGAACAATGGAAGTCAATCGAATTGCAGAAATGCTTCAGATCTCAGAACTATTGAACCAGCGCCCCGGTCAACTTTCTGGAGGCCAGCAGCAGAGAGTTTCCCTTGGCAGAGCGTTGATTAGAGAACCTGCTGTTTTTATTTTAGATGAGGTTTTGAGCCATCTTGATGCCCATCTAAAGTTCCAAATGCTTTTTGAGTTGAAGAAAATTCATAACTCGCTGGGCAAGACTATGGTTTATGTAACCCACGACCAAATGGAAGCACTTGCCCTCGCAGATCGCGTGGCGGTAATGGCCAATGCGAAACTTCAACAATTTGCCAATCGCAACGAACTCTATCACAGACCTGTCAATCGTTTTGTTGCAGATTTTATTGGGGAACCTTCCACAAACTTTCTAAAAGCCAGAGTCTGTACTATTGAGCAGAAAATTGTTTTGGAGGTAAATGAAAATCTGAACTTTTACCCAGATTTAAGACGCCAAGAATTGATTAACGAAAAAGGATTGGAAGAAGTGATAATTGGGGTAAGGCCACAATATCTTACTTTACAAGATGGCACAGGCAAGGAATCTCTCACAGCGGAAGTTTTGATCAATGAATACCTTGGAGAACGAAATATTCTTGAAGTGAAAAATGGTTCTGACAGGTTCCGTGCAGTTGTTCCACCTGAATGTAGAGCAATCCAAGGAGACATGGTCAAATTATTCTATGAACCAAATCACGTACTGGCTTTTGATCCCCAAACTGAGGTGTGCCTGCTTTGAGGGATCATTCGGAGGCTGTTGGGGTCTCCAATCTTTACCCGGGCTCGAATGATTATATTTCCCGGGGTTCATTTCATCATCATTGAAGGGATTGACCATGGGAATTTTTGCAAACATGACTCGTCGAAAGTTTTTGAAAACAGCTGCTGCATCAGCAGGAGCGTTGGCCGGAAGCCAATTCATGCCAGCCAAAAGTTGGGCAGGAGGTCATTCAGACGTGATCATGCCACCTGGAGGTAAGAAGTTTAAGGATATAGAACTGTCGTATTTTCAGGATGGTAACTGGCTGCATGCTCCTCTTTGGCTTTCTGAACAATTCAGGAAAGATGCTGGAGTGAGTATCAAGTCAAGAGAACTTTATGATGGAGGAGATACTGTCGCGAAGGTGCTTCCACAATTACTATCTCGCAAACCACGTTTTGACTGGGTGCAGTATCCCTGTTTATTCTTTGGACAATTTGCTGAGACAGGCCAACTGGAGCCATTAGATGACTACTTTGCTCAATATGCAGGATCTCAAGAATATTTAGATTGGGTAATGCCTGCCTACCGGGAGTTTTATACTAAGTGGGACAACAAGACTTACGGAATCATGCTTGATGGGGACATTCATATTCTCCATTACCGAAAGAATTACTTCAATGATTCGGATCTTCAACGAAAGTTCTCAAAAAGATTCCAGCGAGAATTGGTTGTCCCCAAAACTTGGCCACACTTCCTGGAGTGCACTCAGTTCTTCACAGAAGAGTTGTCAAGCAAGGGTGTCTATGGAACATCTATGGTAGTCAATCCTCCTGCTTTCGGCTGGGGATTCTGGATGGATATCGCTGCTTCCAATGGGGTGAATTATTTCGATGCGAGCATGAATCCGGGTATCAACAGCAAGCAAGCTGTTGAAGCTTTAGATATGTACAAAAACATCATCGAATTTTCTGGCCCTGGTGGAAAGTCGATGGACATTAATCAGACTATTCAGCGCTGGCAATCTGGAACAGATGTAATGTCAGTCTGGTGGATTGATCTTTCGGAATTCACTGTTCAGCAACAGGGAATGGAAATGGCTGAGCAGCAAGGAGCTGATATCGTACCTGGTTGGGAACAGCCCGATGGAAGCATCAATCACAAAGCTGTATCTCTCTGGTGTCGTACAGGGTCAATCCCGAAAAACCTTCCTCAAGATGTAAAAGACGCAGCTTTCTATTTCCTCTACAGAATGTCTCACCCATCAATTTCAGATGAGATCGTAGCAGATGAATACTGTGGTTCAGATCCCTTTGGTCGTTCACATTACACTGATGAATCTGCCCGCAAGTATACGATGGCTAATCCTCAGCGAGGAACAGATAATGACTTGTGGCCGACCAACAGTGGAATCTTCAAGACCTTTGAAACTGCAAGATCACACTTAGATGGAGGTCTGCGAAACGTAGAAGTGGGCTATCCTCAATTCTATTGGGAGGGAACACCACAATATGCTGATGCCCTGGGAAGAAACATTTCCAAGGCTGTTTCGGGCCAATTGACTTCACAGCAGGCTTTAGATGAAGCTGCAGAAGAATGGGTCAAGATTGTTCAGAAACTTGGCATCGACAACCAAAAGA
>JACLAC010003054.1_pt1 | contig 25265 bp, 28 predicted proteins | sample 8027881 | NCBI WGS metagenome assembly JACLAC01 (sample SAMN15725517, study PRJNA655200) | protist metagenome | isolation source: fluorescence activated cell sorting (FACS) single amplified genomes of... | place: Spain: Blaines Bay Microbial Observatory, Mediterranean Sea | collected 2016-01-19 | reverse complement strand
AAACCTCTGTTTTATAAAGACTTTTAAATTTTGAGGTCAACATACTTGAATCAATCTCCATCAAACTCCATCAAACTTCGTTCGAATACAACACCATCAAAATATCTATTCCGATAGAATCTATCAACAAACTAGAACAGTCGCAGAAGGAGACCAACAACACAATGGGGACAGGCGCACAGAAATTTTAACTTTAAGTTAACAAAATTAACCTTAGGCTACCAAAGTGGCCGAAACGATGAATAAGGCCCAATTTTTAGTGTCACGTATCGTTAGCTTTGTTCACATCTTGAGGAAAAACTTGATAGCAATATCAACGTGGTTTTCCCACCCGGGCCCGAAAGAACCGTGACCACCGCCCTTAGCAATATGCAGTGTTACGTTCTGCTTTTTCTCAAGCATCTTTTGTTCCATTAATTGACTATGTGCAATAATCACATTGTTATCTTTATCTCCGTGCAGCAACAGCACTGCACCTGTAATTTTATCAGAAGTATACAGAGGCGATCTATCTTCTGGTGTACCCGCCAACGCACATTCGCCGCCATGTGTATTGTAGTAATCTCGGACTCCTGGAATATTGTTCGTTACCAGCCATAATCTAAAGTCGGTTATAGGAAAATACGCTGCTGTTGCTTTTATAGTATTATCTAAAGCAGCAGCCGAAAGAACAATTTGTCCGCCATTAGACTGCCCCATAAGCCCAATTTTCTCGGGATTCACTCCTGGTTGTCTTGCTAGCCATTGCACTACCTTAACTACGTCTTTTGGTGGCGTTAATCCACAATCATTAATACCCCCTGTAGGTTTCCAGCCTCTAACGGTTATTGCCAGTGCAATAATTCCAGCGGCAGCATATTCTTCTGCAACATAGGTATATTCTATAACGGGCTTATGGTCGCTTGGAGCATACCCATGAATCAGCACTACGGCAGGAAATGTCTTATCCACTTTTTTGGGGCGATAAAGCACCCCATGTATAGACAAATCGTCACTAGGAATAAACACCTCTTCCCCTCCTGGTGCAAACTTCCCTGGCATTATTGGGCTAATTTGAGCAAATGATTGCCCCGCAATAGAACACGCTAGTAAAATGTAAATACAAAAGACCCTATATTTCATTAACATTCCTAATTTGGTTTGAATGGATCACTTGGTATAAGCTAACACCTGCCAATTTCATATCACCCTGAACACATGCACGATCTTACAAGAACCCAATCTACTCGCAAAGCCCCGTCACAGTCAAGCATTTTCGATGCCTGTCCCGTCGGCATTCGCTTATGTTAAGTCATTTTAGAACGGCATGCATCTATATACCCTACGATATCGTCGGGGTAGTCGCACTCAATACCAAAACCAGTTCTATAAAAGTATTGACTGCGTTGCTCCCAATAAGTTTTCGAGATATTTAGCGCTTTTTCGTACATGTTCAGCGCGAGGTCTAAATCCACTTCGATGCCATCCCCTCCTTGTTCTAACCTAGCGGCATATTCCAAACAAGCATGGCCATTATCTAATTCGGCCCCTAGTTTCGCGTATTCATCTGATTTATGCTCCTCGCCTCTTATTCCTTCGTAAATATGAGAAAGCTTCGCATATGCCGGTCCATAACCCGCTTGCCCCAATTCGAGCAACCCTTTAATACCATCCTCTGTATTACTCTCCAATTGTGTGAGTAATAGCTTATATCGGGCATATGCGCTCTGCAATGTCGCCGCTTGTTCATATAAAGCCTTTAAATCGCCTTCTGCTGTATTGCATTCGATCAGGTACGCCAAAATCAATATTGACTCAAGGTGCCCTCGTTCGAGCCCTTCTCTTAAAATATCGTGCATTTCTTCCAGCGGCATTTCAAGGGCATCCTCACCCACTTCGTCATAGAGATAAGCATTGTACTTCGCTTGATCATACTTTTGTGTGAACGTCATTTGCTTTATCCTTCAATGATATTTTAGTTTCAGTATCGAACAGAGCATAGTAAAGAAATAGAGAAAAGGACACCGAAAACCAAAGTCGGTACATTTTCAACACTTGCATCACGATAGTTACCGCTGACAGATAAAGATCGACCTTGCCATAATAGCCAGTAACATTGTACTAATACGATCCATTTGATACTATTCCTTCGTTTTTATGATAAGGATTATTTATGATAAGGATTATTCATGTTAAATACTAACCTCTTTTTGCATATGTGTTGTTATATGTTAACCTCTTTTTTATGCCTGTTCAGCGCGCAGGTGAATGCTGAGGGTAAAACAAGTGCTTCAATAGACAATCTTATGACAGCGCAACAGCATGTCATTTTGAAAAGGTGCAAGCAATGGTTCGATGAACGTAAAATTGACGTGCTGGTCTCAGGCACAGTACGGCCACTTCAAGTAAGATCTTACGAGCACGGATTCTGTATTGACGGTGAAATCGACAAAAACGATACCCAAAAGCTCAATGCATTATTTGAGGGAGTTAAAAAGCACGACCAGAAGCTATTGGTTATTCGCTCATTAGGGGGCGAAACGAAGGCCGCCATAGCATTTTCCGAGTTGTTAAGCCAGTATAACATCTTTGCGGTAGCGATCGAGGTGTGCGCCTCTAGTTGTGCAAATTATATTCTTCCTGCGGCAAAAAATAAAATGGGTAAGCCAAGACACATTATTAATGTACCATGGTGGCGTTACGCTTGATACCTTAGACACGATAGCCACTCAAGTTTATGCTACCTTCGATAAAATCAAAGCAGAAGGCGCAGAGAAAAATATTGAACAAATACGAAAAGACCTCACCCACCAAATCAAGCGTCAGGAAGCACTATGGGAAAGTCTATCGATGAGCAAGCACTTCTTTCGTTGGATGGCTTTATACAATAATATGTCTACAAAAGATCAACGACGGTTCTGCCCTGCGGGTACATCCATGATGATTTATGATGTAAAAGTACTGGCAAGCTTTGGTTTAACAATTGACTATTACGCAGGCCCCTCAAATCAACAAGAAGTCAATAAACTTGTGGATCGATGGGGCAGCCCCATTGGTGTTTGTTATTGGTCTTATAGCTCGGACACAACCCACAACCAGGACAGGCGCACATAAAAATCAACCACAGACTAACAAAATCAACCCTAGGATACTCAAGTTGCGCATTAGACCTCAAAACATTCACTTATAGCTTAAGGTTACTTATGTTCGATGCCTGTCCCGTCGGCATTCTCAAAATGGATACTATTCATTTTCTTACCATGACCAATAAAAATATACCTTTCTAGTATTTTTTTCGACTGCATAAGCGCCTGACCATGAGCCCTTTGAAGGGAACGAAGAGGGTATTTCACATAAAAGCCAGTTATCCAGCTCCATCATCTGCAGAACAGGTTGTTTTGTTTTTAACGCTAAAGGCCGTGTTGATAAAAACCCGCCAAATTCTTTTAAGGTGCTGATTGGCGATCCCGAAAGGATTGAGTACTTCGGTACTAATGTCTTGGTTTCAGTCGGCCAAGCACTAACGGGTGTGCGATACTCGTTAGAGGTTTTCACATAGTTAATCACGACATACACCGCACTATTGGGTTCCCCCGCAAATGAAAGGCTAACTAAAGTGACTATGATCAATGAGAAAAAATACTTCATGGGTTGTTCTGGTATCATTATTTGAATGCCTCATCCGATGCCGCTTTGCCTCTTCTTGCTAAGCACCATGCCACAGAACTTATGTTCGATGCCTGTCCCATCGGCATGCTATCCCAATAACCCCATATCCACGGCCTTCAATACTGCTCGGGTACGATCACGGACCCCCAACTTACTCAATATAGTAGACACGTAGTTTTTGATCGTACCGGTAGAAAGGCTCATAGCCGTGGCGATTTCTTTGTTAGAATACCCCCCCGCCATAAAACGTAGCACCTGTATCTCTCTTTGGGTCAAGGTCTGCAGGGGCTCGATGCTATTGTCGCCTTCCGGGGTGTGTTTAAGCCCCGCCAGAATACGCTCTGTGATGGCCGGTTGCACCAAAGTTTCACCTGCCGCTACCTTCTCTACGCCCTCCACCAACTGCGACAAACTCACATCCTTCAACAGATACCCTTTAGCACCAAGTCGAGTGGCCTCGAACAACTGTCGGTCATCATCAAAGGTGGTTAATACAATCACCGGGACGCCAATACCTTTGCCTTGCAGTGCGCTTAACACCTCCAGGCCATTTTGCTTGGGCATTTGAATATCCAGCAATATAACATCCACCGTGTGCGTTTGAAGGGCCGGTATCACCTGAGTACCGTCACTGGCTTGCGCTACCACAACGATGTTGTCGGTAAGCGCCAGTAAGTTGGCAATGCCTTCGCGAACAATGGTTTGATCATCCACCAGTAATACACGTATCATAATTTGGGTATCGTTATTTGATGACAAAGGCCCTGCTCGGTACAGAGGGTGATCTGGCCATGCACCGCCGCTATTCGCTCCTGCATTCCCTTAAGTCCGTTCCCCCATGGTAACTCGCTCGGTAAGGCATGCTGGGACGGGGTTTCGGTGGTTGTCAGTAACCAGCCGTCGTTTTCTTCGCGTAATTGTACTGTTAAACACGTACTGTCGGAGTGGCGTCGGCAGTTGGTTAAAATCTCCTGCACGGAGCGAAAAATAACCTCCGCTACCTGAGCGTCGGCAATGACCAGCGCCTTTGCCATCTGCAAATCCACCTGCGGCCGTAAGCCACTGTTGCGGCTAAGACACTTAAGGGCCGCTACGATATCCACCCCATGGGCCTCGCGTAGGTCCGACACCACTTGGCGCACATCCGCCAGCAATAGCTTGGTAATGGCCTGCGCTTTCTCGGTGTGTTCACGCACCGGCCCTTCGCTAAGGTGGCGTATAAGCTCCAGCGTTAAGCTCAGCCCCGTGAGATGGTGCCCGACCACATCATGCAGATCGCGGGAAATGCGCAGACGCTCATCCTGCTTGGAGGTTTCCGACAATAATTGCTGTGTCGCCAACAACTGCATATGGGTAAAACTCAACTGCTCACGCGCCTGTTTTTCGCGCACTGCCGTATGCATAGCCACCAAGGCAAACATTTCGAAACCCAAATTCAATACGCTGGCGACGATCACCCCATCCCCCTGCCAGCGCCAAAACACCAGAGCCGTGATCAGCAGGTGAATCGACACCAAAAGCGTTAGCGCGCGAAGCAGAGAAAAATACGCCGGTAAAATAGCGGCGTAAATAATTAACAAAATTAACACCACCTGGTGACTCTGCACCGCCATTAGTACCATCAACACCAGCGGGATCACCCCCAACACCCACCATCGCAGGCTCAAGGACGGCCCCTTTCGCTCGCCCCAGCTAGCCGCCAGCAGCAAGCCCATATAGAGCAACAACAGCCCCGCCACACTCAAAAATACAAGCCCACCCGCGCCCTGGGCCCATAGTGGGGTTAGCGCAATATAGCTCACTATCGCCCACGTGGAAACGCCCGCCAAGTGGGTCAGGTTAAGCTCATGATCTTGAAAAAAGTCGTAAAGTTTCATTCCCGAAGTATGACCGATATTGCCCAAGGCGCATAGGTGCCAAAAGTCATAGTGCCTAACCATGACCTTTGGCACTGTTGGCGTCGGCGTGTAACACGTAGTCTGGACTCATCCCAACGTTCACAAGGAGTTCATCATGACCACATTCTATCCACTAATACTATGGTTACATATTGGCGCCGGCAGCGCTGGCTTGCTGTTTTTCTGGCAGGCCATGCTCTGTAAAAAAGGGAGCCCCCGTCACCGTCGTGCCGGTCGCTACTTCTCCCTTAGTATGCAAACCACCGCCTTCAGCGCGCTGGCTTTGTCGGCGTTTCTCATCATCGACCCCAATAGCACAGCATCGGGTTACATGCTATTGACGCTTGGCCTGTTGCTACTAAACAACACCTCTTACGCCGTGGCGGTGCTAAAAGCGGCAGCGGACCGAAACAAGCTAAAAACCCCCAGGCTCGTAGTTCTGTCGGGCGCTTTGGCTCTGTGTGGTCTGGTGCTTGGCACCATCGCCATTCAACACCAAAATCTATTGTTCGGTATTTTTGCCGGTATTTCGCTGATGACCGTGCTCATGAATAACGTCTATATTTACCGAGCCAAAGTGACCTCCAAGCAATGGATACTCGAACATATCAGTAATATTCTGGCCGCTGGTATTGCCACCCACACGGCTTTTTTTGTGGTGGGGGCGGCACGCCTTTTCTCTCTACCAGAAACGATGCAAATCGTCCCTTGGCTCGCGCCCTCCGTGTTGGGGACTCTGGCTATTGTTGGTTACAGTGTCCGCTACCGAAGAGGGGACAGGCGCATTGGAACTCAAAATATTCACTTATAGCTTAAAAAGCAAGCTTAAGGTTACTTATGTTCGATGCCTGTCCCGGCGGCGTGCCCCCGTCGGGATGCGGGCTTGCTTTATATATTATTCAGTAACATCAACTCCCCTGGATGGGGCGACATATAATAGGATTGCGTGATATAGTCATTCGGATGCTTCCTAAAATGATGCCGCAACAAAGTGATGGGAACAATAAGCGGTAACAAGCCGGCTCTGTAATCCTCAATAATTTCATTCAATTCCGCTTTATCATCCGAATCTAACTCTTTTTTAAGATACCCTTGAATATGCCTCAAGGTATTCACATGGTTTTTCTTCGTCGCGATCGATTTTAAGGTACTCATCATGGTATTTTGGTAGGTATCGGCCAATGTATCCAGGTCTTCCTTGTTGATACTGACCAGCAAGGCGCCTAGCTGCTTGGCTTGCACTTGGTTATGGCTCATAAAAATATATTTATGTGTCGCATGAAACGCCTGCAAACGGGCAACCGTTAACCTCTCGCTTCGCATCGCTTTCCAGCGTGAATAAATATAAACGCGTTGAATAAAGTTCTCTCTAAGGTGGGCATCTTCCAAGCGCCCTTCCTCCTCGACGGGTAAACAAGGAAAGTTCTCCATTAACTGTTTAGCGTATATCCCAACCCCTTTGCGTTCGGGGGCACCTTCGCTATACACCTTTACGCGCTCCATCCCGCAACTGGGGGAATCTCTCTTTAAAATATAACCGCACAAATCACCGTGCCATGCGCGTTGCTCTTGGGCAATATGGCTCAACTCATCGGTGACATCCAAGGTGTTATTTTTTGTCCCTTTACAACGAATATCGCCCTCTAGCGACACTAAGCGAATGGGTTCTCTGGGAACCCCCAGGCCTATTTCAACCTCTGGGCAAAAGGGTACAAATGTAAAATGATCGTTTAATACACCCGTGATGTAAGCGTTTTTCTTATGCCCCGAGTCAAAGCGGACATTCTCACCTAACAAACAGCTACTAATCCCGATTTTTAACTCTTGAGAAGACGGATCACTCATAAACATTTTAACCCTAAATAGCGTTTTAGATATGCGGTAACAACGGCGCACTTAATGCTCAGCCGATGGTCGCCGATCAAATAAAAGGCAATATACTCACTAGCCCTTATGGAGTCAACTCACAGGAGAAGCCACACCAAATGATCTAAAAATTAGAACAAACTTATCGAATAACCTCTGTTTTTTTATAGATCCCCTTTAAATACAATACACCTATTGAACAACACCACTGAACAAACAGAAGAGAGAGTACGGCAATGGGCTTATTAGTAGAAGGTAAATGGCATACAGATTGGTACGACACGGCCTCCACTGGCGGTAAATTTGTCCGTCAGGACGCGAGATTTCGCCACTGGGTCACCGCCGATGGGGCGCCTGGGCCTACAGGCGACGGGGGTTTTAAGGCCGAAGCCGGGCGTTACCACCTGTATGTATCGCTGGCCTGCCCCTGGGCGCATCGCACCTTGATCTTTAGGCAGCTTAAGGGCTTAGAACACATGATCTCCGTCTCGGTCGTGAACGCTTTTATGGGCGACGAGGGCTGGACCTTTGAACCCGGTGATGGCGTGATCGCCGACGATGTGAATGGCAAAAGCCGTATGCACGAAATCTACGCCTTGGCCGCCCCCGATTACACAGGGCGTGTCACTGTACCCGTGTTATGGGACAAACACCAAAATACCATTGTGAGTAACGAGTCCGCCGATATCATTCGTATGTTCAATAACGCTTTCGACGGTGTGGGGGCAAAAACCGGGGATTTTTACCCCGTAGACAAACAAGCCGAGATAGACGCCATTAACGAGAAAGTTTACCACCAGTTTAACAACGGCGTTTACCGCGCAGGCTTTGCCACCAGCCAACACGCCTATAATGAGGCCCTGGAGGATGTGTTTGATTTGTTAGAGACGGTAGAGACCCGACTCGCCTCACAGCGATACCTAACCGGCAATACCCTTACCGAAGCCGACTGGCGGCTATTTACCACTTTAATTCGTTTTGATGCCGTGTATGTGGGGCACTTTAAATGTAATCGAAAACGTATTGTGGATTACCCGCATATCTCCCATTACCTGCGTGAACTGTACCAGGTGCCTGGCGTCGCGGCGACGGTGGATATTGAGCATATTAAAGCCCACTATTATGGCTCCCATGAGACGATTAACCCTACACGCATTATTCCGCTTGGGCCAGAGCTGGATTTTATGCAAGCGCATAATCGTGAGGCGATTTTAATACGGGCAACAGAAGCTGCTTGATGGGAAATGTGTCCTAGGATCGTTAAGGGATTTATATTCACAAGCTAGCGTGAACACAACGGTGAATTTGGATATTCACCGTGTTAGATCCCTGTACGTCTTTGTCTATCCCCCAAACAACTCCCCCAACGTAATATCTAACAGCTCAAACGGTTCCACACACACTTTATCGTTCTCGCAGAATTCCCCCTGTAATTGCCAGTCTCCCTTTACCAGTTTATAAGCCTCTAGTGTTTGATTTTTAGGGTGCATTAGCCATAAATAACGCACCCCATAGCGAGCATATAAGGGCTTTTTTATTTCACGGTCGGAGCTTTCCGTGGAGGGAGAGAGTACTTCGCAAACCCAGTCTGGCACAACAGTAAACTTGTGCCCCTCTGGCATAACGGGCATACGTGATTTCTTCCACCCGGCAACATCGGGCACCACCACTTGCTCGTCCAATGCCAAGTGCACTTCTGGCTCTTGCAGTATCCACCAACCGCCAGGGCCGCCCCGACCACGGAAATAAGGACCACCAATTTCAATCCCCAAGTTGGATGAGACTAGCACGTGCTTGGCGCTGGGTCGCGGCTGGGCATATAGCCGACCATTGAGGATTTCACCCGTGAGAGATTCGGGTAAACTGAGGAGGTCTTGATATAGGTTCTGCTTCAATAGAGCATGCATCTCGGCACCCCAATGGTGGTTAAAGGATTGTACGACTATAACGGATTCCATCCTAACGGTAAACTTCCAGGTTGATTTGTGAACATTTCCAACCATTACCACACTATGAGCCTGAGTTCACCCCCGCTTCAGTGGCCTTCATATGGCCAATAATGAGTAAAAAGAAACCAGCCATATAACAATAAGCTATATACCTACAAGAGATCAAAAGCCCATAAGTTTTCACCGAGAACGGTAAGGCCGCAGTCGTCATGTTAGACCCAGTCACATACGAGGAGCTAAATGTCGAGTAGAATAAGAAAACGGTTAGTTTGAATGAAAAGGTTTGATAATAGATCGGTAATATATGCACAGTGACATAGTCTATGAATAAAGTTTGCCCCACCATTGTTAGGAACTCCCATGGTATTATGGAGATACTGGCGTTTACTCACCCTTCACAAGGGCCGCAATTGGTAACAGGGGCTATAGCCCAAGGAGAGTCTGTTGAAGATTGCTGTGAACGAGTATTGTTTGAACAATCTGGAGTATCCACAAACCCAAGCATTTTATTAGGAGAATGGGATACAAGGTATGGTGAGGAAGTTTGGGGAGTTTATGTTATGCGCTATGAGGGTGAATTGCCGGATCAATGGGAGCATCGTACCACCGACGGCACTAAGCTCACCTTAAATTTCTTTTGGCAACCACTAAGCCCAGAGGTGAATAAAGCATATCAAGCCCCTTTTAGAAATGCGTTATTATATATTAATATGGCGCTCACAAAGCCTGAAGTAAGAAAAAACCACACCGCTAAAAAGGGGCTAGGCTGGCCAACATTAAACGTAACCAGTTTGTATGGTATAGAGAAATATCATGGTTTCTTTCTAGTGTTACTCGGTGGCTTTGGGGGAATAGCCTTTCTAAGGCTATCCCTTGGGTCGATGCTCTATTGGCTCATGTTCTTGTCGTATTTATTCGTGTTGTTTGGTATCGTCAAAAGGCATAGTTTTTTTATTAAAGTATCTGTCATTCCTCCACTGTTAGTGTTTTTATGTACTTCGCCTGTGGTGATACAAAGCTTAGCGAACCTTATGTATGGTGGTTCGGAGAACCTCTCGCCTCGCGATATTTTTGGCTTTTTTATTGTGGGTGGCGGCTTGACTTTACCTTCGTATTTGGTTCTTAGAAAGTATTGGATACGACGGCGTGAGCTGTTTTTTGACTCACAATAGCCAACCACGGTTGCTGCTCCGGTGGCTTCCCTTTCGGGCGATAATAGTGCTCCAAAATATCAAACCCTGCCTGTTCCAAATACGCTTTGTGTGTATCAAATTCCATATAAAACCCATATCGCTGCCCTTGCCAGCCTTCATCATTACCCCTTGGGTTGGACGAAAATAAAATCCCGCCCAGTCGTAGAGCTTTGTATAATACATCTAAGACCTTGGGAAACTCCTGACTGGGGACATGGAATAACGATGCGTTGGCATAAATGCCATCGAAACGGTTGTTACCCAATTCAAGCGCTAAAAAAGGTTGATGCAGCACCGTACAACCAGTATATTCACGCGCCATTTGGCAAAACGCCGGGCTTCCATCCAAGCCTATTGGCCGATGCCCTAAAGACTTGAAGGTCAAAACATCACGCCCTGGGCCACACCCAAAGTCTAATACATCCAAGCTTTTCTCTTTGGGTAAGGCCTGCAAGAAGGCCTCGATATTTTGGCTAACATCGTGGTCACGTGTCCCCACCCAAAAAGCCTCGGCGTTTTTCTCGTAATGATCGAGGGTGTAGGTTTCTATTTCGTCCAGTGCTGCTTGAGTATGAGTTATTGGCACAACGATGCCACCAACGCAGACATCGCCACGGCACCGTCGCGAAAAATAGGCCATCCGTCGCCGGGTAAAACGGCTTGAATACCTGGGATATCGGCGATTCTTTTGACCGATGCGATGGCGTCTTCGCGGTGTTGTAGTTTTCCTGCGGGCAAGATACACAACGTGCCCCCGGCATGAGCGCGAATTAGGTCACCCGTAATGAGCGTGTCGCCTTCCACCATAAAAGCCAATTCGCCTTTGGTTTTGGAGCCGTTTAAGCAATAAACATCCAGGCCTTCTATCACGCCTTGGCTTTCGCCTAGCCACACAGAGCACTCAATGGGAAAGTCCTCTTTCTCGGCCTCTGGCCCCCAAATGGCCGCGCCAGTTTGTTCTGCTAGTGCTTGGGCATCACGCACGTGGTCCGAGTTTGAAATAAGAATATGGCTCACCTTGCCTAATGAGTTAAGGTGTTGTTGGTCATGCTTGCTTAAGGGAAGTGGGTCGAACACGATGTTGCCTTCCTCTCGTACCCAGAGGTAACTATGAAAGTCGATATTTCTATCTTCGTCAAATTGGCTCCAAGCGTACAGGTCGTTTTTGTGAAGCAGCTTCATGGGGTTCCCCTCAATAATGAAGGGTGTATGTTACGGTGCATCTCGGGTTTTGTATACCGTCTATTGGTCAATGGTAATGGTCGGCAGGGTAAGATGTGGGTGTCCTTTTTTTTCTAAAGAAATTGAGTATACTATCACTGAAATAGATTAACCGATTAACGTTCACTCAACAACAACCTGCCCATAGTTAAAGGTAGTATGCATGAAAAGTAATTTAAGCGCCAAACAGTACATCGATAACGCCGACTTCGTGGCCGAGCTTGGCGAAGGCGTGTTCACGCTTCTGGCCCCGAAACAGGGCGAAAGTATACTAGACATTGGCTGCGGCGACGGCGCGCTAACCGCCAAAATTGCCGCCAGTGGCGCTCAAGTACTGGGGCTCGATTACAATCAAAACATGGTCAATGCTGCCTGTGATCGTGGCTTGAGCGCGCAAGTGGCCAATGCCGAGAAACTAACGTTTAACCAAGACTACGACGCGGTCTTTTCCAATGCCGCCTTACATTGGATGCAAGACTATCAAGCCGTGATAGATGGGGTGCACAAGGCCCTTAAACCCGGTGGCCGTTTTGTCGCGGAGTTTGGTGAACAAGATAATTTGGCCGGTGTTCGACAGGTTTTACGCCAAATGTGTCAAGACAATGCCGTCTTCGGAGAATTTCAAGAACCGTGCTTTCACCCAACGGTTTCGTTTTACCAGAACGCTCTGGAAACCAGGGGGTTTAGCGTCAGCCATATTGAGCGCTTTGAGCGCCCCACCCCATTAGGGGCCGGTGCTGTTGAGTGGTTAAAAATGTACACTTCCGGTATTCGAAACAACTATGATGCTGCCACCTCCGATTTGTTTATCCAAAAAGCCCTAGAAGGCTTAAAACAACAATATCCCTTTACCGAGGGTGGATGGACGGCCGATTTTGTACGGTTGCGTTTTTGTGCAATCAAAAAATAATGGCCTCATTCGTCGTTTCGGCCAATCGGGTTCTTATTTGAACACCCCATCTATCGGCTGTATCGTATGGGTATAAGTCTTCGGATAAAGGCTAAAATGACCGAAACGATGAATATGGCCAAAATAATACTATCGCTTTTGGCTAGAGGCTTACAATGGAGGGCTCAAACTTATGTTGGTGCCCACTTCATAAGTCGATGGGACATCCAAACACATGTGGGTGTCTTTTTTGTTATTTAATGCCGACGCTTATGGCAACCGGCAAGATCCCTTAGTTATTTTTTATTGCATATATTCTTGATAACATTGTGGTTTAATACCACGCTTTTTTGCCTCAGCTACGTCGATAACCTCTTTCTTCTCGAGGGTAGTTAGAGATATTACTTTTACCTTTCTATTACGTTCGTCTCTGTATGAAGAATAGGAAACAACATCTTCGCCGATGAAAATTTCTTCGCCATGGAAGTTATAACTCCTGACAACACCATCCGAAATTGTGCAGATATAGATATCGTGTTTTTCCAGATACACCAAAACCAAAAAGCCCTTGCGCCATCCTATGTAAATGCATGAGCAACCAAATGCAGGATTGTATGTTTCTGGCTCCCAGGTAAACTTCTCACCGTTTTCGTAAACTACCAATAGATGGTCATCCCCCTCACTGGATTGAAGCCAAGCAAGATAATTACCTTCTTCAGCGATATCACTTTGGCACACATAATATTTAACTCCATTAAGATTCCAACAAACTTCGTTGAAATCGTTACCTTCAACTTCAGACGAGATCCCTTCCTCTGCTAGTTTTTCAACAACTTTATTTATTAGTTTCATTGGATGATCATCGTGAGACAGAACCCTTGAAATATGTTAGCCACGCCCCTTCGTTAGGCATCTGCAGCTCCACATAACAATGAAAGCCTGATATCTATACAAACAATATCTGATTCAGTTCCATCTGGCCTCTTGGGCCGAGCCTCATAAGAATCTCGACATGGAAGAACCATAACTGATAACCAAGGATATTTTCGCAGGGGAACATAGTTCATAATTTTCTCATTAAGACCATTATCAAAGATCTTTGAATCAGGCCCATTTCTTATTTTACCCACAAAGTAAAATGTGGCCCTTAAGTCGTAGGTATTCGAATCGACTTTACTACCATAACATTCCGTAGGTTGCGTTAAATCTATGCCAATACGATTAAACTCATTGATTAGTTCATTCGTGATATTAACCTTAAAGTTCGCGCGCCACGCTTCACAATATTCACATTTGCATCTGTAGGCGGGTGCATCTGGTTGCCCTTGAATTTCTCTTGTTCCCTCTAGATCAATGGAGAATACCCATTGTGCAAAGTTAATTGTTGGTCTGCGCACTTTGTTTTTGCCTAACACTTGTTGCATTATTCACCATACACCGAGAAATCCGATTTTTGGGGCCCACACCAAAACAGCTTAGGCCAGTCAATTAAATACAGACTATGTTTTTCTGTGAATTTATCGATCTTAGCTGAAATACCCGCTATGTTAGATTCTCTTGTTTGACTGATATTCAACACTAATCAGCCGATGCTTTTTCGGTCGACTGTAATGATTCGTTAGACAACTTGAACGGTATGTTGATTTTTTGGGTAAACCCACCCATTGCAAATATAAAGCCTTCCAAATTAAGATTGTCTTCGGGCTCACTTTCTTTACTTAACTCTTTGTATATTGCTTCATATTCAGTAGTAGTCTTGAACACCTCAAATTGACGGCCTTTAAAGGCTGTGTATTCTTCTAGACTCATTTGTGCAGACTCGCTCACTGTGCCATCTTGTATACGTATTAGTAAGTACTTCTCGTACTGTGATGCGTATGCCAAGTGGACATATCCCGTTCGCTCACCCAGTGGGGCGACTAACAGCCCAGAAAACCAATCCATTTTTCGATCAGACATATTGGGAAAGGCTGTTGGAAGCACGGATTCCCTTATGTAACCACGTTCTTTGTTGGGGTCTGGCTTGCTTATAGTAATATCATTAACCAACAAAGAGCCTTCACTAATTTCGAATGTAGCGATGTAACCTCGCCAATTGCCACTAGAAATGACTTCTGTTTTCGGCCTTAGCTCTTTGTTCTCTAGAAAAAGCACTTCTAATGGGTTTACGTGCAAACGATGCCTCTCACCATTGTACAACAAATAATCCGGTGCTTGAGCTGTAGCATACACTTCAATACTCGAGACAACCGATAAAAACAGATATATGATTCGAATCACGTATTCTCCTTATTCACCTAATAACCATATCGTACTCACCCGTTTCATATCCCCTGGAGATATGCACGATCTAAAAAAACAATCTACTCGCAAAGCCCCGCCAAGTCAACGCGAATAGGGACGGGCGCGCAGCCTAGTCGACCAAATCGTACCCCATGGGACATCCGAACAAGCTTATGCTATTTACAACAACCACGAAATGTGTTACTGGGGGTCTCTGTTGGGTAGGCGTATTGGTTTCAGGGCGAGATGTGGGTGTCCTTTTTGTCTGTAAGCCAGTGATTAAAATCACCGTCTAAATTGCATAGCTCCTACAGAGCTAGTCGTCACCACACGCCACCACCATCATCATGAATAACCACAATTACTTCCTATTGTCCTGTAGGGATAATGCAACTTAGACGGTGATTTTAATCACTGGCATTTGTGTAGGCAACGGGGCATCCAGACGAACTTAAGAATGTTTTTTTGGCGCGTAGCGCCAAAAAAACATGTACAGCTATCGCAAAGGTAATCTTGCAAGAGAGAACTCCAATAAAGAAGGGAAGGCCAACCTTCCCTTGGGTAAATTAAAACGGTAGGAAATTATCTAGTACGATGTTACGACCAATTTCTTGATAAAGTGCTATAAGCTCCTCTTCTGTTTTATTCCATTGTTGACTACCGTGCTTTTCACCCAGCTGGGTATCACATTTTTGTACGCCTTTGCTTATACTGTTAATGGTAGCTTGGTGGATTTTGAGGGTGTTATTGTTGAACGATTGCATAATGTATACTCCGTAAGTAGCTGATATGTGCCACTCATTAGAGCATTGCGCACGGCGCCGTCTACGCTCCTGTGCTTCCTGCACCCGCTGCATTAGTGCTTCCCTGCACGTCAAGGGTGGCGCGCGCCCTTTGCGCCATTTATTTACCCTTGACGGCGTTGTGCGCGATGCTAAAATGAAGGGGCACATAGCGGCTACTGGGCTTGCAGTGTGGCACGGGCTAAAGGCTTTGATGCTATACAGGTTTTGTTTTATGGGTTTGTTTTTGGTTTTCCTTTTTTTCTGTGTAAGCGGGCTTCCATTCTATGCCGTCGAAAACAAGCTATTTGGGTTATTCATCGATTTCCTGGAATATGGCTGCCCGTATAAATATCGCCTCGTAATAAAGTTTGCTACGAAGCAGAACGTAGGTTGGGATGGGGCTTACGGACAGAGTGGATGGCGTAGGGTTGGGGTTGGGTAAATCGGATGTCAACGTAGGCACTATACCAATCCCAACATGACCATATTCGCACACGGGACTTTAACCTCAACGAAGGACTACATGCACTTGGTATGGCTATCATCAAAGGTGAACCCGATAGTTCCCAGTCCTTCGTTGAGGTTTTAGTCCCGAGGGTTTATATGGTCATTATCCCATTGATCTTCATAACCTGTTCTTTCAAGATAACCACTAATCGAGTTCATGAGTTTTTCCGTCCAGAACTCCGCATTTTCGTCCCAGGGGAGATCGACGCCATTCTTTTCATCTTCGATAGATGCATCCACCATTCGCCAGAAGTAATCACTCAAGTATATCGCTTCCTCCTTGTTTCGCACATCACCCGACTCTAATATAGCAAGTGCTTTGTTATCCTGAAGCTTTTCAGCATAGTGCTTCGCAAAAGCCAATTCTTCTTTAAACTTGTATTTAATCAAAGTATTTTTCCTTCGATATCTTTAATGACATCCTTTAGGTCTGTCGGTGTGCCAAACATTAACGGCATAATTTCACCTAATTTTTCCCGTAATTTGTGACTGATACGATAGTGCTTCCCAGAAAAATACCAGGCCCTTTTGGCGTATGTTCTACTTTAGAACTAATGATGTGCGAAATTAGGGCTTCCAAAGAAAAGCTCACAAAATTTAAAGAGTATAAGCTTATGCCGCTGTTTTTGATAGACGTTAATGCGCTTTCGTTTTCTGGTAGTGGCGGTGGATTATACAAACCGCTATAGCCGTAAACCTCACCTAGCTTTGCCCCCGACAAAAACACATCTGGGGTGAAAATGGCTTTCCCCTTTATAGTTTTCCAGCGCGTTAAGCTTCATTGCTTGCTCAAATATCTGTTGCCCTAACTTAGCGTCTATAGTTTTAGACTGAGTAGTATCGGGTACCGAGAGTATGCTAACGGGCAGGGTATATTGACCTTCCGTTTCAGTTAGGGCTACAAGTGTATAGCCTAAACGATCAAATTTTTTGTATGCGATATATTGGCTGGTTTCATTCAGCAATTTAGAATAGTGCGCTGTAGTATTGCTAAAGTCACTCAACTTATAATGAACTGGACAGTGCTTTATTATCTTTCGCATTGGGTTGCGCTGCCCGGCACAAGAAACAACGAGCGCTAAGAGTAAACATAGAGTAATAGGCTTTATTGCTCTTTTGCTACGCATTGACATTTTAAATATTATTGGCCCTATATTAAAGGGCCCGCTTTTGGCTATTCTCCCGCCTCCAACCTTAATGCTATATCACCAAACATCCAATTCAATGTATCAAATGTCCGCTGCAAGTTATCTGTCGCTGAAACCGATACCGTATCTATGACAAACTTCCCCATTTCCAGTTTACCAAACTCCCAGGTTTTACCGGTGGTCACCACCCCGTAGCATAAAGGCGCGTCTAGTGTCGCAGTAGCGGCCATTTCCGCCAAAGCCTGAGCCCAACCTTCTTCAAAGTTATCTCGTTTTGCCTCAATAACACAAAGCGACGGTCTTGCCATTTCACCATACTTGGTTTTGGGGGCGATCAGGTAGTCAGGCTCTCCCACCAATCCCTCGGCTTCATTAACGTTGTATGTCACATGAGACCACACATTCAGCCTCTCGTAATGCCGTGACACAATATTTAAGATGGGGCTGATAATACGCTCACAGATGGTAATCTCATTGATAAAACTAATGCCATCGTTCATACTTTCAACGATCATCGCCTGCATAAGTTCTGGTACGTCCATCGCCTTCTGGTGAGTGAACGCCAACCTGTCAGCTACTTCTATATCGAACTTCCTTGCAACTTCGCCTACTGTTTTAAAGCTGCCAAAAGACATGCTATGTACCTATTATTAATGTCAACAAACGGTAATCTAACCCTCCTGTTCGCTTAGGTCAATCCCCGTATAGATTCGTTCTATCGTGGCTGGCTAATTTGCAGCCAAACCGGAAGTCCAGTCTGCCCATTGTACTGGCTAGTAAACGGTAAATTCTTAAGCCATATGTGGGCGTCCTTTTTGTCATTTTGTACATAAAGCCCCCAATTTACCAGACGCTGTCTGGCAAAGTGGCCTTATTCATGGTTTCACCCACTTGGCTCTGCGAACCCTCTTGGAGTTCATGCCACTCTACAAGCTTGTGTCCCTAACCCTGCAGGGGCTGTGGTATATCAGGCGGTCGGTTTCAACCATCGAGATTTGACCTCCGACACCCATCGACCATCCCTCCTCGTCTTTCGTCCATACCGCAAGGCGGTATGGACGAAAGACGAGGAGGGATGTGAGAAATGCATCTCAATAAACCAGTGATTAGAAATCACCGTCTAAATTGCATAGCTCCTACAGAGCTAATTGTCACCACGCCACACCATCTTCCTATTAAGCAATAGGCTATGTTCAGCGAACAACCTCGGTGATTCTAATCACTAGCATTTGTAGTGTAGGCAATGGGGCATCCAGAAAAACTTAAGCTATTTACAGTAGCAACGAGGTGTACTAGGACACAAAAACATGCTAAAACTTTCGCGCCTTCCGCGCATTGTCTCTCTTAAGCATATTATATTTGTTGCAAGGTAAGATGTGGGTGTCCTTTTGGTTCATCAAGCATAATCGCAGTATACACTCAGCTTGAATTAAGCAAATTAACTTCGGGAAGTTTATAATTACATTCCTCAACTCGAAAGTCAAAGCGCTGTGTCTTATCGTTTAATGTCGCAACCGAAATCTTATTGCTGTATTTATATACCACGTTGAATCCGAAACTTGAGTCATAATAAGTAGTACCAAATCAGTCCTGCCCTAGGCCGTCGAAAACAACCTATTTTGGTTGTCTATCGATTTCCTGGAATACGGCTGCTCCGTATAAATATCGCCTCGAGATAAAGTTCACTACGAAGCAGAACGTAGGTTGGGAGGTGGCGTCACTACGGTGCGTCATTGAACGGTATGCAGCATCGGGTCATATGGTATTTGGATACCCCTTCAAAGCGAATCCCAACATGACCATACAAGCCCTCGGGACTCCAACATCAACAAAGGATTACATGCACTTGGTCTACCCATTTGAGTTCGATATGCCGATGGTGTTCCATTGGGGTTGATCATACCTCGTATCCGCGCAACAATGAATCAAGCCGATAGTACCCTGTCCTTCGTTGATGTTGGAGTCCAGAGTACCAACATGGTCATGTTGGGATGCGCAACGAAGAGGTATCCAAATCCACCATGATCGATATTGAATACGTTTAATTAAGCATAGCAGTGATGCCATATCCCAACCTACATTCTGCTTCGTAATGAACTCCATTGCCCATCATCGTTGGACAGCCATATTCCAGGGAACCGCTCTATAACCAATATACGTGAATGTCGATGGCCTAGTCCTACCCTCACTTGATACCACGCCGAGTTTCCACCAAATCACTTTCTTGAGCCAAGGTTTCATTTAAAAACAATGTGGCCGATTCCCGCCTAGCGGCATCCTCACTAAAGACGCTCTCAAAGAAGCTAAAGATCGACACCTGAGTAAGCATGTGCTGTTTTAATGGGTTTATGGCCTTGGCATATGTGCCGCCAGGAGGACACCCTACACTTGGATCGTCATAAATAATCCCCTGTTCCGCAGTGCCAATATCGGGATACCACGCTTTTTCACCTGTTCGATCTACAAGATTAACAAGGGCACATCCAAGACTGTCTGGGTTATGCATCCAACGCACATATTTAGCATCGTTAACAAAACCAACGTGTGAGCCCCCTTTGATGCTAACCAATAGGCTATTACGGACTCGTGTTAGTATCGGCTCCGCATGATATTTAGGATGTATTACGGCATCCGCTCCCCCTGCGATCATCATAAAGGGAACCGTGCTATTTTCGTAGAATTTTTCGCCAAACATAGCGGAGGCTCCAGCGATCGACACTATGGCTTTAATTCTGTCGTCACGCTGGGTGGGGTGATAAGTTAATAAGGCGCTGGTCATGCCGCCTAAGGATATTCCCATGGTGCCAATTTTGTCGGGGTCAATGTATTGGCTAAAGTGCTTACCCATGTCATTATCGGCAGTGAGGATTTTATTGAGTATAAATTTTGTATCCTCCGGCTGATGAATAACATCCTTCGCTAAGGCACCCCCTGGCGCCTCCCTATTGGTGAGGGGATATTCTGCCGCTACTACGATATAACCATGTGAACTCAACTGATTGGCTACATATTCGGCCTCACTACGAGTAGAAGCGAGACCATGGGTGTGAATAATTAAGGGGTGATGCCGGTCTTTCAGGGTATCCGGGAACCAAACGCTAATGTCGAATGGGCGGTAGGGAAGGCCGTTGAACTGCGCGTGTAGATTATTCGCTTGCGTCTCGCGAGTGTCGTCTCGCATAACAAAATCTTTTTTGCTAACGTTATGCTCACCATATTGTAGCCACAGCGCTCTTTTACTGGATTCGGGGAAGGGTTCTGGCAAGGAGCTAAACGTAAAAAATGAAGTCGAACCTATTACTAAAATGACCAGTACAAGTGCAATTTTTTTTAGCATAATCCAATCTCATGGGGGCGAGGGCTATCCACTTCAATATAGCTCACTCTCCCATACTAGCAAGGCGGCCCCTTTAGCATTCTCCCTTTAGCATGAGCAAAGCTCTGTCGATATCGCGTTCAACTAAACCCGTATTATCATCAGTATGAAGCAAACGCTCCTGATGCGGCGCCATGTTCGGTATGTCATCGAGTATGAGAAAGGGATCAGACCACTGAGTCGTTTGTATCCAGGCATCTATTTCCAAGCCTCGTGAAAGGTATTTACCGGTGTTATCTTCGTCTATATCCACTAAAGGTGTGGTGCCAATAATACAGTCGGGAACGCCTTCGTCGATCAGCCTACGGCATAAAACGTCGTAATCGTGGAAACGTCGCCAATCCGAGCTTATCACCAAGTGGGCATTGGTCGCCTCCACTATGCGAGACAAAATACGAATATTAGCAGGGTCTAAAGTGCCAAAACCATGGGCATCTAACCAAGGCATGCTGTTCAGCACCCCATCAATATCTAGAAATATCACGGTAGACATAGTTAATATCGGTTCCTTAATATAATCAAAATTCAACCACTTATCACACGCCTAGGCTTAATATAAACCTAGCATTATTCACGACTCTAGAAAACCACAATCTACGCCCAAAACCCACCCAAGTCAATGCTGCGAGACAGCCGCCCTAGGGTTGTTGATCACATTATTGTGCGCCTTTGCTTATACCGTTAAATGTTGGAATAATATTCCAACGCGACCCCTATACTGCCCATGGAACATTCAAACAAACTTAAGCTATTTACAGTAGCGGCACACGTGTTAAAACATGCTACAACTATCGAACCTTTAGCGCATGATTGTCTCTCTTTAGCTTATTATATGGGTTGCAGGGCCACCCCTACCCTAACAAGAGCTTGTTCCTATACATTCCAAGGGGATTCCTTTATAGTAGATAGCTTACTATACCCCACGATAACAGGATGTTCAACCAGTATGCTAAGCCCCCAACGCCGTTACGCCATTTCCCTCCTATGCGCTAGCCTCTTAATGCTACTAACCTCCTTAAGCCACGCCACCTTTGTGGGCACAATACGAGCAACAGAGATCATAAAAAACGCCGTCGGTATCAGAACCAAGCACAAAATAGAGTACCACATCGACGAACACTCCATCGAACGTGTTCGACACCACAGTCGCGGTTTCAAAGACGGATATCGAGGGGTGAAAATAGTCCCCAAGGAGAACCTGGTGTATATTTATTGGAAGGAAGCCACCCTAGGGGCTTACACTAAAATGACGCTGTCGCAATACAGAAACTACCGCGACGGGGTATTGCACAATAGAGATCAAGTCAAGCACAAGGCCTTTGGTGCCAGCTATTACTTAAAGTTTGTTGACTGGCACGAAAACGAGCACGCGCAAACACAGAACCGTCACACGACGTTTAAAGGGTACCCTTGCCATCAATACACCCATCAACAACAAAAGGGGAGCGAAAACATTACCCTGCGTTATTGCGACAACTTAGTGCCCGCTCAATGGTTGCCTTATACCGAATTTTATTGGCGGGAAATGGCGCTGGGGTTTCCTATTGAGTTTAAGTTTAAGCATAAAAAAGACGCCCTAAGAGACTCCGACAATCGCGCCTTTAGAGCCTTTGGTAAACTCAAAGATAGCGTTAAAAAAACCAAACGCTTAATTAAGCGCGATTTCGATTACCACTATAGAGTTTTTGATATTCAACCACGCAAACCACGAAAACACCTCCCTAAGCCCCCGTTAGATTTAGAGCACTTTACATTTGCACCCACGCTAAAAGCGCTTAGAAAATTGGTGGATAGCGAACTAGAGCGTATAGAGGCTAAAAAGCGGGCGGAAGAAAGAAAACGACGTGAGGACAACAAAGACGGCCCCGATTCCCCAAGCGTTTGGAATATTATCTTTTAACCCGATAACACTAGCCAACTATTTGGGGTAATACTCGAGAACCGCCTTTCTCACTTCTTCCTCGGCATCGGCCTTAAGAATTTTTTGCGTTTCTTGGGTGATGCCCCCCCATTTTGCGCGAGTGACTTACGCAAACACATCCACGGCACCTTATCACTCAATATGAATTTTCGCGCCAAAAATGACGCTCCATCTCGGGTTGTATATACGCTCTATTGGGCAACGGTATTGGTTATTAGGACAACATATCGGTACCCTTTTTGTTAACCAATACCCCCAGGCCTTAAATTCGAAAAAAGTTATGTCGCGCCCTTTATCGACGCCAATATTCAGGTTATAGTAAATCTTTATCAACCCTACATGGAAGCTGTCACAATGTTGGACATTATTCGCGGGCTTTCTGCCTATTTATTGATCGCCATTTCATTTGCCGTATTTTCCCTGAATACACATGCAAAACCTAGTGTTGACGATTACGGAGCCCTTCCAGAAATTAGCGCTGTAGCAATGTCGCCAAGTGGGAAACTAATCGCCATTCACAAAGACAACAAAAAAGATACCAACGTGATAGGGATATACTCCCTAGACAAAAACAAGAACATTGCGACGACTCAACTGGGTGAACTTAAAATTCATAATATGTACTTCATTAGTGAAGAACAAATTATTATTGTAGGCTCGGAACTTAAAAAAGTCGTTAATTATAAAAGGCAACACAGGATAAGTACTGCTTTCTCAATAGACACCCACACAGGTGACATTCGACAACTGCTGATCCCAGGTAAAGGCGTTTATGCTCGCCAAGCCGGGTTAGGCAATATTATTGGTCTTTCACCCGATGGTAAATACGCATATATGCCTGCCATTATCGATAAGTCTAGTCTACATCAGGATTTGAGGCGCTCTGTGGTAAAAGTCCCATTGGAAGAATTTGCAGAAGCCCAAAGCATAGAAATCGGCACGCCAGAAAGCCTGGAATATTATGTGAATAATGAGGGCAAGATCATTGCAGAAGTGCGTTTCGACGGTAAGAAAGAACTGTACCAAATTATGGCACGCCAAGGCAAAGAAGCGATTGAAATTTATCGATTTAAGGGCGAGAAGATTCCTCTCATCCCTGTAGGCTTAACGCCGGATTATCAATCGTTGGTGATAAGCCAAACCATCAACGACCACATTACCTATCATACCATGTCACTGGCAGACGGAAAGTTATCCAAAAGAATATTCGACCGCAGCGATGCAGAAGTGGAACAAGTATATAGAGATATTAATCAAGTCGTGCATGGCGTACGTTATTCGGGGTTTTTCCCAAGCTATCAATTTTTCGATACCTCCATTAATGAACATATAAGCGAAGCGATGAACAATTTTCCAGAGCAGGCCGTGTGGTTATCCGACGCGAACCCTGATTGGGAAAATATGCTTTTTTATGTGGAAGGATGGAGCTCTCAAGGCCAATACCATCTGTCTAAAAAAGGGCAAGCCATAAAGTCCTTGCTTAGCTCGCGCTCCAAGATTAAACCAACCGACATTCACCCAATGGCGAGCTATCAATATAACGCTCGCGATGGCCTCAAGATTCCCACACTGCTTACCATACCTGCAAACAAAGTAAACCACATGAAAAACCTACCAGCGGTCATGTTGCCACACGGTGGCCCCGCCTCATACGACAAAGTGAGTTTTCACTGGTTGGCGCAAGCGCTGGCTAACGAAGGGTATTTGGTGATTCAACCTCAGTTTCGAGGTTCTACCGGCTTTGGGCTAGACCATCTAAAGGCTGGCGATGGCGAATGGGGTAAAAAAATGCAACACGACCTTACCGATGGCGTTAACCATTTAGTAAAACGTGGCATGATCGATCCACAACGCGTTTGTATTGTGGGTGGTAGCTACGGCGGCTACGCAGCCCTTGCCGGTGGGGCGTTTACACCAGAGCTGTATCAGTGTGTGGTCTCTATTAATGGAGTAAGCGACCTTCCCCGATTTATTAAACAGGAAAAAAGGGATCACGGAAGAGGCCATTGGGTGCTCGACTATTGGAAAACCAGTATCGCCAATACCGACAATGCTAAAAAAGTTAAACGTAGAATGAAAGAAGTCTCCCCCGCCCGTCATGCCGAAAAGTTTAAAGCGCCTGTGTTGCTGCTACATGGCGACCAAGACAAGATTGTCAACATACAGCAGTCTGTCCATATGTATAAAAAGCTCAAAAGAGCCGATAAAAAGGTTACACTGAAAAAACTCAAGGGAGAAGATCATAACCTTTCAACGAGCCAAACACGTATCGACGCGCTCAATGCTTTGGTGGCTTTTGTCAATGAACATATTTCAATCTCTACGCTGGCATCAAAAGAATAACACTTCAACAACCATGAGGAGGTCGTTTTGCTCCAGCTTACTTAGGATAATACTCCAAAACCGCCTTTCTCACTTCTTCCTCGGCATCGGCTTTAAGAATTTTTTGCGTTTCTTGGGTGATGCCACCCCCCCAGTTTTGCGCCAGCGACTTACGCACTAGCACCGAGCTGTCTTCACGCAGTTTTTGCTCCCACTTCGGCCTCATCTTAAAGTTTTGGGCCATGTACGCCCGCAAACT
>JACLAC010014448.1_pt1 | contig 25300 bp, 24 predicted proteins | sample 8027881 | NCBI WGS metagenome assembly JACLAC01 (sample SAMN15725517, study PRJNA655200) | protist metagenome | isolation source: fluorescence activated cell sorting (FACS) single amplified genomes of... | place: Spain: Blaines Bay Microbial Observatory, Mediterranean Sea | collected 2016-01-19 | reverse complement strand
GCAAGTTTTAATATTTTGACTATTGTTTTGGTCAAAAAATATATTTCTCACTTCTTAATATAAATATCAGTCAATAAACTAGCGACTGCAATTAATACTTTAGGACAAATTTATTATGCTTGCTAATATTTATGAAGCCTGGGTACGATGCTATTTAAATTAATTTTAACGGTTCTTCAGTTGTAATTATGCCAAATAATTAGCTGTTAGCACAAAAAAACAGTAATAAATTAAAAAAATATTAAGCTAAAGCTATTGCCAGATAAAGCTTGCAGTGAGGTTAATTTATTACTTAAAATAGCTTTAATTGGGATTGACAAGTTGATAATTATCTAAAATGGCATCAGCATCACAAACAAAGCTATTAACAGACCTCCTAAATATAGAATCAGTCAAAGTAACAAAATATCAAAATATAGCAGGAATAGGGCTGATTTTACATTTAGAATCATTAACTGAAGAAGCATTCTGCGACCGCTGCGGAAATCAGAGCCCGAAAATACACCAAAATCATCGATATTTGGTTAAAGATCTGCCAATTAGTGGTCAACCAGTATATCTGGAAGTAAATCGGAGACAATTTAAATGTGAAAACTGTAAAAAGCCCTTTAGTGAAGAACTAGAGTTTGTTAGGAAAAGAAGAAAATATACGACAAGATTAGCCACAGAAATAATCAGGCAAGTATTAGCAGATGATCTCAAAACAGTCGCGGAAAATAACGATGTGTCCTCGGAAGAAATAGAAACAATGCTGGCCGATCGAGCTAAAGAATTAAGAAAAAAGAAACCATTAGGGTTAAGAAAGCTAGGAATTGATGAAATAGCATTAGTGAAAGGACAGGGAAATTATTGTGCAGTGTTAGTAGATTTAGAGCAAGGTAAGGTAATAGATATCTTGTCAGAGCGCAGTCAAGAAAAAATCATGGAAGTTATGATTTATTGGGGATTAGAAGTGCTTGATAAGATTGAATATGTGAGCATAGACTTGTGGAAACCTTACAAAAGCTTGGTAGAAAAATTAATGCCAAATGCTACGGTGGTAGCAGATAGATTTCATGTAATGAAACAGATTAATGAGGAGTTAGACCAACAAAGAAAAACCACGAAAAGAGCAGCGCAAAAAGAGAAATCAAAGAAAAAAAAGGAGAAGATATTATCAGTTCTAAGTAAGAGTAAATATGCTTTACTAAAAAATGAGTGCAACTTAAATGAGAAACAAAAAGAAAAATTAGAGCAGGTTAAAGAAGTCTGTCCAGTCCTGGGTAAGATGCAAGAGTTAAAAGAAAAATTTCGAGAGATATTTGAGCAAGAACAAAATGGATTAAGCGGGTTATTAAAAATTAGTGACTGGTTAAAAGAGGCAGTAACATACTATCGAGAAAGTAAGAAGACAATTGTGAGATGGCTCGGAGAAATAATTAGTTATTTTGATGAAAGAATAACTAATGGCGTAGTCGAAGGGATTAATAATAAATTGAAGCTAATCAAACGTTCTGCTTATGGGTTTAGAAACTTTGATAATTTTCGGATTAGAGTTTTATTATCTTAGTACTTTAACTATTGTTTAAGCATAATAAGTACTGAAGAGCCATTTTAACTAACTCTATACAGGCAAATCCTTTGAATTATTAGTACACAAAACAGCCTTATAAGTAGTCGATGAAAATTTTTACCTTTAATGCCCCTGAAGATACTCGGGTAGAAATATTATGGCCCCTCAGATCGAAAAACAGAGATAAAATATTTGGTGAATTTGTAGCTAAAAATCAGTTTACAGAAGTTAATTCCCTTCAAGATTGTCAAATAGCTATTTATCCTGAAAAAGCCTTCAATCCAGAAACTTTGGTTTTTAATAGTTCGGTATATGATGCAGCCGAAAAAGCAAAGAAATACAGCGCACCTATAATTATTGATGCTACTAGCGACTCCGATGTTTTTTTAAATATACCCACCGCTAATATTTTACGTTGTGGTTTATATCGAAGTTTAAAAAAACCATTTGAAACTGAATGTCCTTTTTGGAGTAATTATAGAACAAAAAAAGGTTTAGATTCTTTAGACGTTTTATCAAAAGGACAAAAGCCTGCAGTTGGTTTTTGTGGAACTACATCTTCACTGGGCAAATTAGCTAATATCAGTAAGCGTATTGTACCAAATGCGATCGCCAGATCGATATTATCTCAGGGAAAGCAAGCTCGCTCAATAGACGTAAGATTGATAGAGGGTATGAGTCTTCAGCTTAGAGAGACAGCGATGAAAATACTAATTTCGGATCGCAGAATAAATAGCTTTTTTGAGCTGACCAACAATTATCGAAGCTATTATATTCAAAATGACTCCAAAAAGATTGCACTAGAAAATTTATTTATCGCCAATACTAATAAATGCGATTATGTTTTGTGCGTTAGAGGTAGTGGAAATTATTCTGGACGCTTTTATATGGCTTTAAATGCAGGGCGGATACCCGTAGTAATAGATACAGATGTAGTAATTCCGTTTGAAGAGCATTTTCATATTATCAAAGTGCCGCTAAATTCTTTGGAAAACATAGGAGACATAATTTCAGAGCATTTTGAAACTGCTACAGAGCAAGAACTTATAGAAATGAAGCTGGCAAATCGTGCTGCTTATCATCAATTTTTATCGCCAGAGAAATTTCTCCCACGATTCTTAGAAGACTGTATAAAGTATAGCTACCAAAAAGTTTAAAAAATAGTTTTTTTGTTTGCTTGTTTGAAAGATAGGGAAAAGTTCAATTCTGATGTTAGGGATTGAATATAAGATAGTAATCCATAAACAAATATTACTACGCCTAGCATTTCTAAGAGCTCTTCAATAGTTGAAGCAATTCCATAAATTGTATTGTAGCCGTAGTTATCGGCAATGTATCCGCCGATTAGCTCCATTCCTAAAGCTCCTGTAATGTAAACCGTTCCCGCACCAATAAATAGAGCTTTAGTACCAAAAGGTAGACTAAAAATAAATTTTCTAAACACTATTAGAAAAATAATTACCAAGAAGAATGCTGGAATAACCCAGGGAAAATATAATAATCCTTCGGTATTAAATGCCGATCGTAGAATGGGTATTAATAGTTCGTGTATACTGCAAGCTTCGTCTATTGCCAAAAATAAAAAAATATATGACAATGCTTTCCAATATTGGGAGTATTTGGCTTTGCTGGCTTTTTTAAAAGTAGCAATAACAGCTAACAAATAACTACAAAAACCCAAGATCAAAGCTGAATAAATTGAAGGAAAGTTTCCTTCTTGGTCAAAATTAAAATATATAGAGATTAGCTGACTATTATTTTGGGCATTCAACCAATAGACAATTCCTCTCTCCACAAGATTAAAGAAAATTAGTATAGAAATTATGAAAAGTAAAAATTTAGTAACTTTACCAGGAGATAAATTGTATGTGATTAGGTTAGGTCGATCGCGAAAGTGACTGTACCTCATAAGCAAGTAATCGATATGAGTTCATTTAATAGTTAATTATTAGCATGTTAATATTCACTTAACCTAAACTTTATCTTATCTTTATTCAAAATTTGCAGAAATGAACATTGGATATCATCAGAAAAATTTCTCACATAGATAATCGGTTTTGCTGAAAATAAACCAACATCAAAGGGAATGCACCCGTAGATCTGGTATCTTTGAGAAAATAATTATAATTGCGATCGCATTAAGGATCTGACCGCATAAGACGGCTGATTTTGGTTGATACACAGACTTTTTTCAGCTTTATAACCAACTTCGTAACAGCCAGAAAGAAAGAAACAATAATCTCAAGCTAGTAAATGCTATTTTTAGCGCGATCGCTATTAGTACTGTTACCTTTAGATTTAAATTCCTGGCGGCGTAGTCGCAATTGAATATCCTCCAATAATTGGCGATTGACTCCCATCAAGTCAGCAATCAAACCAAATATCCACAGCTGAACGCCAATCAAAATTAAAATAGCAGCAAGAATTAAGCTGGGAACGCGAGGTTTTGCAGGATCGTTACCTAAAATACCCCAAAATAGCAGTAACCAGCGCAAACACAGCAAAAAACCCAGGCTTAAAGGAACACTTCCCAGCATCATAAAAAACTTTAGCGGACGGTAAGTCATAAAGATCCGCACGATTGTCAAAATAGAATGCTGTACGTAGGCAGTAATACTTTTTACCAATCTCGAAGGGCGAAGATAGCCATTAGTATTAATTGGAACCGAAGTAATTACCAATCCTCTTTGTCCAGCTTGAATAATAGTTTCTAAGGTGTAGGTATATTCATTAAATACGTTTAATCTTAGGGCTGCTTCTCGACTCATGGCTCTAAAACCACTGGGCGCATCGGGAATATCGGTTTTGCTAGCCAGACGAACTACCGAACTACCCAACTTTTGTAGAAATTTTTTGATCGGTGAAAAATGTTGGATGTCTTGAATTGGTCTAGCACCAATTACTATTTCCGCATTACCTTCTATAATAGGTGCGATTAGTTTGGGAATATCCGCCGCACAATATTGGTTGTCGGCGTCAGTATTGACGATAATGTCTGCCCCTGCTTTGAGAGAAGCTTCTAAACCTGCCATAAAGCCTTTAGCCAACCCCTGATTATAAGGGAGATCGACAATATGATCTACCCCGCAGGCTTGGGCGACTTCCAAGGTGCGATCGCGACTACCATCGTTTATAATCAGCCATTCGATCCGATCTATACCAGGAAGCTGACGGGGAAGTTCGGACAAAGTTAACCCTAAAGTCGCTTCCTCGTTGTAGCAAGGAATTTGGATAATTAGCTTCATTATGTTCTTATTCCCCATAAAAGCACGATTTGTTGGCATTAGTCGCCAATTTTAGCGTTGTAAGAGTCGAAATATCTACAAATGATGAATTTTTGCCGTTGATAATTTAGTTGTCAACTTGTTCGATCGTCCAAAAGGGAAATGTCTGACTGGGATTGATTACGACATCTTTAATATCGTTTTGGGCAAACGCATAATCTTTAGTTTGCCATAGAGGAATATAAGGAACATCTTGGGCAATTAACTGTTGCAGTTCCTCAAAAATAGCTTGACGTTGGGCAAGTTGCTCTTGTCGTGACTGTTCGATTAATTGATTAGCGCGGTCATTAAAATAAAACGAACCACGACTTTGTGATGCCCCTTCTTGACAGCCAGAACTAGCCGAACCCTGGCTACAGCTGATAAAAGGCTGAATATAATTATCAGGATCGAGAAAATCAGGATACCAGTCTACTAAAGCAGCAGGATATATTCCTTGACTGAGATTACCAAAAAATGAAGCCGATTCTACACTGTTGGGAACAAACTGAATTATTCCACCTAATTCTTGTTCGGCGTAGGCTTCGATCGTGTCTGCCACAATACCACGAGTAATTGAACCAGAGGGATACCAAATTTCTACTATGGCTGGATTGGTTGAAGAATAACCAGCTTCGGCTAATAATTCCTTGGCTTTATCTGTGTTGGCTTCGCCGTACAGCTTTTCAAACGCAGGTTCGTAAGTATCGAAGGTAGTGGGAATTAAGCTATATATTGGTTCTGCCTGTCCTTTTAGCACCCTTTCGTTAATCAAAGTGCGGTTGATAATAGCAGCGATCGCTTTTCTAACTTCTGGTCGATTTAAAGGTTCTTGCTGCAAATTTAATACCAGATAGTTGACAACTGTTCCCGAACCTTCAATTACCTGTATATTATCTTGGTTTTGTAAACTTTCAACCTGTTGGGGATCTAAAGACTGATAAGCCACATCTACTGCGCCAGTTTTAAAACTATTAAATAAATTTGCCGAGTTTCCAGCATAAATCTGCATATCAACTCCTTCATTTTTAGGTACTTCCCCCCAATAACTATTGTTAGTATCAAGAGCGATTGAATCGCTTTTAAAGGAAGCCAGCTTGTATTTTCCCGTGCCTACTAGATTATTGGGATTAAATTCTCCCGCGCCAATTTGGTAGGCTTGAGGCGATACGGCACTGGTACCTGGAAAAGCCAATAAAGCAGGCAAAGCAGCAAAAGGCTGTTTTAAAGTAATTTCCAGTTCGTACTCCCCTGTTGCTTCTACAGAGTCAATGATATCTCCCAATAAAAATGCGGGTTTTCCGCCATTTTCGATAAACCGTCTCAAAGAGAATTCCATAGCCTCGGCATTAAAAGCAGTACCATCGTGAAAAGTTACACCCTCACGCAGGGGAATGCTATAGATTAAACCATCTTCACTAATTTCTGGCATCGCTGTGGCTAACAAAGGTTTAATTTCAGTCGTACCGACTTCGTATGTATAAAGGCTTTCTGCCACGTTATAAATAATATTTAGCCCAGCTAACTCGTAGTTATCGGCAGGATCTAACGTACGAGGCTTCAAAGTAGTACCGACAGAGATGCGATTGTTGTCAACATCTTCACTTTGAGTTTGTGTGTTGTTGCATCCCACGGTCAAAACAAAACAAATCGAAAACAAAACCAAATATTTGCCAATTGTTTGCAGCGGTTTTCTCAGGAAAAATCGATTCATAGTCATTATCAAAGATCGTTCAAAAGTCCATAGTCTATCTCGCATCATCAAGGGTAATGTATTAAACTGCTTTTGGTAAAAAAAGAAAAATAATACAGGAATAATTTATCTCAAAAAAGCGATCGCGCCTCAGGCAAGAGATCGCTCCCTATTTATTCAGGTGCAAGCGTTTACTTACTCTACGGTTGGGATACGTTACAATTAACTACAGCACCAAGCTGCTATTGGGTAACTCCCACACTACTCAACCCCAGAATTGTATCTAGATTGCCACAACTGTTATATCGATATGACCGCATCTCATCCTGTAGATTTTCAAGACTCTTTTGACATCATCGTAGTTGGTGGTGGGCATTCTGGCTGCGAGGCTGCATTGGCAGCAGCGAGATTGGGCTGTCGTACCTTGATGTTAACTCTCAATCTCGATAAAATTGCCTGGCAACCCTGTAACCCTGCGGTGGGTGGTCCTGCTAAATCTCAGTTGACCCATGAGATCGATGCCCTCGGCGGAGAAATTGGGAAAGTAAGCGATCGCACCTACCTACAGAAAAGAGTATTAAACGCTTCTCGCGGTCCTGCAGTTTGGGCATTACGAGCGCAGACTGATAAGCGGGAATACGCTGCGGTAATGAAACAGATTGTGGAAAACCAAGAGAACTTGAGCATCCGCGAAGGGATGGTTACGGACTTGGTGTTGGGTAAAAACGATGAGGTCATTGGCATCGAAACTTATTTCGGTACTTGTTTTGCTGCCAAGGCAGTTATTTTAACTACAGGTACTTTCTTAGGTGGCAAGATCTGGGTCGGTAACAAATCGATGGATGCGGGGCGTTCGGGAGAGTTTGCAGCTACAGGATTGACTGAAACCTTGAATAAATTAGGTTTTGAGACAGGCAGATTGAAAACGGGGACTCCTGCTAGGGTCGATAAGCGATCGGTAGATTATTCTAAAATGACTCCCCAGCCACCCGATGAAGAATTACGCTGGTTTAGCTTCGATCCCGAAGCATGGGTAGAAAGAGAACAGATGAACTGCTACCTAACCCGCACTACAGCCGAAACTCATAAAATTATTCAAGATAATCTACATCTATCACCCGTATACGGTGGTTGGGTAGACGCTAAAGGTCCTCGTTATTGTCCTAGTATTGAAGATAAAATCGTGCGCTTTGCCGACAAGGAAAGCCATCAAATTTTTATCGAACCAGAAGGCAGAGAAATTCCCGAACTATATATTCAAGGTTTTTCAACGGGATTGCCCGAAAAAATCCAGTTAGCGATGCTGAGAACCCTTCCTGGTTTAGAAAGCTGCGTGATGTTGCGTCCTGCCTATGCAGTAGAGTATGACTTTATTCCCGCTACCCAGTGTTATCCTACGCTGATGACTAAAAAAGTAGAAGGGCTATACAGCGCGGGACAAATCAACGGCACGACTGGTTATGAGGAAGCAGCAGCCCAAGGTTTAGTTGCTGGTATTAGTGCAGTTAGGTTTGTCAGAGGAGAAAGCGAAGTAATTTTCTCTAGAGAACAAAGTTACCTGGGTACACTGATTGACGATCTCTGTACCAAAGATCTGCGCGAACCCTATCGCATGTTAACTAGCCGTTCGGAATATCGTTTGATCTTGCGTTCGGATAATGCCGATCGCCGTCTGACTCCTTTGGGTAGAGAAATCGGTCTGATTGACGATCGCCGTTGGCAGCTGTATACCGACAAACAAGAAAAGATCGCAGCCGAAAAAGAAAGGCTACATACTACTCGAATAAAAGAACTAGATGAGGTAGGAATCGCGATCGCCCAGAACACCCAACAAAAGATTAAAGGTTCGATTACCTTAGCCGAACTGCTGCGTCGCCCTAAGTTCCATTACGCCAAATTAAAACAATACGGTTTGGATAACCCCGAACTAACTATCGCTGAAACGGAAGGGGCAGAAATAGATATTAAGTACTCTGGCTACATCAAACGCCAGCAGGTACAAATCGACCAGATCGCCAAACACACTCAGCGCAGACTACCTCAAGATTTAGACTACCTTACCGTCGAGACTTTACGGATGGAGGCTAGAGAAAAGCTAAATCAGGTCAAGCCTCTAACTGTGGGTCAAGCTACCCGCATTGGAGGAGTAAATCCTGCTGATGTCAATGCTTTGCTGGTGTATCTTGAAATTAAGTCTCAACAGAAAACGGTAGCGAAACGCTAACTTTATTAATCGTATATTTTCTAACTCTATAGCCTGCACTGGCAGCATTTTTTTGCTGTGGTGTGGCAGTAGTCTCATCATAATTGAAGAGTTGTCCATTAGAATGCTGCTGGCATTTAAGAGATTTTACGGTTGTAACAAACGCGATCGCAATATATTTGGGCACAATTTGTTATGGTTGATGCAAGAATTGTGGATAGGTCGAGGAGTTATAAAAAATAAATGGTAATTGTAAATACTAAGTTAAAGAAACCGAATACAAGCCGATTGTCTATACCCTACAAATATTTGGGTAAATTGCTCATTGCTAGCAGTTTATTTAGTTCGATCTGGCTCGATCTAGCTAAGGCAGAATCACCGATGTTGAGAACCCTAACTGTAGAAGGAAACGGTATCGAAAAGATTGCTACCACCCTTGCAGAGGTTCAGCTGGGAGTAGAAATTCAGGGAAAAACCGCTAGCGAAGTACAGCAAGAAATAGCCGAACGCACAACAGCAGTAGTAGATTTACTGCGTTCAAAAGATGTCAAGCAGCTACAAACTACTGGAGTTAGGTTAAATCCAAACTACCAACAAAGCAATGAAGGTAAGCAAGACAGAATTTTAATCGGTTATGTTGGGACCAACACGGTTAGTTTTCAAATTCCAATAGAACAGATCGGCGCTTTACTAGACGAAGCTGTTAGAGTGGGAGCTAGTCGAATTGATGGAATCAGTTTTACAGCTACCCCTGAAGCAATCTCTATGGCCAAAAAGGAAGCTTTGCGAAAAGCAACTATAGATGCTAAAGCTAAGGGTGAAGTTGTTTTAGATACTCTTGACTTTACCTCTCAAGAAATTATTAGTATTGAAGTCGATAATGCCCAAATTCGTCAACCCATGCCCACTGCTAATAGGCAATTTGCGATCGCGCAAGAAGATTTAAGTACACCTATTATTGGTGGAGAGCAAACAGTTGGGGCTTCGGTTACTTTACAAATCGGCTATTAAATTAGCCGAATAATTAACTGATTTTTGGCTTTAAACCATAGTTACGGTAGTTCCAATAATCTTCCAGCACACGGTCATGATCGAAACAAAGGTTTTGTGGTAGATCCCATTGATTAAATACCCCTAAGCTTTTAGCATCGTCGGCAGCTTCGGGATCACCTTTAGCTGTAGCAATAAAGGCGATCGCTAATGTATGTTGGCGAGGATCGCGTTGTGGATCTGAATAAACATAGAATTGTTCGACAAGCTTCACTTTTAGACTGACTTCCTCTTCGGCTTCTCTAACTGCTGCAGTTTCAATCGACTCTCCATAATCGACAAATCCCCCAGGAATTGCCCAGCCATAAGGTTCATTTTTTCTTTCTATTAGAACAATAGGTCGCCCAGGGCGATCGATTAATTCGATAATGATATCAACGGTTGGTGTAGGATTGCGATATTTCACTTGAGATTTTGCCTAAACGTATAGATAAGTTTAGATCGAAGACGAGTTATTACAAAACTATTGACGGTTATAATTAAAAAATTCTCGCTCGAAGTTTATGTATGATAAAACAGGTTTGAGTAAATTATGTTTGTCTTGTTTAAACGATAAAGGGTAAACAATTGCATATTGCTGAATAGTTAACAACTCAATTTAACAAGGCGATTGTCTTACTTAGAAATTCTTTGAATAAGATAAAATCGCCCTACATATTTAAACTAGACCTAAATAATTACCAATTATTAAACCAACGCTAACTCCTATCACTGCATTCGATAAAATTGGTAAGAAATGCCAATTATTAGGTCTTTGGATGCTTGGAATAGTCTGATATTTTTTAGAAGTAATCATGTTAGCTATTTATTTGTTAAACATGACTACATCATAATTATGCCTATACTCTGTATTATGCGATCGAGATCTCCCTCGAACCGTGAGTTTAACTATTCAGTTTTATCGAGTTATCTACCAAACTTTAAGCAAAAATATCGAATCTTGGCGATAGTTTTTCATCACCATAATTAAAAACTCGAACCAGGCTGGGTGAGAAACTCTTTCTCTTCTAAACTAGATTCCCTACCTAGTATCTGGTTACGGTGGGGAAAACGTCCAAAGCGATCGATAATTTTTTGATGTTCGATCGCGAATTTTAGATTATCTTCTCTACCTAACTCAGTAAAAAGCTCGACACATTTTTCCTGGTCTTTTTCGTTTTCACTATGCATTAGAGGCATATAAAGAAACGCCTGTTCTTCTGGCAATAGATTCTGTTGATAATTATTACTGACAGCATATTTAGTTAATTCGGCTGCCTGCTTGTCTGTAGCAAAAGCTTGAAAGGTGTTGCGAAATATATTACGTGGAAACTGATCCAGTACGATAATTAAAGCTAAAGCATCGCGAGGATCGTTACGCCAATCATCTAATGCACCAGTTTTTGCTAGCTGGTAAGTATCGAGAAAACGTTCTTTGATTTTGCGATCTAAGTCCGCATTTTTCTTAAACCACAGAGGCTTTACCTTTTGGGAAAACCAGAAATCAAGTATATCTTCGGAAGTAGTAAGTTTACTCATTTAATACCGCATCAATCGATAAACAATAGAATTTTATTTTAAAGAGTCAGGAGTTATTTAATCAAAGCCAAATCTCATAGATATTTGTCAGCTTGGGTTTAGCGGTTGTGAAGCCCACCCATGACTTCCAAGGTCGTAGTCGAAGACTAAGCCTAGCCAAAAGCATCGCCTTTATTTGAGTCGAGACTTAAACTACAAATCCTGCTAGCTTCATCGAAAAATAATACTTCAACTGTGTATTTGGATACTATTAAGCTTATTATGTCAAGAGTAATTTGCCATAATAGTTTTGACAATAAAAAAAATTAGAACCGTTAATTGCTAACCAAGCTATAAATAGTGAAGATTATGGGCTTAATTCGAGGCGTAACTCTGCAAAAAATTGAATCTATTCAAGGGGGAATGACAGAATTTTATACCCCTCAATCTAGCGATGAAACTATAGTAGTTAAAGTCCCGGCTAATACTGTTGAAGATCTGTTCGTTCACAAGCATCAAACCGATCAGTTACTAGTAGTAAAAGGCAGGTTTATCTTAGTAGTTTTACACGATCGCGCCTATCAATATATTCCTTTGAGCGAAAATATTCCCCAAGTAGCAACTATTCCCAGAGGAGTTTTACATGGTGCGATTAATTTAAGCGATCGCGATTGTTTACTGGTTAATGCGGTACTGCGACACGGCGAACCAACTGCTAGAGATTATCAGCCAGTGGCTAAACCTTTTCCTTATGATATGGAACAGGCTAGATTGAGTTTACAAAAACTGTCTGTGTCAAAAGCAGCTTGAAGCGCGATCGCACCTCACCCTATTAACCCTTAACACAGACGATCTGTTTGAGAGTGGCGACAACTTCTACCAAATCTGACTGTTGAGCCATTACCTGTTCGATAGGTTTATATGCGCCAGGAATTTCATCGATAATTTTGCTGTCTTTACGGCATTCAACGCCTTGAGTTTGCTTGATGACATCTTCAACGGTAAACTCTTTTTTGGCTTTAGTACGAGACATCAATCGTCCTGCGCCATGACTGCAACTACAGTAGCTATCGTGGTTACCTTTGCCCTTAACTATATAAGACTTAGTTCCCATCGAACCTGGAATAATGCCATAGTCTTCGTGTCTTGCGCGTACTGCACCCTTACGAGTCACGTAAACAGACTCGCCAAAGTGAACTTCTTGTTCTGCATAGTTGTGGTGGCAGTTAACTGATAGCAGAGGTTTAATTGTTTTACCTCCCGTAACTAGTTCTTCAACCACTTTTTTAAACCGATTCATCATCACGTCTCGATTAAATCGTGCATAATCTTGCGCCCACTGCAAATCTCGCCAATAGGCAGCAAATTCGGGCGTACCCGCTACAAAATATGCCAAGTCGGGATCGGGCAGGGTAATGTCGGCCAACTTCGCCAGTTTTTTTCCTGTAGAAATATGACACTGGGCTATTTTATTACCGATGTGTCGCGAACCAGAATGTAGCATCAGCCAGACATAATCGTCCGTATCCAAACACAGTTCGATAAAGTGGTTTCCCCCACCCAAAGAACCCATTTGTTCTACGGCTTTGCAATCTAAATCCTGTACCCCTGGATGCAAATCTTTAAAATTTCGCCACCCCTGCCAGTTGGTAACGCTTTTCTCAATCTTTTTATTACCTAATCTACCGACGGGAATAGAATCTTCAATCGCCGAACGAATTTTTTTAAGCCTTCCTGCAACGCGATCGCTCTTGAAAGGCAGCTTAACCGCAGCCATGCCACAGCCTACATCTACCCCCACAGCAGCAGGTATTACTGCGTCTTTGGTAGCTATAACCGAACCTACCAACGCGCCTTTACCCAGGTGAACGTCTGGCATTAAGGCTACGTGCTTGTATACAAAAGGCAAAGAAGCGACACTGTTTGCCATCTGTGCTTCTTGTGGTTTTAAGTCGTGATTTGCCCAAGTCAATATAGGTTTGGTGTTTTTGGAAATTTTATCTAACTGTTGATAAGGCATAAATAATTTTATAAATACATAAAGACTACTGTACTTCTGATAGTTTTGTCATTGGAATTGTGAAGATATACTCTATAGTTCCAGTCGCACGAACCTATTAAATGAAAAGCCCTAACTGGCGTAAAAAATTCGATCTACCACCCTTATTTTGGTTGATTGCACTGATTGCCTTAATCAATTCCATTAGCTTCACGATTATTATTCCTTTGCTCTATCCCTATGCCAAACAGTTTGGCTTAAGCGATCTACAGGCGAGTTTATTAACTACTGCTTTTGCCCTGTCTCAGTTTTTCGGCACTCCAATATTGGGAAAGTTATCGGATCGTCTGGGGCGTAAATATATTTTAGTATTTAGTCTGGCTGGTACGATGGCATCCAACTTATTAGCTAGCGTGGCAGGGGTAGCTTGGTTATTATATACGGCACGAATATTAGACGGTTTGACGGGAGGAAATACTTCAGTCGCCAGCGCAGTAATTAGCGATATCACTACTCCCCAACAGCGTCCTAGAGCTTTTGGCATATTTGGGGCTACTTTTCGTTTGGGCTTCGTTATCGGTCCTGTTTTAAGCTATCTGGCGCAACAGCTACCGACTCTGCCAGGAATTTCGCCTTTGGGGATGAGCTTTTTAATTAGTGCGGCAATTGCTGCTTTCGCTTCACTCTTAACCTTATTTTTTCTACCCGAAACGGCTCCCAGACAGCAACAAAACTTCAAATTGAGCTGGGATGATTTTGCCTTTGGTAAGATTGCCAAATCCGCAACCAGACCAAAATTGGGTCGATTGTTTATCCTAACTTTTCTCAGTGGCAGTACTTTTACGATCTTTACTTTTGCTTTCCAGCCATTTTTTCTGAATGTATTAGGACAAAATTCTCAACAATTAGCAATCATGTTCGCTATTGTGGGAATGCTAGGCTTTATCTCCCAAATCTTTGCCTTAGAGCCTTTGAGTAAAAGATTTAATTTAATTGATATTATTGCAGTTTCTTTAGTACTGCGAGGCATTACTTTTTTACTAATGCCGACTTTCCCTACCTACGGCGCATTTGTAATCATTCTAATTATATTTGGCGTGGTTAACTCTTTTCCTATGCCTTTAATCGATACGGTGTTGTCTCTCAATTCTAACAATAAAGAACAGGGAGAAATTTTGGGCATAAATTCGTCTTATTTAAGTATGTCTAATGCGATCGGTCCGGTGATTTCTGGGTTGCTGGTAAGTTTGAACTACACTACGCCCTTGTGGATTACGGGAGGACTAACAATTTTGGTTGCTGGCTTTGCCTTCAATCTTAAGTCTCAATTTAAGTGTAATAAACAAATGGCTAGCAGCTGATTAAAAATTATCTAACCCTGGGCAATATGAATAATCTTGGCTAGGGTTGTAAAGTCATGGAACGCTTAAATTACGACCGAACTATTGGTCACAAAATATACATAGTTCGATCATAATATATAGTCTAGAGTCGGGTTTAAAAACTACATAGCTGATAAACGGGGTATTGGTGCAATGGGCGAGTTAAATGTGGCAGAAGTTTTAGTTCAGTGTTTAGAAAATGAAGGAGTAGAATATGTTTTTGGTTTACCAGGAGAAGAGAATCTTCACGTCTTGGAAGCCTTAAGAGATTCTCCAATTCAATTTATTACTACCCGTCACGAACAGGGAGCTGCTTTTATGGCGGATGTTTATGGACGCTTGACAGGTAAGGCTGGTGTCTGTCTGTCTACTTTGGGTCCAGGAGCGACTAACTTAATGACCGGGGTTGCCGATGCTAATCTTGATGGCGCGCCTTTAGTTGCCATTACCGGACAGGTGGGAACAGATCGGATGCACATTGAATCCCATCAATATCTCGATCTCGTAGCCATGTTTGCTCCTGTAACCAAATGGAATGCCCAAATCGTTCGTCCAGGTAATACTGCTGAAATTATCCGCAGAGCTTTCAAAGTTGCCCAATCAGAAAAGCCAGGTGCAGTTCATATCGACTTGCCGGAAAATATTGCAGCAATGCCACTTGACGCCAAACCATTGTTACGCGATAACCGCGAGAAAACCTATGCCTCGACTCGCAGTTTAAATGCTGCTGCTGCTGCGATATCAAAAGCAAAAAATCCTTTAATTCTGGCGGGGAATGGAGTGATTCGCGGTCACGCAAGCGAAGCGTTGACTGAATTTGCCACTCAGCTAAATATTCCCGTTGCCAATACCTTTATGGGTAAAGGTGCCATTCCCTACACTCATCCTCTATCTTTGTGGACGATTGGCTTGCAGCAACGAGATTTGATTAGCTGTGCTTTTGACGAGGCAGATTTAGTTATTGCTGTCGGTTACGATTTGATTGAGTATTCGCCTAAGAAATGGAACCCAGAAGGAAATAAGAAAATTATCCACGTCGATGAAAGTAGAGCCGAGATCGATAGTAGCTACATACCTTTAGTAGAAGTATTCGGCGATATTTCTGATTCTCTCAATGAAATTATTAAGCGTGGCGATCGCTCTGGCAAAGAAGTACCCCATGCGGTTAGCTTGCGCAGTGACATTAGAGAGAACTACGAACAGTATGCTAACGATGATGGTTTTCCGATCAAGCCTCAAAAAATTATTTACGACCTGCGTCAGGTAATGGCTCCAGAGGATATTGTTATTTCGGACGTGGGAGCGCACAAAATGTGGATGGCGCGTCACTATCATTGTGATTGCCCTAATACCTGTATTATTTCTAATGGCTTTGCAGCGATGGGCATTGCTATACCCGGAGCGTTGGCAGCAAAGTTAGTTCATAGCGATCGCAAAGTGGTCGCAGTTACAGGGGACGGCGGTTTCATGATGAACTGTCAAGAATTAGAAACTGCTTTACGGGTCAAAACTCCTTTTGTCACCTTAATCTTTAATGATAACGGCTATGGCTTAATTGAATGGAAACAGATCAATCAGTTCGGTCACTCAACTTCGATTGATTTTGGTAATCCTGACTTTGTTAAATTTGCCGAGAGTATGGGATTGAAAGGCTATCGGGTAGAATCGGCTGCCGATCTTATTCCTACTCTAGAAAAAGCTTTAGCAGATGATGTTCCTGCAGTAATCGACTGTCCTGTAGACTACAGAGAAAACTTACGCTTTTCCCAACAGGCTGGACATCTTAGTTGTAAAGTCGATCTTTAATTTCTGTACTCGCAGCATAACTTATAGTTTTCCAGTTAAATTTGAAGTTAGTATTTATTTAGCTATATTTAATCGATCTGAGAACTAATTATGCCACGTACCCAAAGAAACGATAATTTTGTTGATAAAACTTTTACCGTAATGGCAGACATTATTTTAAAAGCTCTGCCAACTAACAAAAAGGCAAAGGAAGCCTTTGCTTATTATCGCGATGGAATGTCTGCTCAAGGGGACGGAGAGTATGCAGAAGCTTTAGAAAATTACGAAGAGGCGTTAACTTTAGAGGAAGATCCTAACGATCGTAGCTACATTCTTTATAATATGGGGTTGATCTATGCTAGTAATGGCGACATCGACAAGGCGGTCGAGTTATATACAGAAGCGATCGACCTTAATCCTCGAATGCCTCAAGCATTAAATAACGTTGCCGTAATTTATCATTATGAAGGAGAAAAAGCTAAAGAAAAAGGAGATGTAGAAACGGCTGAGTCGTATTATGATAAAGCTGCCGAATACTGGAAACAGGCGATTCGGATTGCCCCTAATAACTATATGGAAGCTCAAAACTGGCTCAAGATTACAGGACGTTCTGAGATGGATGTTTTCTTTTAAATTTACCAGTATGGATACTTGTTATTAGCCTATGAGCAATTAGCAATCAGTATTATGAGGTGAGCATTATTATCATTCACAAAAACAATTTTAAGCAATGCCCACCTTTAAGTAATTAGTCCGAAAGGACATACCAATTCGTCCCCATTTGAAGAGATTTTTCCCTTGTGGTATAAATTCCTTTGTAGGATAAAAGGACGACGCAGTTGCGAAGCCAGCTAATCGAAGACTTAGCTAGTGCGCCTATACAAGCCGCTTCGCATTATAACTAGTAATCAGTAATTAAAAAATGACGATCGACCGCCAAGAAGTAAAGAGAGTTGCTAATTTAGCCAGATTAAATATTACCGAAGCCGAGGAAGTCGAGTTTACTACTCAGCTAAATAGTATTCTTGACTATTTTGACCAATTGAGCGAATTAGATACCACTGACGTTCCGCCTACTACTAGGGCGATCGAAACCAGCAACATCACCCGTGCTGACAAGTTAACACCCTTCCCCAATAAAGAAGATTTGCTCAAGGCTGCACCCGAACAACAGGGTGAATTCTTCCGTGTACCAAAAATCATCAGTACGGACGAAGGATAAAGTGTAATTGCATAATCCGTAGCCCTTAAATCGCTAGTTAGGCGCAAATAGTTTAAAGAAAAGATCTATTTCTCTCCTCATAAGTGCTGAAACATAGACCAAACAGCTATTCTAGCCAAAGAAGCGTAAAAGGAACAAAATCAATACAATCCATTCTCACCAGGAGGTTCGGGCAAAAAATTTAGTTTGTCACTTATCTTCATGTTTTGTTGAAGATGGTTGATAATATTACGGAGAACTATATTATCTTAGGTTTTTAAGCTCGATTCGACACAATAATAAAGAACTGACGTTTGCCTGGCACTATTTGGCTTTAACCAATTGTTTACTAGTTAACCATCCTTGTTTGGCTGCGGCAATAGCGACAAATAATAAATCCACTCCGACAAAGGTAGCGATAAATAATTGCGATCCGCCAGTACCGAAACCGTAGCTGTGCAACCCAGTACCTAGCACAAAGTTTACGCCATACCAAGCCATCAGCACGGCATTAAACGCAACCACGCTGGTCACAGCCATGCCAAAGTCTTTTAGCCAGCCTACTAAACGTCCGTGTAGGGGAACAACATAACACATCAAGGCAATTAACGCCCAGGTTTCTTTAGGGTCCCAACCCCAAAAGCGCCCCCAAGAGAAATGCGCCCAGATCCCACCTAAAATAATGCCCGTAGTTAATAACAAAACTCCTACCTGCAAAACTCCATAATTCCATTTGGATAAATTGCGGATGCGTTTATTGTGGTTAGAAGCAAAGAGATAGTGCGATAATATAATGTGACCCAAGCCGAAAGCCAAAGCAAAACTAGCATAGCTGAGAGTGATAGTAGGTACGTGAACGCTCAACCAGAAATTATCTCGCAATACGGGGACTAGAGGCTTAATAGTAGGATCTAAAATAGCGGGTAGACTGTCGGCAAGCAGCAGGCAAACAACCGACATGGGTGCAGCAGCCAGAAGGTAATATTTTGCTCGATAGATAAATTCAAATAGTAAAGCGATCGCAGCAATCCCAAAACCAACCCAGATTACAGACTCGTACATATTAGTTACGGGAGGGCGACCCGCTATCTGCATTCTTTCGAGAAAACCATAGCCGTGTACGAACAAACCAGTACTAAAAATACCGATCGCAGCATCATAGAATTCAAGAGAAGGAAACAGCGTTACGGTTAGCATTACGACAAAAGCCAATCCATACAGTATCCAGGCTTTTGCAAAAGGATGCAAACCATAAAATCTTACTTCTCTAGCCAGAATATCGTTATTGGGATAAATATCTGGGCTGAGGTTAGCCAAATCTGCTCTTAGTTGAGAAGCGATCGCTCCTAGTGCCGTTCTATCTTGAGGGTCATTGCGATAGGTTTGTTTTAGCTGTTGGTAGTCTTGTTTGACCGCAGCGATCCAACTAGGATTATAGTATTGTTCGGCATCTTCAACGCCGATCCATTTTTCTTTAATGTCTGTAGGATGGGGAACGAGAGGTAATTGCGAGTCTCCTACCGTCGCCACGGTTAAAGCCAATCTGTCTTCAATGGTTAGGGCTTCTCTTTCGTCGCGATTGAGATCGATCTTGTCTGCTTGTTTTTCTCTAGCGACCATAATTATTCTGCCAAGATCCGATTGAATTAATTCGGCAAAAGAAAAATACTTGCGATCGGGATTTAGTCCGAGTTGCTCTTTTAGGGGACGGTAGCTAAATAGAATAAAGTCTTCTTGATTCCAGTCGCGATTATTGAACCATAAAGAAAGATAGGCATCTAAATAGTCTAATTTCTGACCGTCGGAGGTAGTGTAGCTAGTTTTTCCATGTATTTGAACCACGGTTTCTTTAGCTACGGTATCAAGAGGTTTTTTGCGTCCATCTAATTGAACTGCGAGATTTTGTAATGGTGCTACGGGTAATGTTTGGAATTGATTGATAGGAAGTAAAAATATTAAAATTCCAAGTATTAGTCCAATTATAAATTTGATAATTTTCATGCTATTAGATTTAGGTGTGATTATTTCTTCAAACAATTGTTCAAATTGTTGTTTATTCTTTGTTTATTACTACTCTTTACCTAACGTTCAGCGCCCCCTTGCTTTTTAGCCATTGCTTTTGTTCATTAGTTAAACCTTTTGCGTTTGAAAATACCGCACCATTAACATAACAATTGGCAAAATCTACATCATGCCAAGTAGTATTCTCAAAGTTACTATCTTGAAGATTGGCATTAGTAAAATCGATATTAGATAGATATGTACCTTCTAAATTTGCCGATAATAGTGTACTATCAGTAAATTTAATATTAGTTAATTTGGCTTGACTAAAGTTTGTTTCTAAAAGTTCTGCTGCGATAAATTTAATATTATTTAGTTCGGCCTCAATAAATTTGGCATTAACCAAACTAGCATCGTTGAAGAAAGAATTGCTAATATTAGATTTGTTAAAGTTAGCATTTTGTAAGTTAGCTTTGTGCCACCGCGAGTTACTAATAACTGCTGCTTGAAAACCCGCATTAGTTACGGTAGCTCGTTCGAGATTAATCTCTTCAAATTGTGTTTGACTGAGAAATGCTTTGCTTAGATTAGCACTATTAAAATAGATATTTTTACCTGTAGCCTGTCTAAGATCGGCAAAAGATAAGTTAACATGGGCTGCTTTAAGATTATCTAATTTCGCCCCATACAGTTTAGCTTTATAACAGTTCGCATCATTTAAACTTACTCCTTGTAAAATGGCACTGTTTAATTCAGTTCTTTCTAAATTAGCGCGATCGCATTTTACATTGGTTAATTTAGCAAAAGCTAGATTGGTATTTTTGAAGTTAGTTTCTTTGCAGGAGGTATTGCTTAGAATAGCCCCCCGCATATAGCAATTTATAAAAACAGCACGATCTATATTGGTCGACTCTAATTTTAATCGGCTAAGTTCTGCTTCTTTAAATTGAACTCCAGATTGAATTTTATGTAAAACTTCTACAGGAGAAAATAATGTCATCAATTAAAATAAATACTAAGATAGGCAAACTAAACCTGATTACGATATTCAAAATGGGTAGTATCAGCGATCGCTCTTCTTACTTCTGGGCTTGATTCTCCGTATAAATCTAACCATTCATAAAAAGTTAATTCACCTCCTAAATAAGCCTCTGCATCTTTTGCCCCCTCTAACATTATTTCTGTAATCAAACTATAGGCATCCACCCAAGCTTGATGAGTATTGCGATCCCATTTATCGCCTAAATATTCAGCAAATGTTTCTACTAATGCTTGTCCGACGAATGGATAATGTTCTTTCATGGTTCCTAGTTGCTGGTGATATGCCCCAAGGCTTTTTAAAGCCATGGTGAGTTCTTCTGGGTTGCGTAAATTTTCGACAATAACTGCTAAGGAAACTATCAGTTTTTTCTCTTGGGCTGCTAGATCGACTTTGGCGAATAAAGGCTTTAATTCTGGATGATAATCAAAAAGTTTTTCATAAAAGCGAACAGAAAACTTCATCGCATCAGGTTTGACACGGCTAAAACTATTTTCTAAAAGATTAATATTTAAGGTCATGTTTGACAAAAACAATTATCATTGGTAGTAGTAAGCCAAAAATATATGGAAACATAGCATTACAAAGAATATTGCCACTAAAATAATGTGAGTATTCAGCCACAAAGCGCGCATTCCACGAATCATATTTCCTTTGGAAATACCAGAAACTGGTTTCCCTACAGCAGTGGCAGTTTTAAACATGGGCAAAAACCTTTTTTGAGATGATTCGACAACTCCCGTCTCTGCTACTACCCCCACCAAAGCAGAAAGGCTAACGGCAAAAAATACCCAGAGAAAAATCGCATTAAAGTTAATTCCTGCCACGCCAATAGTATGAATTAAAACTATGGCAATCAAGCCAACACCCGTAAAAATATGAATGCTACGCCATAGCTGCATCGAACCGGGTACGGAAAGTTTGATTTTCCAGCCCCTCCCTCGCTTGCGAGCGACTAAAATCATTTCTAAAATGACAAATGCTAAAGATATATAGCCTGTAATTTGTTTGTAGAGATCGGCTTGAAGGAAGTATAAAACATCAAACGCTTTTTCTCTGAGAATAGGGATATAAATTGGACTAACGGCAAAAGGCGCGAGAATTATCGCCGAAATTAAGGTCAGAATAATTAAAGTGGAAAACTTGGGTTTCATTTATCATCGAAGCACTTATTATTAAACATTCATCATTTAGATAACTGGTGGGTTATAACTAATTAGAATGAAACTGCTTTCATTTGTTGAATTTGTCTAACCCACCCTACGTTGATAATGATTTAGGCTTCGTCAATAGGAAGATTGATAATGACACCGCCCATTACATCACCCATCTCGAATTTTTTATCGGGATAGCGTTCTAAGTGAACGGGGTGGGTATTGTGGCAAGTTACGCAAGCTTCCGCTACTGCTTTATCGGGATAAACTGCCGAGAAATATTTTTGACCACCAATTTCTTGGTATTCCTTGTAGGGTTCGCCTGTTTCATTAACCTGTTCCATTGCCTTTTGCTCAAATTCAGATTTAGGTGCTTGGCTATCATTAATATTCCAGGTGGAAATCAGTCCATAAGTAAAACCAATTCCTTTTTCGTCGGCACTTTCGGCTGCAACTTCCGAACCCAAACGGAACATTTGCGCGGGTAAAGGAACACCACCAGTTTGTTCCCAGCCTTCAGTTGCTTCGGCGGGTACTACACCATCAGCTTTTTCTTTACCTTCTAATGTTTGTAGTCGGTTGACGACGTGCTTGGTGTAAGCAGTTCTATCTGCAAGCAATACCGTGTGTACGTAGTCTACGGCTGCTTCGGGGGGAATACTGGCTGTAGCTGCTGTAGAACCGCCACCGCCGCCGCCACCGCCACAGGCGATCGCAGTTAAACCGACGGTTATAGCTAAGGCAATTAAGCCGATAGTTCTTGTTTTTATACTCTGAATTAGGTTGTTCATTGTTAGGATAGTTTTGGATATTTGTGGTTGAGTATTGTGGAATAGATATTAATTTAATTCCCATTGCTCGACCTTTTCTTTTCTAAATTGCGTACTAGTTGAAAAGTACGCAATTGTCGATCGGGTGGGCGAGCAAAGTTAGCTTCGACTAACTCATCATCGAAGATACTGTTGTAGGCGTGTTCTACGCCGTGACAATTCATACAGACTTCCTGAACCATGCGATCGCGTGGCTTGAGTGTATAAGTATTATTGTGATTGACTAGAATACTGTCGCCAGAAGTTTCTCTGGGTAAATGACAGGTAGCGCAAGTAACGGAATTTTCGTCTGGGCGAGGCAAAGTCCCGATTTGGCGAAATATATTAGCGTGGGGAGAATTTTTGTAGTTCAATGAATGGTTGTCGCTGTGACAAGTCAGACAAGAATCTACCGAGGCTTGGTAGGTATTAACCGTATGAACGTTATGGCAGGTATTGCAGTTCATTTGTTTGTCTGCTACTCCATCCTTCATGGGTAGATGAGCCATTGCGGGAGTTAAAGGCGATAAACCCTCTAAAGTACGAATGCCGTGTTTGCCTAATAAGAAAGTATCGACGCTGTTTTCGTGACAGCTTCTACAACTTTCTTCGGTAGGATTAGCTACAAATTTTTTCGTCTCCTCATTTTGGTGACAGCTAGAACAATTAACATCTGCTAAAGCGTGGGCGCTAGTTTGCCACTGCTGCTCGATCTTCTGTAGTTGAGCCTTGCTAACACCATCTGCTAATGCCACACCTGGAATAAACCAAGCACAGCAAAACACCAAACAGAACAATAGAGTCGCTATTCGTTCCTTATTCCTCATATCTCCCCTCCCAGAAACTCTTGGCTTAAATCTGGTTTGGGAGCTTTATCTAGTTTGGCTTCGACAACGCGATTGGGTAAGGCTGGCTTAGGTAACATCCAAGGCTGGTCGAGATTTTTACGTAAAAAGCCCGTGGAAATCGAACGATGATCGTGAAAATTATGACAGCCACCAGTCCAACAACCGTCAGGCTCAAAGTCATTATGACTGACTAATTCCCCTTCAATTACACCTTGATGACAAGCCATACACAGATCTGGTGGTAAGTTAACTCCTCTAGCGAACATATGTTCGTGTTCTCGGTGACAGGCAGTACAGGTTAAAACATCAAGGTTTTCCCGCAATTGTGCCCATCGAGGATCGCGAAACTTCTTTGCACCGTGAAGATCTTCTGCCATTTCTGCTTCGTGACAGCGATTGCAGGTATCGTTACTAACTGGTTTAAAACCTTCGTGACAAGAGTTACAGGAAGCTTCAAACAGTACATGACCGTTAGAAGTTTCTCCTGGTAAAAATACGCTCTTACTATCTAAAGCAAAAGCTGCACCCAGCCACAGCACGAGAATTAACATCGCTCCGATGATGGCTAATTTTGAACCTAATAAAGCCAAAGGATTCCAATTACGCGAAACGTTTCTTGCCATCGTCTTCTAGAGTAGGAGGGCTAAAATAGTTGCCACGATCGCCATAATTCCCCCGCCTGCAAAAGCTACCATAGTTGCTTTACTCGAATCGTAGGTAGATTCCGATTCCATAGCCATACTAGTCCCCGCGCTATTAGCCTTCATACTAGCCAGAGGTTGGGAGTTAAAAGCTATTTGAGTATTGCTAAATTCTGATGAAGGTTTGATTTCTGGCGAGCGCGAAACTTCAGAAGTTGGCAAAGCAATTTCTGCCTCGGAATAATCCGCACCGTCAAGCATGATTTCGCTAATTGCACCATAAGCAGCTACCCAAGCTTGCTGAACTTGAGGAGTCCACTTATCTTGTAAATACTGCTCGAATGTAGTCAGTAAAGCTTCTCCCACTAAAGGATAGTGGGCAGGTAATGCGCCATATTTGACGTGACGTGCCCCCAAACCTCTTAACGCACCATTTAAAGCATCGGGATTACGCAAATTTTCGACTACTAAAACTAAAGAGTTGAGAAGCTTTTTCTTTTGCGCTTCCATATCCGTAGTATCAAACAACGGTTTGGCTTCGGGATGGGCGGTAAATAAATTACTGTAAAAGCTAGCCACGAATTCGTTAGCCTGAGGCTTGATTTCATCAAAGCTTTGCTCCAAAAGCTCCACATTTAATCCTGCTTCGGCTTCGGCTTCGGAGGTTGGTAAAGCAATTTCTGCCTCGGAATAATCCGCACCATCGAGCATGATTTCACTGATTGCACCGTAAGCATCTACCCAAGCTTGTTTGACTTGAGGAGTCCACTTATTTTGTAGATGCTGCTCGAATGTAGTTAGTAAAGCTTCTCCCACCAAAGGATAGTGGGCGGGTAATGCGCCATATTTGACGTGACGCGCCCCCAAACCTCTTAGGGCACCATTTAAAGCATCGGGATTACGCAAATTTTCGACTACTAAAATTAAAGAGTTAAGAAGTTTTTTCTTTTGCGCTTCCATATCCGTAGTATCAAACAACGGTTTGGCTTCGGGATGGGCGGTAAATAAATTATCGTAAAAACTAGCTACAAATTCGTCAGCCTGGGGCTTAATCTCATCAAAGCTTTCTTCAAGGACTTCTACCTGTAAAGACATTAGTTGCTTTCTCCTCTTTAAATTTAGTTATAAATTGCTTTTTTGAGTAAAAAATATTGTTTTTTCTAAGCTAATATAAAAAATATAT
>JACLAC010019813.1_pt1 | contig 25322 bp, 20 predicted proteins | sample 8027881 | NCBI WGS metagenome assembly JACLAC01 (sample SAMN15725517, study PRJNA655200) | protist metagenome | isolation source: fluorescence activated cell sorting (FACS) single amplified genomes of... | place: Spain: Blaines Bay Microbial Observatory, Mediterranean Sea | collected 2016-01-19 | reverse complement strand
CTCTGTCGGAGGATGCTTTCGGCCGAGGGTGGATGATCAAAATCAAAATGTCGAATCCCGGCGATCTAGACGCTCTGCTTGATCGGGCTGGCTATGTCCAGCACTGCGAATCCGAAGCTCACTAAGCCGCCGGATTTTCGCCCGCAGACTCACCGCAGCTTGCAGTTTTTTGCGAAATTCGCCGTAAACGACCTTCGCAAAGTGGTGTTCGAGCGGCTGCTCAGTTGAACGCCGTGGATTCGTCGTCAAACTAAATTGGCTGGGCAAGTGGGCGGCCATATCACGGCCCTCTATAATCCAGCGTTTTCCACAAAAAGGCACTCAGGCGGGGCAGATTCCTCGTTCACAAAAACAGGGAGGTTGCATTGAGCTACCTGTTCAACACGCCAGATGAAAAGCAGGAGATGCTGGCGGCCATCGGAGCGGACTCGGTCGAGTCGCTCTTCGACGACCAGATCCCGAAATCGCTTCAGCTTGGGCGAGACCTGAATCTCCCGAAACCGCTCACCGAACTGGAACTCGAACAGCACGTTCAGAGCCAGGCAGCTCGGAATGGTGGGCGGTCCAATCGAGTCTGCTTTCTCGGCGCGGGCGTCTACGACCACTTCATCCCGGCGGCCGTCGACGCGATCGCCTCTCGCGGAGAATTCTATACCGCGTACACGCCGTACCAGGCCGAGGCCAGCCAAGGGAGCCTTCAGGCCTTCTTTGAATTTCAAACACTGATCTGCCAACTGACCGGCATGGACGTTTCCAACGCCAGCCTCTACGAAGGTGGCACGGCCGTCAGCGAAGCGGTCTTCATGGCGATGCGGGTCACAAAGCGACACGAGAAAGTCGTCGTCCTCGGCTCGGTCCATCCTGAATACCGCCAGGTCGTGGAGACCTACTTGGCCAGCCTGGGCTGCGAACTGATCGTCGTCCCGACTCCCGATGGAGTCGCCGATCCGACCGTCGTTGCAGAGGCCGTTGACAAATCGACGGCCTGCCTGGTGATTCAAACTCCGAATTTCTTCGGCTGTCTGGAACAGGTTGAGGCGATGAGCGAAATCGCTCATCAGCACGGGGCTCTGGCAATCGTCTCGTTCGATCCAATCAGCCTCGGCGTCCTGAAGAAGCCTGGAGAATGTGGTGCCGACATCGCGGTTGCCGAGGGTCAGGCGTTGGGAACTCCCATGCAGTTTGGCGGCCCGTTCCTAGGCATCCTTACCTGCCAGCAGAAATTCGTCAGACAGATGCCTGGCCGACTGATCGGCCAAACGATCGACCGAAATGGGAAGCGATGTTTCGTGCTGAATCTGCAGGCCCGCGAACAGCACATTCGTCGAGAAAAAGCAACGAGCAACATCTGCACCAACCAAGGACTGCTGGCTCTTCGAGCAACGGCTTATCTCTCGCTGGTTGGCCCACAGGGCCTTCGTGAAGTGGCGAACCTCTCCTGCAGTAAAGCTCACTACGCGGCCAAGAGCCTCTCCGAAATCGACGGTATCGACCTCGCCTTCGAGCAACCGTTTTTCAAAGAGTTCACGGTCAAGTGCCGAGACGGTGCCAACGAGTTCATTGCCCGCGCGAAACGAGCCGGATTCGACATCGGTCCGGACCTGACGCCGTTTGGCGGACCGGAAGACCACGTCCTGGTCGCAGTCACCGAATGCCGGACGAAAGACGAAATCGATCAACTGGTCGAAGCTGTTCGCAACGAAGCGAACCAGGACTCACCCTCCGTTTCGGCACCTCACATCAAGGTCTCCACCAGCCAGCCCGTTTAGGCATAAAAAGTCGCAACAACAGGACGCTGAAATGCGAAACACTCAGGCAACGGAACTGCTGTTCGATCTCGCCCGCCCCGGCCGTCGCGCTTCCGTCTTTCCGGACAGCGATGTCGAGACCGCAACGGCCGCGGAGTCCATCCCGGCAGAATTCCTGGCTGAAGAATCGCCGGAACTGCCCGAGGTCACCGAAGCCGACGTCATTCGGCATTTCACCAACCTGTCGACGCTCAACATGTCCGTCGACACGCACTTCTATCCGCTCGGCAGTTGCACGATGAAGTACAACCCGAAGCGGCACGAGCGATTGGCCGCTCTGTCCGGTATCGGCGACCTGCATCCGTACCAGAGCGAAGATCAGATGCAGGGCATGCTGAGGATCCTGTTCGAAATGCAGGACATGCTCGCCGAGATCGCGGGTCTGCCCGCCGTTTCACTGCAGCCCGCTGCGGGGGCTCAGGGCGAATTTACAGCACTGCTGGTCGCCTCGGCTTACTTCAAGGATCGCGGCGAGAACCGCACGAAGGTCCTGTTTCCCGGAAGCGCTCACGGCACGAACCCGGCCAGCGCCGCTCTCGCCGGATTCGACTGCGTCCAACTGAAAGATGGTGAAGACGGCTTCGTTGACCTCGACGATCTGAAGGCCAACCTCGACGATCAGACCGCCGTCTTCATGATCACGAACCCGAACACGCTCGGCCTGTTCGAAAGCAAGATTGTCGAGATCGCGGAACTCGTCCACGAAGCGGGCGGCCTTGTCTACATCGACGGTGCGAATATGAACGCTATCCTCGGCGTCACGCGGCCGGGCGATTTTGGCGGAGACATGATGCACTACAACGTGCACAAAACTTTCACCGGCCCTCACGGCGCTGGAGGCCCTGGTGCCGGCCCGATTGCCGTCCGGGAATTCCTGGCAGATTACCTGCCCGGCCCCGGCGTTTCACGCAGCGAATCCGACTCCGAAACGTTTACGCTGACCACTCCGGCAAAATCGATTGGTCGAGTCCGCTCGTTCTTCGGCAACGTCGGCATCCTGATGCGAGGCTACTTCTACCTGCGAACTCTCGGAGCCAAAGGTCTGCGCGAGGTCTCCGAAGACGCCGTCCTGAACGCCAACTACCTGAAATCGCTACTGGACGATGTGCTTCCGGTTCCCCACGGCGAGCGATGCATGCACGAGTTCGTGGCCTCGGCCAGCCAGTTGCAGAAGGACCGCGGCGTCTCCGCAATGGACATCGCCAAACGTCTGCTCGACTACGGATTCCACGCTCCCACCGTCTACTTTCCGCTTGTGGTGCCCGACGCGATCATGGTCGAGCCGACCGAAACGGAATCCAAAGCCACTCTGGAAGCTTTTGCGGAAACCTTCCGCAAGATCATCGAAGAACCGGTTGAGACGCTCCATGAAGCACCTCACACCACACCAGTCTCGCGCCCTGACGATGTCAAAGCTGCGCGGAACCCCATCCTGCGATGGCGAAGTGACAGTTGAGTTTCTTCTCCCTGCGGCGAAGGCGCCCGAAGGGCAGATGAGGGGAACGATGATGAACAATTCGCATCCGAATCCCTCGCGATACGACGCCTGCAGATTCTCTGTGCCAGAAACATCGTCCACCTCGCCGAGCGAGACAGTGCCGTAAAGCCTGTCTCCATTTGCTGAAAGCCAAGTGACTCAAGCTGTTCAGCAAGATTCGGGTCGACGACTCGCCTGCCGAAGCGGAGAAGTCGCCATTGCTCACGACTGGCCGGCATCGAAGACGCAGCCTTATCAGCTCACCTGACGAATTCTTCCACAACGATCTCGCGTCGGCGCGGGCCGCAACACGAAGTCACACCAGCGTGGAGAGGTCAGAAATGCGTATCCGTCCAGTTTCTCCTCCTCGAACGCGAGCCAGATTCATGACGGCGCTTCTCGCCGGCATGAAGGAGTGCCCAGGCGAGGTCACCGACGCGCATCTCTGAGGCGGGCCCGAAGATGGACCACGCGTCGGACGTGCCTCGAACAACACATCGCGACCGGACTCGCGGTAGCTACGGAACTCAATCACGATTCTGGCTCCGCGATTGGCTCAAAGCGGCTTGTCCGGCTTCCGGCGAGGGCCCCGCTGCCAGTGAAGACGATCTCCGGTTGTGTGCCCAAAGCGGCGGGCACAATTGAGGCAGAACTTCGCGTGACCATACTGAAGGTAAACCTCACCCGGCAGCAGCAGATGAAAGTAGTCCTCACCCGGTGCCTTGAAGTGGCAGTACTCCCGCGGTCGGTTATCCATGATGTGAGCTTCCCAGCTCTTTGGATACGGCAAGTACTGCCGGAGGTCGTGTGGAATTTCCTGGAGTTCGAATGGCTCCGGCAGTTCCTCAGGGTGGCCTTCAGTCATGATGACGATCTGAAATGAGGGAGACGAATCGGAGTGGGGGACTTTTCGCGAGGCCGATATGATCCGGCGAAATGCTATCGGATCGCGGATTATTGTCCGACGAAGCGGGAGTCAGTGCACGATGAATTACGAAATCCGACCCGCCCAGACCGACGAATTCCTGGACGTTGCGGCACTTGACCGGATTGCCTGGCCAATCATGGACGACACGTTCATCCCGGACGGCGAGCATATCTGGAGGGTCTGGTGTGACTACGCAAATCTGCTACTGGCGGCTGTGCACGATCGCGAGCCACTCAGCGAGTCAAATTCCGTCGCGGGAGCCCTCGTCATGTTCCCAACAAAACAGCACGAGCAGGTGCTGCACAAAATCATGGTACACCCGATCTGTCGGGGGCACGGAATTGGCAAGGCCCTCATGCAGGAGGCGCTGGACGGAGCCCGTGTGCCGGTCATTTTGACAGTGGATCCGGAAAACACTCCTGCTGTGCAGCTTTACGAGCAATTCGGTTTTCGCATTCGCGAAAGAATCGACGGCTACTATCGACCACACGAAGATCGCCTCATTATGGCATACGAGCCACCCACTTCCTCAGTAGCCTCGCTGCAATGACCGCTCACCCCACGTTCAGCTGATATGGACAGGAATCGGGGATTTCCGTATCACGCGCCTCGTGGAGACTGCGCTCGGAGTGCCGCTCTGCAGATCCCCTAAACTGCCCGAATTCCGGGCGTGATATAGTGTGCGGAGGCATGGATGCCAAACGCGGGCGTATCGTGGCGTGGAGCTTGGGCTCAATCCCGGGGATTGCTGTTTCCCGTCCTCATCGTGATGTCGGTGCTCGTGATTGTGGCACCGATGCCCGCCATCGTTCTGGACCTGTTGCTGGCGTGTAACATCACGGCAGCCGTCCTGATTCTCCTCACGACGATATACGTGCGAAAACCGCTGGATTTCAGCGTATTTCCGGCACTTTTGCTGGGCACGACTCTCGCGCGGCTGGTCCTGAACGTCGCCTCGACGAGGCTGATCCTGACGCAAGGAGCCACCGAGCAGACCAGCGCGGCCGGCGAGGTCATTCAGGCTTTTGGCGAATTCGTCACCGGCGACCGGATCGTAGTCGGCCTGATTCTTTTCAGCATTCTAATCGTGATTCAGTTTCTGGTGATCACGAAGGGCTCGGGTCGAGTCAGCGAAGTCGCGGCGAGGTTCTTCCTCGACGGTCTCCCCGGTCGGCAGATGTCAATCGACGCGGACCTGGCCAACGGAGTCATTACACAGGATGAGGGCAAGCGGCGGCGAGAAGAACTCGCCCAGCAGGCCGACTTCTACGGAGCCATGGACGGCGCCAGCAAATTCGTACGCGGAGACGCCATCGCCAGCATCGTCATTACAGTGATCAACATCCTCGGCGGATTTTACGTCGGCGTGGCTGAGGGGGGGCTCGGTGTTGCCGAAACCGGAGCGATCTTTACGAAGCTGACAATCGGCGATGGGCTGGTCACTCAGGTACCTGGTTTTCTGATCGCACTGGCAGCCGGCCTGATTGTGACTCGCTCGTCCGTCGACACGGATTTGCCCAAAGATGTTGTCAGCCAGGTCTTCCGACATCCAGAGGCAATGTTCCTGGCAGCGGCGTTTCTGGCAGCGATGTCGTTTACGGGCCTGCCCGCCGCACCGCTGCTGGCTCTTGCAGTTGGTTGTGGAGTGGTCGGCGTCGTACTTCAGCGAAGCCAGGACGAACTGCCTCAATCGAGCGAATCTTCTGATCAGACCACGGCTCAAACCGATTCGGCGACTGACCAATCGACCGTGTCCGATGAGCAGCTTGCGGTCGAAGTCCTGACAGTCGAACTCGGCTCCGGCCTGGTCCCGCTCGCCGACGCGGCTACGAATGGCGACCTGCTGGAAAGGATCACTCAGATTCGAACTCAGATCGCCGAAGAATTCGGCATGATCCTTCCTCGAGTTTACGTCAGAGATCACGCGTGGCTCGGCATGAACGAGTACGTTTTGCGGATTCGCGGAGTCGAGGTTGCTCGTGGTGAAATCTGGCCAACGCAACGACTCGCGATCAATCGCGGATCCGCACGCGGGACGCTCCCCGGAATTCGAACGACTGATCCCATCGAAAGCGACGATGCTGTCTGGATTGCTGAATCGATCGCCGACCAGGCCAGCAGCCAGGGCTACTCCGTTGTCGAGCCGGCGAGCGTTCTGGGTCGCCACCTCACCGAAGTCATTCGGCTGAACGCGGACGAATTACTGACCCGCCAGCATGTTTACGAACTGCTCGGAACTCTCAAACGTCGAGCCCCCGATCTGGCTGCAGAACTGAACCACGACGTGATCCCGATGTCGCATGTCCACGGCGTTTTGAAAAGTCTCCTTGCCGAGCGCCTTCCGATTCGCGACCTGGAGACGATCATCCAGGCGATGGTCGATGTGAGTGCCGACCGGCCCGGCCTGAGCGTGCTCATCCAGACCGTTCGGTCGTCTCTCGCACGTACAATCTGCCAGAAGTTTCGCGATCAACGCGGGCGTCTCCACGTTGTCACCCTGAGCCATTCGCTTGAAGACCGACTGTCCTCAGCATTTAACATTGGCGACGCCAGGCCACTCACTCAGACCGAACGCGACTTGCTGCTTTCCACGTTGCGAAGCGAAGTCAGTCTGCTTTCACAGATCGGACTGACTCCGATTCTCCTCACAGTGAATCCCGAAACGCGTGCCGGCATTCGATCTTTCGTGGAAAAGCGGATTCCACGTCTGGTCATTCTTTCGCAAACCGAAGTCACGTCGGACACCGAAATTGTCAGTCGGGGCGAAGTCGGAATTGACTTGCGGTCTCCGCCCGAATTCCTGAACTCCGCTCGGCCACATGACCTGCCAGCACAGCGAGGCTGAACTTCGTCAGATGCCAGATTTGACACTCACTAATCCACCCTGGGAACAGCCGTCATTATGAGCACCGTCAGAACTTTTCGAGCTGCGTCGATGAAGGACGCACTGGCCCTCATTCGTCACGAACTGGGATCAGAAGCCGTCATTCTGGAATCTCGCGAAATCCCTGGGCGACGCCGACTACTCCCGTGGCTGAAGACACCAGCCGAAGTTGTTGTGACCGCCGGTTCTGGGGAATCGGTCACGACCCACAACTCGGGCGGCGTTGCACTGAAGACTGACAATGAAACAACGATATCATCCGACATCTCGCTCGAGGACCTTTCAGTCCCTGTGAGCCCAACTCAGCCGTCGGACGCTCAGGATCTAAGTGGTGAATCCGAAAGCCCAGTGGCAAAGGCCGTTCAAATTGCTGCCGAGCTCGAACGCCGAGGCGAAATACCAATACCTCCACGACCAACCGTTGACCAGGCGGCTGGGCTGGTCGCGAGCATTGCGGCCGAGATCAGCCAAACAAGCCCATCCATCAGGACAACTGCATCACCAACTCTGCCTTCCGATGAAGTTGTCTCGCGACTCAACACGCTTCAAAGAATGGTCGAAAACCTTTCCCGCACACCTCAATTCCGAGGTGGAGAAGAGATCCCGTCGGAGCTGTTTGAGATTTACACGCAACTCATCGACGCGGACATGGAAGACGAGATTGCCCGCGAACTTGTTTTCGCTCTTCGCCAAGCCGGGACGCCCGAGCAGATCGAAGACGCAGACGCTTCGCACGCCCTGCTGTCAGCCATGGTCGAAACCGACATCCGCTGCACTTCCCCCATTCAGACTCAGCCAGACCAACGAAATGTCGTGGCCCTCGTCGGACCGACCGGAGTCGGCAAGACCACAACCATTGCCAAGCTTGCTGCCAACTTCCGCCTGCGCGACGGAGTCAAAATGGGTCTGGTCACGGTGGACACCTATCGCATCGCAGCAGTCGAGCAGCTTCGCACCTATGCTGAAATCATTGACTTGCCCATGAAGGTCGTCACGAGTCCGGCCGAGATTCGACAGGCGCTTGACGACTTTGCCGGACTCGACCTCGTTCTGATCGACACCGCCGGCCGCAGCCCGCGCGACGAGCCGCAAATTCAGGAACTGAAATCGATACTCGAAGCAGCCGACGTCGACGAAGTGCACGTTGTCATGAGCCTCACAGCGAGCGTCCGTAGCATTCGCATGACCTGCGAACAGTTTCAGGAAGTCAATCCGACGGCCCTGATCCTCACTAAACTGGATGAGGCCGCAGGAATGGGAAGCCTTCTTTCGGTTTCCAAACAGGTTTCGCTGCCGGTCAGCTATCTGACAACCGGGCAGGATGTCCCGGAGGACATTGAACCGGCAGACGCGGGCAGGATGACTCGACTGATACTCGGTCAGGACCGGCTGTTCGATTGAGCGAAGCCGCTTTCAACAGGAAATCATGCATGATGGACCAAGCAACCGCGCTACGAGGACTCGTCGGACAACACGAATCGACCGAGACCGTTAATAGACGACCTTCGCCCTCCGGCGCCTCGACCATCGCAATCACAAGCGGAAAAGGCGGAGTCGGCAAAAGCTGCATCGCCGTCAATCTGGCAATCGCACTTGCCGAAACAGGGCGATCGGTCTGCGTCCTCGATGCGTGCCTTGGTCTGGGCAGCGTCGAACTGCTTTGCGGCGTGAGCGGCTACTGGAATCTCTCCCACTTTCTGACAGGAGCCCGCTCATTGGACGAGATCGTGCGCAAAGGACCGGCTGGCATCAGCATTGTGCCTGGAGCCAGCGGCCTGTCCGACCTCGCCGATACTGAAGAAGTTCAGGAAGATCTACTCGCCCAGATTCAGACGCTCGAATCGAGTCACGATGTTCTCATCGTTGACACAGGAAGCGGAATTCATCGGACTGTCCGTAAGTTTGTCCTCGCTGCTGACCAGGCCCTGGTCGTGACAACCCCCGAAACAACTGCGATCGCCGGTGCCTACGCAACCGTGAAGGCGGTGGGAGCAGGCGATGGCCCCGCACTCAGCCTTGTGATTAATGAATCCACATCGAATCGCCAGACCGCCGAAATCAGTGGGCGACTCGTAAAAACGGCCTCGACGTTTCTGCGCAACGAAATACAGGTTGCTGGATCGGTCCGGTGTGACTCCGCCGTTCCCGCCTCGGTCGCCCATCGTCAGCCTCTGCTGATCCAGTCACCTCAGTCACCAGCCGCCCGGGACATCCGCAATCTCATCGGTGGACTTGCAGGCATCCGCTCTTCAACAAAGTCCTACTTTTCCTCTCTTTCCCGGTGACAGAATTCCGCCTCACTCACACAAAAATGGTCTATGTGAGATTGTGAGACTTCCATTAAGGTTTTCCTACACTTCACCTTTCATACCGCTAAAACACACACCCATCAACAACGCTGCTCAATCAACAATTCCGGTCACGAAGAATATCCGGGAAAAAGTGATTGGCACGGTGCCGAACAGCCGATAACTCGATCAGTGAGTTTCTGCACTCATCTTGTGTCTTTGTGTATTCACAGAACTGAGTGAGAACCCATTCCCACCTCAAAGCTCATCCTGCCACTCACATCACCTGGGACGAGAAGCTGCGACCGGCGGAGCCGGTCCTGAGAACGCACACCACGGAGGGTTTCATGGCCACCACCAAACTCAGTGACGAGGCACTTCTGGAAGTCTGGAAAGAATTCAAAGCGAATCTGAAAGACCAGCGACTCAGAAATATTCTCATTGAGCGTTTCCTTCCCCTTGTGAAGTATAACGCTGAGCGAGTCTGGCAAAAACTCCCTGAGGGAGTGGACCTCAACGACCTGATTTCCGCAGGTGTCTTTGGATTGATGGACGCCATCGAAGCGTTTGACCTGTCTCGAGGCGTCAAATTCGAAACATATTGCGTGCCCCGAATCCGCGGAGCTATGCTCGACGAACTCCGCACAATGGACTGGGTTCCTCGCCTGGTTCGCAGCAAAGCCAGCAAGCTGGAAGCAACACGCAAAAAGGTTGAAGCCCGGGTTGGCCGCCCGCCGACCAGTCAGGAGATGGCAGAGGAGCTGGAAGTCTCGCTGGAAGAATTCGAAAAAATGAAGTCCGACGCGAGTGCTGTGAACCTCGTCAGTCTTAATAAAAAGTGGTACGAAACAGACAGTTATAAAGACGTCCGCGAAGTCGATATTATTGAAGACAGCAAGGGAGAAGACCCCACAGAGGATCTCCAGAAGCGAGACGTCATGCGTCTTGTCACAAAAGGACTCAATCGGAACGAGCGACTCATCGTCATCCTTTATTATTATGAAGAGCTGACAATGAAAGAAATCGGCCAGACTCTGGGGCTGTCCGAATCGCGTGTCAGTCAGATGCACTCAAGCATTGTTGTGAGACTCAAAGACCAGTTGCATCGTCGCCGCCCCGAATTCGCCGAGTAGAATTCACTGCTCCACCGGCATTTTCACCAGGATCATTACCGGACGATCGCAGGATCCGCCCCTCTCTGGAGCCTCGGCCGGTCGCTGCTGAGCCTTGTCCCCTTCCTGATCGCTATTCCGACTTTGCTGTTCTCGCGCCGTTGGCAGTGGATTGACCTAGCGATTTTGCTTGTAGTTGGGTGACAGGCCGCCTGCCATCTGCGACACCTCGCACTACTCAGTCTGGCCACGCTGATCCTGCTGTCGGGCCCACTGACAGAAGCACTGCGCAACGTGTTCGCCAGCCTCACGGATCGCTGGTCCCGGCCGGACGCAAGACGGTTGAGAATCTGCGGAGTCGCTGCAACCTGCCTGTTTCTGCTCAGCCTGCAGATTCATGGAACTGCCCAAATGTGGCGACGTGGCATCGCGCCCTGGGAAATCGCTGTCGAGTGTCGTAGCTACGTTCCAGGCGTTCCCGCAAACGCCGTTGGCTTCATCCATGAGCACAAGATTCAGGGCAACCTTGTCACCGATTACGGTTGGGGCCAGTACGTGCTGTGGCACTGTTATCCTCGGAATCGAGTGGCTTTTGACGGTCGCTACCGAACTGTGTTTCCGCCGAACATCGAGAGAGAGTTCTTTGCCCTTCAGCGGGCAGGAGTCGAACAGCCCGAGACCACGCCGATCTTGGACCGTCACCCGACGGACATCGCGCTTGTCCCGGCCGGTCGCAGCGTGGATGAGTACATTAAAGGTCGGAGCGATTTCCGGTGTGTCTACCGAGACACACAGGCGGCTGTTTTTGTGCAGAGTGTTTCAGAGTTTGAACATGTCCCGACGGCCCGTGACATCTCTCAGGCCGCTCTCAAAACAGAAAGATGGTTGTCGTTTCCCGCTCGTCCCGTCATCACCGGCACGTCGGTTGCTGAAACAGTGAGAAAGGCCTCTACATTGGCAGTGGCTCAGCCAGCCGCCCTAAAAGCGGTCTCAGGCAACTAAGGCAGAGCGTTCCAGATTGGGCGACTCGTCAGAAAATAAAACGACATCGGGGGTTCAGCGTGCTTCGCAGGCTCAAAAAAAGCATTAACGCTCAAAAACGAAGGTGGAAGGGCTCGGTTTTCATTGAGTACATCCTCCTTGTGACGATCGTCGGTCTTGCTGTCGTTCGAGAGGCTCTGGTCAACGAACTGATCGACCTAGCGAATGCAATTAACGGCTGATGTCGGTGTATCCACGCGGAAACCCCTCACCGCGAGTCTGTTAACACCCGTTAGCCAGGTGGCGACTTTTGAAGGCACACTCCGCAATACGATTCTGCACTAATCGAGCAGACGCCACAAAGTCCACTCTGCGCCAAACCTCTCGCCCCAACCGTCGAGCGGTAATCGCTCTTGAGTTTCTGCTCTCGATGCCGATTCTGTTCATCGTGACGCTGGCCGCATTTCAGTTCGGCATTCTTGGTCTGGTCATTCAGGCAGGCACAACGGCTGTTATGGAAGCCGCTCGAGAAGGGGCCAAGGCATTCCCCTCAACCTTGGTTCTGGACAACAACGGCGGTGGCAACACGGACCCCACCGGCAACGACGATATTGCAGACAAGATTGCTCTGATAGTGGATGAATTTCTGGCAGTTCATTGTCTGGAAGTCCGTCAGTCCGGTGTGAGCGATGACGCGACAAAAGCCAACGTTCGCGTCGAGATCGATCGCGGCGGCGCCATTGCCACTCGCGGCGACACGACAATCGCATGTAATCGGACAGGAACTGCTGCGGGAGCCAGCGAGATTGTCGTCACTGTCTGTTTCAACCTGGTCGACTCTTCCAATCCGACAGGACATGGCAACCCGGTTCCCGACTGGTTGAGTTCATTCAACCTGTCAATTTCCACGTGCCGGTTCGAGATGTCGTCACGTGCAAATCTTGAATAACGAAGGTAGGGGCGAGAGACAGATGCAACCGGTCATTCAGGATTTCATCGTCTGGTTCGGCAGATTTGTTTTCTGCTCAACAGCTATCCTTGTGACCGGAAACCTGATCGGCCGAAAGCTGCGAGCTCGGAAAGCGGCGGGGAAGACCGCAGAAAAAGCAAGTGCTAAAGCAAAGACTGGTGCCAGCAAAGGCGGCATGAGAAAGCTGACATCGCGAATCTGATCCAGTCACTGATAGAAAACGCGATGGAATTGCCATTGCCGGAAGCTCGGATCCTACTGGCCTGCGTAGCGTCATCCAGAGTAACAACTGCCGTCGCAAACTTTCGGACACGACGAATCCCCAACTGGTTGACTCTGACTGCTTTCGTCCACGGCGTAAGCATTCAGGCCTAGCGAGGCGGCTGGACCGAACTTTGCGGCGCGAGCCTGATCTGGCAGGTGGCGACCTTATCAACGATTCTCGTAGCGATGTATTCGGCATTGGTATCCACCAAATCCCAGCATCAGCGCGTGACAGAGACCACCAGTTGCTCAGCATGAGTCAGAATCCTCTAGCGGACGGTGGCTTCTTTTTCGCGGGTCGCAGCGGTCGTCAAGAACAACTCGTATCCGGCCGTTACCGTCGTTCCTCTCGCAGGTCTCCTTGCATTCGCACGAACTCACGTGCTCCGTATTCCAGCGGAATGTGAATCGTGCCGGCCCCATCAATTCTCAGCCAAGAGTCTGCAGCGACGTTCGCGTTGCAATGACAACTTCGTCATTGGATTCCGATTCGATCTCAAAGAACTGCTCCTAAACTGCCGGATGCTCTTTCCCCTTCCGGCGTGGGGCCGCAGCCAAACGGGTCACTGAATGCCCCACTAAACGGGCAAGGTGGCAGCGGAAATCCAAACGGCGAGGTGCGGTTTCGCTGGACGACGATCATCGTCTGCCAGGATTCACTCCATCCGGCCAGTGGTATCGAGCGAATGAACGGCGAGTAACGGCATCGGTGCGCCAAGAAACAGCAACTGATTATCCGCTTTGAATTCGTCGACTGGCATCATGTGCTCGCCCGGTTCGGCTCTTACAAAGAAGCCTTGCCGGATTCGGAAAAAACTGACTTTGACGGTCAGTGAGCACGGACAATCGCGCGATGCAATCGCAAATCAAGCCAGTTGAGAACCTGGGCCAGCGTTTGCCGCCAGTCCGGCTCGTTCAGCAATTCGTGATAACGACCTTCGAGCAACTTGAAACTGCGGTCCGTGCTGCCAGTCTTCGACAACCAAGGCGCCGTCGCGGACGGCTCCACGATCATGTCGTCTCCGGCTTGGAGAGCCAGTACCGGGACGACCAGTTCGGAAACCTCTCTCCAGACCTTGTCGAGCGCCGATTTCATTTCAAAAAACCATGCCGCCGTCACACTTCCGTGGAGGTATTGGTCCTTCACGCGCAGGCCAAGTACGCGCTCGTTTCGTGTCGTATACTCAACCGGAACAGTGCTCTGAAAACGCGTCCTGGGAGCGACGTACGTCATGCACTTTCCAAGGAAGCAAGAAAGCGGATTGATCTTCACTCGAAGTCCCAGCAGCGGTGAAAGTAGAACGAGGGCGGCCGGACGAGTTGATCGGGTCTGGACATACCGGGCCGTGATGAGTCCCCCGAAACTGTGCCCCATGACCGCCGTGCGATCCGGGTTCAGTTCAAAGTACTGAAACAGCGTGTCCAAGTCCTCGAGGTACTCCTCGAAACTGTCGACGTGCACGGGAACACCGCGCGACTTCCCGTGACCTCGCATGTCAGGCACGATGACTTCCCAGCCTCGTCGAACCGCTTCCTGAGCCACGTGGCGATAGCGGCCTCCGTGTTCGCTCGTGCCGTGAACGATCAGCAGCGTCCGTCGGGATTGCCCGGGCTCCACGGGCACGAACTGTCGCACAAACAGTCCGGTGGAATCGGCAGCGGAAACGTTGTACTGGTGATAACGCACGACATGCCTCCTTCCCCGTAAAACCGCCAGATGGCGAGTGTGATGAAGCGGCCCGGGGGCTGCTGAGAAATAACGGATTCCTCAGCAAACGGATCCTGGACGAGTGTCTGCTGGGAATTCTCCAGGTGACCGGAACCGGGGCTGGATCCCAAATCTGCCACCTGAAAATTGCGAATCCCCTCCCGATTAATACGTCATTATAGTGGCTGTTGCTCCAGCAGAATCCGCTGTGTTTGCTGGCTGAAATCAAGATCGACGCGGCTCATCAATCCGAACAGTTGCAGAAGGCCTTTCTCCCGGTCCATTCGAGCATGGACGAAGCGGTCCGGGATTAACTGCGTGTGAAATCCGAGAATTTCACCTGTACGCCGGTCAACAGCCTCAAGTTCGATGCCATGAATGTTCGTGCGGTTTCGAGGCCGGACGCGAGAGAGCGAAACAAGAAACGGAAGCCGCGTTTGCTCAAGACGGAGGAATGTTCGCTGCCGACAGTGCTGTCCCCAGAGCACTTGCCCGGTGGCCCGGTCCAACGCGATGAGGCTTCCCTGCTGAACGTGATCTGCGGGAAGCGCCGAATCCGTCGCAAGGTAGTGGTACTTCTGCTGAGCGGCGAGATTGACCGTCCGCTGCGTGTTCACAAACAGCGTGTCCTCGTCAGCGAAGATCCGCAGAGCACTGACTCCCTCCATCTGATCGGGCGTCAAACGCACGTCGGCGATGCAGTTCACATTGGGCATTTCGAAGACGCGCAGACGCCCATAAATCAAAACACGCTCGTCTTCCTCGTGCTTGACTTTGACTGGATCAGGCATCAACAGCGCGAGCAGGCGATTGTCCGTCGTCCGCGACACATAAAATCGCCCGTCAACCTGCTCATCAAAATCGAACCTGTTGGCCCTCGGATCCCAGATCCGAATTCGCTTTCTGGTCTGATCGGGACGATTCTTCATGACGTGAAACAGCTTGCGCCCGAAAACGTAACGCAGATAGCGAAATTCGACATCGAGCGTTCCGCGTTCCAATACCTCGCCGGTTTTTGTGGAGAGCTTCGTCCACGAGCGCTGGTCGGCATGAAACATGACGAGAATGTCTTCATCGCCGAACAAACCAGCCTCTTTGTCGACATAAACACCGCTCGACAAATCGAGGTCCGATTTCCGCCAGCGCACTTGTCCGGTCGCTGGATGAACTCCAATGAGGTGCTTTTTCGTCTGGAAGACGCAGACGGACGGCGTTGCCGGACCAGCCTCAATCAGTTCGTGACTGGTGACCCGCGGGAATCTCAACTGCCAGAGTGGTGACTCATCGTGATGTTCGAGCAGCGAAATGCCATTGAGCTGAGCGGGCGACCCGACCGGCATGAAGTGACCGACCATCCGGTACTGCGTTGAGACCGGCAGACTTGTGCGACCGGGCATCACGATGCGGCCTCGTTCGCTGCCCCCGAAACGATCCACAATCAGCCAATCCGTTTTGTTGACTGTACCACGGCGCAGCAGATCGAAGCCCGAACGTTTCCCCGTGCTGAGTACCCGCCCGCTGGTCCACACTTTCCCGAGATCTGGCCGAGTGTCGTTCAATGAGAATTTCCGCACGACAACTCGCCGAACGTCCCAGGGCAACGGCTGCAGATTGTTGAATACTCCGCGAGTCGGCGAGCCTTCCACGAATGTTTCAAACAGCGTCTGTCCGTTCGGGATCGAGGAATCGCGGCGGGCAAATTCACGACTCGCTCTGAGTCTCTCCGTCAGAGTTTTCAGGCGATCTTCCAAGATCGAAGGCAGAGGAATGAACGCGAACTGCTTCTGAAATTCGGACAGCGCGATGCCCGCCTCTCCATGGAGCCCCAACTGGCTCCAGAGAGAAATCAAAAGCAACTCTGTGACAGCTCGCGTCTCACCGCTCGCCTGACGCCGGTTTTCCAGCATCAGCAATTCCGCTTCCTGCCAGCGCCCCTCCTGAATACACCGATCCGCCAATCGATTCCGAACTCGACCCGCAACCTGCGTCGTCGGGTAGAGGCGAAGGAAACTACGCAGCGAGTCGGTCGTCGCATCTGCTGCAAGCTGCGCGGCGTCGCGGTCGTGCAGCGTCCGCCAGTGCGAGTTCCGATTTACGGTCTCCAGGCGAGCCAGGACGCTCTGGCCCCAGACATCGCTGCGGATCGCCGTGTCGGTGTCGCCGCCAAGCTTCACAAACGATGCAAAGTCCGTTGTCGCGAGCTTCCTGGCTGCGGGCAGCACGTCGTCCCAGTTCCGCTGTTCGACGCCGAACCGAGTCCGTTCAACAAAAACGCGTCTCTGTTCAGTTGGAGTCGTGGCAAGCTTTTCGAGTGCCTCGATCATGCGCAGCCGCTGCTTATCAGTCAGTTTGCTGCCATCACCATTGAGCTGACGATAAAGCAGTTCCTGGAGAACTCGCCTGGCACGAGTGAGCTTTGAAATATCGCTGTCTTCCAGCAAATCGCTCAGCCGCTTCTCAGCCATTTCCACGCGTTCGGTCGAGAGCTCCAGCTGAGCAGTCAGAACCTGTGTTTCGATTTTGTCTGCCGCATCTTTCTTTGCGTAAAGCTCCTTCGTCAGCGCCTCGGCCTGGCCGAAGACAGTGATGTGCCGAGGTCCGGTCGAAATGACAAGACGATCGTGCAGCAGCAGGTTTCCGGGCCGCAGATGCGATCGCAGATGCTGACTGGCCAGCCCGAACTTGTTGAGGTCCACCTGGTCAGGATCTGAAAGACGGCTGCTGACCGTTGCCGTCAGCAGGTCCGTTTCGTGTAGCCGGTCTGCTCGAGAAGTCACTTCTCCGGTCGCAATGTCGAGCACGGCGACAGAGCCGGACTTCATCGGCAGCATGAACCGGTCACCCGTCCTCACTCCGCGTCCGGACGGGATACCAACGGGTTGAGACCACCGTTGAAGTCCCGTGTCGAGCTCCAGCAACCGGACGCTGTTTTTGTCGACGATCAGTACCCCCTCGTCCGTCACGGCTCCGACATAGACAGCCGCGCCACGCGGAACGCTCCATTTTCGAGTTCCTGTCGCCGAATCGAAGCAGTGAAGCTGGCTGGACACGCGCGGGAGGTAGACCACGTGCCGTCCGAAAACAACAGGCGGCGAAGACATCCCCACAAAGCCGTGAGGCCTCTTCGACAGAACTGTTGACGAGCCACGAAAGGGAGAGCGGACCAGGTCACCACAATGCACTGCCCAGAGAATTTCTCCAAAGAGAGCGTCGATGCCAACAACCAGTCCTGTCCCGGTCGGACAGATGACAATGCCGTCCGCAAAAGCGGGCAGGCAGGCAGACATCGCTCGATGCGCCTGTCCTCGGTGGAACAGCGACTGCTCGACAAGGCCAAAGCTCTGAATCCAGACGACGCGTCCAGTCGCCGCATCGAGCTTCACGAGATTCAGTTCGCGATGTGACTCCGTAATGGCAAACAGCACTCCGCCCAGTGGCAAAGGTGGCCCAAGAAACACGTGGTCGGCCAGCGGATCACTTGCCTCTTCCGTCAATCGGCCACCCGCCTGCCATACGACTTCCGGGGCTGGTGGATCATCGTCGTCCTTTTCTTCTTTCGGATTGAAAAACGGAACTTTCAGCGCGACGAGTCGGTTCTGCGCGGTGATGTCCTTCGTGCTGTCGGCAGCGAAGCTGAGCATGTCGACGGCAAAGACCCGCTCACCATCGGATGTCAGTTGGCCCAGCATCGTATTGCCGAACCAGGCGAAGCTCGCCACACCGTCTTCCGATTGCGAATACTGAGCCGTCCTCAGTGCCTCGCCGAACCGTGGAGCGCTCAGCCGGCAATCAAACTGCCAGTGCACTTCTCCACTGTGAGGGTCAACCGCTCGAACGCCTTCATAGTCTCGAACGATCAACTGTCCGTTGACGACAAGCGGTGAGACGACCGAGCCGATCTGCTGCAGTTCATCAGCCACTAGGCGGCGTTCCCACGACGCCAGCTGTTCGAAAGGTTTGTTGCGGGCCAGTGGCTGTGACCAGATCGGATTCAGCCAGGGAATCGTGCCTGTCGAGGAACCGTTGTGAGCCATCCCGCCGAACGGCGTTCCCCATTGCGAATCCTCAATCTTCTGCCGGAAGGCGGCCGTCGCTGTGGCAACTGATTCTTCAATACGAGCCAAATCTGCCGGCTGGACTCCGAAGCCGACAGACTCACGCAGCAGTTTCTGCGCTTCTTCCGGCTGCTCGGCAAGCTGAAGTGCGCAGCACGCCTTCGTGAGGACTCGTGCATTAATCCGTTTTCGATGCACTTCCGATTTCAGCAGACGCCGAAACAGCCGGGCTGCCTGGTCGGGTGATCGCTGGTCGAGACATTGCGTCGCCAGCTGCTCAACCGCCTTAAAGCCGGCTCGCGTTTCGAAGAATCGCCGCACCACTTCCTCAAGTGTCGCCTGGCTCGCTGTCTCACGAGCCTCTTTCAAGAGGACCGCCGCTTCCGGTTCACGGCTCTGCTCGTAGAGCGCCGGTTCGTCCTGGCTGAGCTTCTCCAGACGTTGACGCACTTCTCCGCGGACGCTTCGAAACATCACGCGAGTCGCCCCAATCGGAGTGCCACCAGGGACGGTTTCCGTCAACCACAGCACCGAGTCCGACCCATTGGCCAGAATGCTCTGATAAAGAGTCATCGCTTCCAGAAGGGCGCCATCCTCCTGAGCCGAGACCGCTCTCTGATAGGTCCGCACAAGATCTGGGTCGCGGAAGAGGCTGTGCCGCAGGATCGCCATGTTCGCAGGCGAGACACTGGGTTGAGCCTGACACTGCGGAATTTCAACGCCACCGGCCAGCATCGCCAACGCAGTGTAAAGAATGAGTTTCCGGAAATGTCGGAAAGCAGCCATCGATTCTCGATCCATCACTGTAAAGTGGGGCACTTCACTATAGCAGAGTCCTTGCCCGTTGCGTGCTGAGCCGTGGTCGCGGCTCCCGCTGATTTCAGTTCCTCACTGGGTCATTTCCGCAAGACAAAAAAGAAACCGGCCCTGGTCTCGATCGAGACTGCAGGGCCGGCCCGTCAATTCGCTGCAGGTGTCGTTCTCACCGCGACGACTGCCTCGCTCCCACCGTAGCTGATCGTGGCCTCGTCGCTGTCGGCGAGGGTAACGAAAGTGATGTCCGTCCAGTCGGTTTTGCCGTCGTTCGACTTGTACCGGTCGGAGATGGAAGTCCTCGCGTCGACGGTCCAGCTCCACCGGCCTGGCGAATTCCACTGCCCTTTGCAGCTCGGCCGGAAACCTGAGAGACGTCGCCAGTCGTTGTCTGGTTCCAGTAGTTGTCGATTCGGGTTGTCTTCTTCAGTTCGGTGAAGAGATTTGCGATCGCTTCCTGGACTTTCTGTTCGGTCAGATCAGCCACGAGTGCCGGGCGAACCTGTTCAATGTCCGTAACAAGTTGCTTCGTGAATCCCTCGCACTTGAGGATGACGTGACGGCTGAAGCCGCTGTTGATGATGTGAGAGATTTCGCCTTCCCGCAGTTTGAATGCCGCCTTCTCGATTTCCTCATTTCCCGAGTAGCGTGCGATCGGCGGAATACTGCCGCCGAGCGATCGGCTGTTCGGGTCGACCGAGTGATCACGGGCCAGCCGGTCAAAATCATCCGGCTTCAGCTTGGCCTGCTGCCAGATTTCGTTGGCTCGCCGCAGGTTGTCAAACATGATCATGCGGCATTTGACTCGTTGCCCGTAGTGCCTCACGAAGGCCTTGTGCAGATCGGATTCCGTCACCTGGACTTCGGTGCCGGCGAGTTTTTTCAGAGCAAGCATCGGCCAGATGATGTCCTGGCTGTACTGATCGGGCGAAATGTTTCGTTCCTGCTGCAGCATCGCCAGCCAGTTCTCGACCGGAATCTTGAACTGTTTTGCGATCCGCATGATCTCCTGTTCGACTTCCGGCTGAGTCACTTTGACACCGCGTTCTTCGCAGGCGAGCTGGATGACCGCGCGATTCAGCATTCCGTCCAAAACATCATTGCCAATTCGAAGAAGGCACTCGCGAGCGACTTTGTCGAGCGGAATCTGAATGCTGCGTCCGTTGCGAGAGACTTTTGCAGCCAGCTCGACATTGCCGGCCGGCCTTGCAGCTGCTGGTCGTTCAGCCGCATTCATCGATTGAGCTCGCCCCAGCTGGAACATGATACCGGCCAGCAGGAGGGCTCCAACACTTGCGGCAGTGATCTGGAACTTCCGGTTTCTGGCCAGGCTGCTGGCTTTGTCAAGTTGTGTCCTGGTCGGATCCGGACTGCCCGGGGCGACGGGATTCCCTTCACTCATCGCAAAACTCCCTCTGTTGCTGTGGACCGACACAGCTCCGATCCATCAGAGCGCTGTCCGAGGTGACTTATAAAGCGATCCCGGAATTCAGGTCAACGGCGGTTTGGGGCGAGCAGTTTTGAACAATTGCGGGACGATTGCCGGCCGGAGGTTTCGCAACACCAATTCGAATTGACGTGTTTTTCTGAGGCTCCGTAGACTCCCACCCCGCTCACTTTGCTCATTTCACAGGGTCGCCCGATTCAGTTCAGCGATCGCATCTTGGTTTTCACCTGATGAATCACGTCGTCATTTTCTTCCGTCCCCTCGGCATCGCGGCGCTGCTGTTGTCGCTCGCTGGCTGCGAACTCTTTCGGAAGAAGGAAGAGACGACATCGACAGCAAAGCTCCCGCCACTAGTGGCTCCTCGCGATTCTGTGCAGCTGGAGATTCTGTTCGTCGATCGACCGGCTTCCGACCCGTTGATTGGTGAGACGCTGTGGGATCGCGTTGACCAGATAGCCGGGTTTTCTTCCGAGCAGCGACGGCAGCTGCGAGAAGACGGCTGGAAAATCGGCCATTCCAGTTCGCATCCGCCGCAGGCTCTGGAAGTCCTGCTGGAAAGCTCCGGCGAAGAGGAATCAGTGACCGGAGACCGGCGGACCACCGGCCGCCGTGTCGCGGTGCCGTCCGGTCAGGATATTCCCGTCGAGGTCACCGGACTGCTGCCGGAATTGAAGCTCAACCACAAAGGCAAAACAAAATCTTACACCAATGCAAAAGCCGTTCTGCGAGTTCACGTCGAACGGCAGCAGGACGGCTGGGTCAAGCTGAGATGCGTGCCGGAAATCCACCACGGCCTCAGCCTGCTGCGTCCCTTTGCGACCGCCCAGAACTGGACGCGCCGCCGGTCGCAGAACGTCGTGCCGATATACGAGCAACAGTTTTCAATGAGTCTCAATATCGGCGAACTCGCGCTGGTCACCGCCGGCGAGACCAAAGCGGATCAGATTCCTGCAGTATTCTTCAGCTCGGTCGACGAAAACCGGGTTCTACGGCGTCTGCTGGTGATCCGCGTTGCCAACATGCGACGCCTCACGCCAGTCTTCCACGGCAATGGCAACACGCCGACGAAGTAGCCACCGTTCGCTACGAGCCATCCAGCACGCGCTGATAAACCTTGCGGATTTCGCGAGTCATCGTCTGATGCCGAAAGCGGTCGGTAAAACTCTCGCGACCGGCTGAGCCGAGACGCTCCCGAAGTTCCGGCGATTCAACGAGCGAGCACAGGGCCTCGTTCAGTTCGCTGATCGATTCGCGAGGCAGCAGGAATCCCGTTTCGTCCGGGATGACCACCTCGCGGGCTCCGTCGATGTCGTAAGACACAACCGGTTTCCCGGCGATCAGCCCTTGTGGGAGAACTCGTGCCAGCCCTTCCCAGACGCTGGTGTGAGCCACGATGTCGCAGGCGTTGATCAGCTCCGGAATGCGAGCGGGATCAACGAGCCCAGTGAAAATGAAGTGCTTTGTAAGACTGGCCTCGTCAATCTGTTGCTGAAGCTGCTCGCGGAGGATGCCGTCTCCGATGAGGACAAAGCGGACGTTGGGATGTCGGATTGCAACCGGAGCAGCCGCCTCGATCAGATATTCGTGCCCCTTCAGGTCAAAGAGGCGAGCCACCTTGGCGACGGCGACGTGCTCCTCAGCCAGGCCGAGTTCCGTTCGAACCTCTTCGCGCGTTCGGGGCGGATTCAGAAACGGCTCGACATCCATCCCGCTGTAAACAGTCGTAAAGTTTTCGCGAGAACTAATGCCTGCCTGGACGTACTGATCGGTCAGAGCATCGCACACGCTGATGAAGTGGTCACACCACCGCGCGGCACGCTTTTCGAGAAACCGGTAAAGCCGAAACAGCAGCGAATGCTGGCCGAAATGAAACGCGGCTCCGTGAATCGTGTGGACAACCGGCAGTTTCAGTTTCGCCGCCGCGTAGCGACCAACAATGCCCGCCTTGGACGAATGCGTGTGCACGATGTCTGGATTGAGGCCCCGCAGAACGGCGAGCAATTCACGGTAGCTGCGCCAGTCTCGCGACGGGTGAATGCTGCGTCGCATCGAATCCAGTACGACGACTCGAAACCCGGCAGCCTGCGCCCGCTCGATGAGACTTCCTTCCGGGCCGAGGGCCGGCCCGGTGATCAGCGTGACCTCATCACCGAAATCCCGATGCTGGTCCTCGCACGTCAGCAGCGTGTTCTGTTGCGCCCCGCCGATAATCAGCCGAGTGATGACATGAGCAACGTGCATCGGCTTCCCTTTTCGCGCCGCTCGATTGCGCCGCCTCGCTGATTCGATTTCTCTCGCTGAGTGCTTTCTACTGGCGGGGCAGAGCCTCGATCGCTTCGTGAGATCCGATGAGCATCAGCATATCCGATTCCCTGAGCACGTGATTCGGGCCCGGAACGCTGACGATTTCCGGCGGAGCGGCCGGTTCGCCTTCCGGAGCCGGCTTCGGCTCACGCCGAATTGCGACGAGGTTCACGTCGTGCTTCGTTCGCAGTTCGAGCTTCTTTAGCGCGTTGCCGACCCACTCGCCAGGAGTCGGGATTTCCACAATCGAAAAGCCTTCGGCCAGATCAATGAGGTCCGACAGCCGCGGATTGGCAAGCCGTCGCGCAATCTGCTCACCGGCACTCGTTTCCGGCTGAATCACCTCCGCCGCTCCGATCTGACGAAAGATCTCGGCATGAAATTCCGTCTGAGCACGGCAGATGACTCGCGGCACACCCATCTTGTGAAGCAGTACGGTCGTCAGCAGCGAAGCCTCGAAGTTTTCGCCAATCGACACCACACAGACATCAACCTTGTCGATTTCCTGAGCAATCAGCGCATCTTGGTCCGTCGAGTCCAGCCGCACCGCCACGTCGACGTCCTCGCGAATCTCATTCACAAGCTGGATCGACCGGTCGATGGCAATGACCTGCGCTCCCAGCTTGCCGAGGTTTCGTGCGAGAGCCATACCAAAGCGGCCCAGCCCGATGACTGCAATTCGTCTCAACGTTTTTCTCCATGCGGGTCTGTCGCGAGGTCCCGACGGGATCATATCGAATCGCCGAGCCGCGTTGGACTCTGCACGAAAAGGAGTGCACGACGATCTGACTGAGCCGCTTCAATCACTTCACAGCAAGTCCCGCATTCGCAACGATTCTCGCCAAGTAGATCCTCATCCCGACTCTCCAAAACAGTACGACGTATTTCATGGCCAGCGGATCCCCCGTCTCAGACAGGTTGTTGCGCCGCCAGCGGGGCCATGTTGCGTCTGGTGGGAATCGTCGATTCGATGGCTCTTCTGGCCGTTGTCATGCCGACGTCTATCATGGCCGGTATCCATGAGGCAATCGGACTGGGCCCTTTCCCGGACGGTCGCCTGGTCGGATATCTCGCGCGATCGACCTCGCTGCTTTACGCGATGTTGGGACCACTGATGTTTTACCTTTCATTTCACGTCGTCCGCTTTCGGCCGGTCATTCAGTTCTTCTCTGCGCTGTTTGCGTGCTGCGGTGTGCTGCTTCTGGGAATCGACATTGCCGAATCCATGCCGCTGTGGTGGACGCTGAGCGAGGGGCCGCTGGTGATCCTGCTGTTCTGGCTGGCTCGGGAGTGCGAGGATGCCGAGCTGGAATCGCCACTCTGATGCCTGTCTTTGAAAAGTCTTCTGAAATCCCCGTCTCTGCCGAACATCTGTTTGAGTGGCATTGCCGGCCCGGCGCATTCGAGCGACTCGCCCCACCGTGGGAGCAGATCGAGCTGGTTTCTTCCGAGGGCATTCAGGAAGGCTCCGTGGCAGAACTCGTCATGAAGGCCGGCCCGATAAGACGCCGCTGGATCGCTCGGCACTCGGACATCCAGCCTGGCCAGCAGTTTGTCGACACACAGATCAACGGCCCCTTCGCCAGCTGGATTCATACTCACTCGATGAATCAGATTGACGATCAGTTGGCGGTCCTAAAAGACAAAGTTAACTACAGTCCCCCGCTACGGTTGTTCGGACAATTGCTGGCCGGCCGATTTATTCTCCGGCAACTGGAACGCACTTTCGCATATCGCCACGAAGTCACGAAGCGAGACCTGGAATTCCACCAGGCGTACTCAGAAGGCAGACAAATGAAAATCGCAGTGGGAGGTTCAACCGGCCTGGTTGGCTCAGCCCTGGTCCCGTTTCTGACGACGGGTGGACACGAAGTCGTCCGACTGACTCGATCCGGACATGGAGCCGACGAGAACTCAATTGAGTGGAACCCGTCGGCGAGCACGATCGATGCCGCGGGACTTGAGGGCTGCGAGGCAGTCGTGCACCTGGGCGGAAAGAACATCGCCTGCCGCTGGTCGAGCAGCACGAAAGACGTTTTGAAGACCAGCCGGGTTGAGAGCGCGGCATTGCTTTCTCGAACGCTTGCGGAAATGGACAACCCACCGAGGGTCTTCGTCTGTGCCTCGGCGATCGGATTTTACGGTCACCGTGGAGACGACGTGATGACCGAGGACTCGCCGCCCGGGCCTCGATTTATCAGTGAGTTGTGTCAGGCGTGGGAGGAAGCCACGGCTCCGGCACGCAAGGCCGGCATCCGAGTGGTCAATCTGCGAATCGGCGTG